>Ga0209156_10000313_pt1 | contig 41118 bp, 34 predicted proteins | sample GraSoiAngelo_124_FD_185881 | JGI IMG/M metagenome (GOLD analysis project Ga0209156, IMG submission 185881) | Grasslands soil microbial communities from the Angelo Coastal Reserve, California, USA - 14_0927_05_20cm (SPAdes) (version 2) | ecosystem: Environmental > Terrestrial > Soil > Grasslands... | reverse complement strand
CCTCTTCCCGCACGACACCGACGCGCAGCGGCTCGCACAGCAGACGCACACGCTCGCGGGTTTCTTGCGGGCGCGGGCGCCGCACTGGCGGCCTCCGCCGCTGCGCCAGCGCGCGCTCGTCCACGGACATTGCCACCACAAGGCCGTGCTCCGCTGGGAGAAGGAGCAGGAGCTGATCCGGGCGGTGCTGCCGGATTGCGAGGTGGTCGACTCCGGGTGCTGCGGGATGGCGGGCTCGTTCGGTTACGAAGCGGACAAGTACGACGTGTCGATGCGCATCGGCGAGCGCCGTCTGCTTCCCAGGGTCCGCGAGGTGGACGACGAGACGCTGATCGTCTCCGACGGCTTCAGCTGCCACGGCCAGATCTCGACGACCGGCAAGCGGCCGCTACACATCGCGCAGGCGCTGCAGATGGCGGTCCGGCAGCGGAAACGCGAGCCCCGCGCATCGCGGATCGCCACGCGACGGGTACGCAGGAGGCGCGTCCTGCTGCGGCTCGCGCTCTTCGGAGCCGCCGCCTTCGCGGTGGCTGCTGTACGCATGCGCCGACGCGCGGGTTGATCCAGGTACGATCCGGAGGGATGCTGGGTTCGTTCATGCTCCCCGGGCGAGCGACAGCCGAAGGCACGGCGCGGTTCCGCGAGGAGGCGGATTCGGCGTCAGGGCACTTCCGCGAAGCGGAAGGGCTGTCGGTGTCGTCGCTGGGTATCGGCACGTATCTGGGCCGCGACGACGCGAAGACCGACGCGCTCTACGCCGCCTCCGTCCGCCGCTCGATCCAGGTCGGCCTCAATGTCGTCGACACGGCGATCAACTATCGCAACCAGCGCAGCGAGCGCGCAGTCGGGGCGGCTCTGCGCGAGAGTGGACAGCAGCGCGACGGGGTCGTGCTCTGCACCAAGGGCGGCTACCTCGCCTTCGACGGCGGGCGCCCGCACGATGCGCGTGCGTACGTCGAGGAGACGTTCCTCCGCAGCGGCATTCTGGAGGCCGACGACATCGTCGCCGGCTGCCACTCGCTGGCGCCACGTTTTCTCCAGGACCAGATCGACCGCAGCCGCCGCAACCTCGGTGTCGAATGCATCGACGTCTACTACCTGCACAATCCCGAGACGCAGCTCGGCGAAGTGCCTCGCCCCGAATTCCTGCGCCGGCTCCGCGTTGCATTCCAGGCGCTGGAGCGCGCGTGTGCCGACGGGCGCATCGGCTGGTACGGGACCGCGACCTGGAATGGCTACCGGGTCGAATCCGACGACGAGGAGCACCTCTCGCTCGCGGAAGTCCTCGCCGCCGCCCGCGACGTCGCCGGCGATCGGCACCGCTTCCGCGCCGTCCAGCTACCGTTCAACGTCGAAATGGACGAGGCCGCCACCTTGCGCAACCAGGACGGCTCGACCTTCCTCGAGGCCGCGCAGGCATCGCGGCTGATGGTGTTCGCTTCCGCGAGCGTGCTGCAAGGGCGGCTCACGCACGAGCTTCCCCAGGCGGTCCGCGATGCGCTGGCGGGCGTGGAAACGGACGCGCAGCGGGCCCTGCAGTTCGCCCGCAGCACGAAGGGGATCACCTGCGCGCTGGTCGGGATGAAAACGCCGGCTCATGTGGACGAGAACGCGGCGCTGGCAGGCGTCGAGCCGCTTTCGCTGTAGGAGGTGGAATGCTGGGGAGCCGCACGTCCGAAGAGTGAGCTTCGACCCGAGCCGGAATAGACGGCGTCTTCACGGTGAACATGCGCGCACGGCGCAGGAGCGAGAGCGTGCCCGTCACTGGAGCAAGCAGCCATCCCGCGAGCGCCCCGACCTTTCTCCGACGTCCACGCTTTCAAACTGCTGCGTGGACGTTCAGCGAGCACACTCAGTTGGGCATCGCGCGGAGGGGCGTGACCCGTCCCTGGGACAAGGCGGAATGCACCGGGCGCTCCTGCTTCACCACCGGCGGCCTGCGCGGTGCGGTCGCGGCATTGAACGACGCGAAGTCGGCCATCGCCATCGCCGCCATCACCACCCAGAGAATCGCGAGCGCGATCGGGAACCAGCTCTTCAACAGCCGCATGGCATCTCCTTCTGCGTGCCCTTCGTGAGGTCCTACGCAGCAGGAGTGTCCGCATTTCAGGCGTGGTTTCAGGCCGAAAGGGGGATCATTTCGCGCAACAGTGCGAGGGCGGCGGGGAACATCCGCTCCGCCCACACATCGTAGCCGAGGGCGCTGGGGTGGAAACCGTCCGGCGAGAAGAGCTCCGGGTGCCCGGGGAGGGCGTGGCGGCTCCAGTCGTACAGATCGACCAGCGACAATTTGTGCCGCGCCGCCGTGGCCGTGACGTGCTCGTTGAACAGCTCGATGCGGCGCTCGTAGAACGAACGCTCCACCATCCGCGCCACCGCAGGCGAAAGCGCAAGATCCGGCATGTTCGCGATGACGATGGGGGCGGCAAGCTTCCGCAACGGCACTACAATCTCTTCCAGGTTCACCGCGAAGGCATCGTCGGGACGCTGCAGGCCTACATCGTTGATCCCGATCCCGATGGTCACCAGGCGGGGCCGGGTACGCAGCGCGCGCGGCAGTTGGATCTCGATCACGTCGGAGGTCGTGGCGCCGCTGCCGCCGAGGTTGACGAGCTTCAGCGTCGGAAACGCTCCGCGGAGCTTCGCCGCGAGTCGTTCCGGATAGCCGCCGCCGCTCGGCGCGCCGATCCCGACCGCCGTGGAGTCGCCGAGCGCCAGATAGAGGAGTTCCGCCGGCACTGCGACAATGTAGGCATCGCGCAGTCTTGCCGGGCGGGTGCGACCGCCGCCTACCCTGGCCAACAAACAGGCGAATTTGCACCCCGATGCTAAGCTGGCAGGCGTCGATGATCTCAGGGAAGGACCTCCTCAACCAGTTCAAGGCTGCGTCGTGGAGGGCCCCCGACGAGGTGGAGCGATTCGTCGCGGAAGCGGAAGCGCCGCAGACCGCGGAGCTCCTGAAACTGCTGGACATCGTCACGGGAAAAGCGCCGGACGCGAGCGTGCAGCGCGCGCGGCTGACGGTGTTCGCGCGCTTGATCGACAAGAACCCGGACAAGGCGCTCTGCGCGCCGTTCGTGAAGGCGCTGAAGTCGGCGGAGCCGGCGCTGCGAACCACGCTCGCCGCGCTGCTGCCCAAGGTGAACAGCGCGACCGAGCACGCGGTGCTGGTCGACTACCTGCGCTCGTCCGATAGCGGGCTGCGCGCCACCGTCGCGCGTACCCTGCAGCAGCTCGGCGGCAGCCGCGCGCTGTTCGATCTGCTCGGCCGCGCGGTGGCCGAGGCGGGTTTCGCAGGCCGCATCGAAGCGATGGACGTCCTGGTAGGCTTCGCCAAGCAACAGGCGATCCCCGCCCTGCAAGCGGCGCTCATCTCCGGCTCGGCGGCGGAAAAGGTACACGCGCTCAAGCACCTCGGCAACGCCGCGGTGATGGGCAAGGACCCTGCCGCTGCCCTCAAGGCCATCGCGCCGCTGCTCGACGCGCAGAAGGAGCAGGAGGCGGTCGTCGTCCAGGCCGTCCTCGCCTTCTCGGCCCTCGCCACTGAGGATGACTGGTTCGAGTACGTGGGCATCTTCCTCGACTCCGACACGGTGGGAATGGTCAAGGCGGCGGTCGACGGACTGCGCCGCTTCAGCTCCGCCCGCGTGATGGCCGCGCTGGAGCGGAAGATGCGCGCCGGCCCGCGCGTCATCCGCCTCGCGGTGCTCGGAGCGCTGGAGGCCATCGGCACCGACGCCGTGCTGCCGCCGCTGGTCGACGCCCTCGCCCACAACCAGATCCCGGTGCGAAACCGCGCCGCCGAAGTTCTCAAGCAGCTCTCGATGGAGGGCAAGCTCGACGTCTCGCGGACGGTGATCTGGCTGCTGCGCAGCCGCGACGTCAACGTACGCCGGATGGCGACGGAGATCATCCGCACAGTCGCCGATCCCGATCAACAGCTCTGGCCAAAGCTGATGGGCGTGCTGCGGGACGAGGACTGGTGGGTGCGCGAGCGCGTCATGGACGCGCTGATCGAACTCGGCGGCGTTCGCCTCACGGCCCACGTCGTGTCCCTGCTCACGGATGCCAGCGACGTGATCCGGCGCTTCGCGGTCAGCGTGCTCGGCCGGATCAAGGATCCCAAGGCTTTGCGCTCGCTGGTGCAGATGGCCACCGAGGATACCGATTGGTGGGTGAAGGAGACCGCCATCGAGTCGGTGGCTGCGATCAACGACGCGCGCACGGTCCCGCACCTCCTGCACATCATGGCTGCAGATGCCGACGTGCAGCCGGTGTGCATCCAGGCGCTGATCGACATGGGCGTGAAGACAGCAAGCCCGCAGGTTGCGTCCCTCTGCGCATCGGAAAGCGCGGACGTGCGGTACCTGGTGGTGAAGTATCTCGACAAGTTCGATGCCAACGATCAGTCGGGGGCGGTGGCGAAGCTGAACGACGATCCGCATCCCAAAGTGCGCTCAGCGGCGCGCGATCTGATCACCCGCTGGCGGATCACTGCCCAAGGGAAGCCAGCGCACGCGGTCCCGCTGCTCGACCGGCTCCTCCTTCAGCTCGCACAGGCCGAGGGCGACGACCTGATCATCGCTTCCGGCAAGCCCGTGTTCATGAAGAAGGTCGGACGCGTCAACGCCGTGAACGCGACGCCGCTGGAAGAAGAGCAGGTCAAGGCGCTGCTTTTGCCGCATCTCTCCACCGACCAGCTGATGGCGCTGCAGGCGATGCAGGACGTCGACTACTCGCACGAGGTGAAGAGCGAGGGGCTACGGTTTCGCGCCAACATCTTCTACCAGCTGGGAGGCCTCTCCGGCGTCTTCCGGCGCATCCGCGGGACGCTGCCGCAGTTCGAGAAGCTCGGCCTGCCGCCGCTGGTCCGTACCTTCGGCGACCTCAAGAACGGGCTGGTGTTGGTGGGCGGGCCGACGGGCTCGGGCAAGTCGACCACGCTCGCCGCGCTGATCGATTACATCAACCGGACCGCGTCGCGGCACATCATCGCGCTCGAGGATCCCATCGAGGTGATCCACAAGCGCAAGGAGAGTCTCGTCAACCAGCGCGAGGTCGGCAGTCATACCCGCACCTTCGCCGCCGCCCTGCGATCGACGCTGCGCGAGGACCCGAACGTCATCCTGGTCGGCGAGATGCGCGACCTGCCGACCATCGAGTTCACCGTGGTCGCGGCGGAAACGGGCCACCTGGTGTTCGGGACCGTGCACACGGTTTCCGCCGCCACCACCGTCGACCGCATCGTCAGCGCGTTTCCCCCGGGACAACAGCAGCAGGTGCGCTCGACGCTCGCCGACTCCCTGCGCGCCGTGGTCTGCCAGTATCTCATGAAGGAGAAAACCGGCCCGGGTCGCGTGCTCGCCGTGGAGCTGCTGGTGAACAACGAAGCCGTCTCCAACCTGATCCGGAAAGGAAAGGCCTTCCAGCTTCCCTCGGTGATCTCCACCTCTCGCGAGCAGGGCATGCAGCTGATGGATTCCGACCTGATGCGTTTGGTGAAGGAGAACCGGATCAGCGCCGCCGACGCGTACGTGAAGGCGCTGAGCAAGAAGGATTTCGAGCCGCTGCTGGATGCGGAGGAAAAGCTCGCGCAGCAGAAGCGCATTCCGATTTTCAAGCCGTCGGCAGCCATCCCCACGCGGCCGCAACCGATCGCCGCAGTCCGTACGGCACCGGCAACGAGGAAGGAATAGATGGCCCGGATCGACTCCTTCCTGCGACTGGTGGCGGAGCAGGGCGCGAGCGACCTGCATTTCCATGCCGGCAACGTGCCAATCATCCGGTACGAGGGCGCGCTGATGCCGCTTCCATTCCGCGTGCTCTCGGAGGTGGAGACCAGCCGGTTCCTGCTCGAGCTTCTTGCCGAAGACCAGCGCGCCGAGTTCGAGAAGACGCAGGAAGCGGACCTCGTCTACGCGATCGAGGGCGTAGCGCGGTTCCGGGTGAACATCTTCGTGCAGTCGCAGGGGCTGGGCGCCGTGTTCCGCGTGATCCCCAACAAGGTCCCCACGCTGCAGGACCTGCGGCTGCCCCCGGCGGTCAAGAAGCTCACCCTGCTGGCCAACGGGTTGGTGCTGGTCACCGGCCCCACCGGATCGGGGAAGAGCACCACGCTGGCGGCGATGGTGGACGAGATCAACAAGTCGTCGCAGCGCCACGTGATCAGCATCGAGGATCCGATCGAGTTCCTCCACCAGCCCATCAAGGGCGCCATCACGCAGCGGCAAGTGGGAAAGCACGCCGAGTCGTTCTCCAGCGCCCTGCGGTCGGCGCTGCGCGAGAGTCCCGACGTGCTGGTGGTCGGCGAGATGCGCGATCTGGAGACCATCCACCTCGCCATCGCCGCGGCCGAGACGGGCGTGCTGGTGATCGGAACGCTGCATTCGAACAGCGCCGCGAAGGCGATCGACCGCATCATCGACGTGATCCCGGAGGAGAGCCGCGACCAGGTGCGCAGCACGCTCTCCGTGCTCTTGCGCGGCGTGATCTCGCAGCACCTCGCCAAGCACGCCAGCGGAGAGGGGCGCGTGGCGGTGATGGAAGTGCTGCTGCAGAGCTACGCGGTCGCCAACCTGATCCGCGAAAACAAGATCTTCCAGATCGACGGCTATCTCGACAGCGCCTCCAACGACGGCAGCGGGATGCAGAGCCTCGACGCCAGCCTGTTCAGGCTGCTCAAGCAGGGCGACATCACCGTCGAGGAGGCGATCAAGCTCGCGAATCTACCCGAGTCGCTCAAGCGCCTGGCGGCGGAAATGCAGGAGGAGTGATGGATGCCAAGGCCCGCGAGAAGGCGCTGGATCGAGCGCGGGGCCTGGAGAAGGCCGGGCAAGGCGACGCCGCCGCGAGACTCTTCCGCGACGTGGGCGCGGTGGAGGAAGCGGCGCGCGTGCTCGGCTCGCTGCGGCGGCCGCGCGACGCCGGGCAGCTCTTGCTGGAGAGCCTGGGAGTGCAACCGGGGCAGGTCGGACGGCTCGATTCTGCGGGAAGGAAGCGCGCCCTGATGGCAGCCATCTTCTTCGGGCGCGCGAGGGAGAACCAGACCGCAGTGCAGATGTTCATGGCCCTCGGCGAGCAGCAGCGCGCGGTGGAGGTCCTGCAGAAAGCCGGCGATTCGGTAGGCGCTGCGAAGCTGTCCTCGATGAAGCCGGGGCAGTTCGAGACCGGGCCGCTGCTGGCGCCGTCGAAGGCCACCGCCGTGGGCGGGCAGGCCGTCTCGATGGTCTCGGCGCAAAAGCTCGAGCAGCAGGGCAAGCACGAAGCTGCCCTGCAATCGTACGTGCAGCTGAAGCGCTTCGCGGACGCAGCCCGCATGGCGAAAGTGCTGGGGCGGAAGGCCGACGCGGCCCAACTCTACGCCGACGCGGGGGCGCCGTTCGAGGCCGCGCAGGCCTACCTCGAGCTCGGGGATACCGGAAAGGCGCTGGAGAACCTCTGCCGCGTACCCGCCGAAGACGCGCAGTACCGCGTGGCGGCGGCCATCGCGGTGCGCTTGGCTACGAACCTCAACGTGCTCGATTTCCGCTTCGAGCACTTCGTCGGCCCGTACGTGCGCAGTGGGCCGCGCGACGCCGCGGAGCTGCAGGTCTTCGACCTGCTCGCGGCGCTGTACGACTCGCATGGGTTTCCCGAGAACGCCCGCGAAGCGTTGCAGAAGCTGCTCGCAGCGCAGCCCGCGCATCCGGGCGCGCGCGAGCGCCTGGGCCGCGTCGAAGAGCAGCTCCGGCCTTCGGCGATGGTCGCGCGCCAGGTCCTCTCCAACGCGGACCTCCACAAGAAGCGCATGCCGTCGTTGCCGGACCTGGGCGATCTGCCGGATTTGCCCGGCGGCGGCTCGGCCACGGTTCTTCGCACCGATCCCGGGTTGTTGAAGAAGGTGAGCAGGTCGCCGGAAACCACGCCGCCGGAATTGCTCGCGGAAGCCGAAGTCGTGGTCGGACAACCCGTCTCTTCCGAGGAGAAGTTCGAAGTCGGCGCGACCGTGGCCGGCCGCTATCGCCTCGAGGCGAAGATCGGCCAGGGTGGCATGGCGACCGTCTTCCGCGCGTTCGATCTGGAGCTGGAGGAAAACGTCGCGCTCAAGGTCTTCAACCTGGAGCAGGCGTCGGAGGTGCTCGTGGCGCGGTTCAAGCAGGAGCTTAAGCTCTCGCGCCAGCTCATCCACCCGAACATCATCCGGCTGTACGACATCGGCGCGCACAACGGACATCGGTACATCAGCATGGAGCTGCTGGTGGGCAAGAGCCTCAAGGACTGCATGCGCCAGCCCATCGAGTTCCGCACCGCGCTCGGGTACCTGCTGCAGGCGTGCCACGGCCTGCAGGCGGCGCACGACGCGGGCGTCATCCACCGCGACGTAAAGCCGGACAACTTCTTCGTTACCGAGGACGGTATCCTCAAAGTGATGGACTTCGGCATCGCCAAGCAGTACGCCACGCCGGGTGTGACGGTGGCCGGGGCCATCGCTGGAACTCCGCTCTACATGTCGCCGGAACAGATCGGAAACTTCAGCACCGTGACGCACCTGACCGACATCTACGCGCTGGGCGTCTGCGCCTACGAGATGTTCACCGGGCAGGTGCCGTTCTTCCACGAGGAGCTGGTGCCGATCCTGATGATGCACGTGAACAACCGACCGGTGCCGCCGCGGGAAAAGAACCCGCACGTGCCAGCCGAGCTGGACGCGATCATCGTCCGGCTGCTCGCCAAGGACCCCAGGCAGCGGTACCAGAGTTGCCGCGAGCTGGCGCAGGAGCTGGGCGCGATTCGCGACGCGTACGCATGATCGGCGTTGCGCTCGCGCTCGCGGTGGGCGCATCGGACAAGGTCGACGTGCGACCCGCGGCGGATCTCACCGTCGCCGGAGTGGCCCTCGTCGGATGGATCGTTCCGGAGCTCTCGCGGAACCAGCTCGTGCCGGCCCACTGCCGGCTCTGCGACGGCGCCGACAATACCGGCCTTCCCGGGACGGGGTCGCGCGGCTCGCTGAACGGCGTCGACGCCTGGTTTCACGACGCCATGACGGGATGGGTTTTGTCGCGGTCGACGGCGGGCGTCGCCAGCGACGTCGTCGCGTACCTTCTCGTGCCGGCTGCGGCGATTGCCGGCGCCTGGACCACGACGGGGCCGCACGCAAGCGACGGGGCCGATTGGCGTGCCGTGTCCATTGTCATGGAGTCGGCTCTCCTCTCCGGCGCCCTCGCGGAGGGTGTGAAGTTCATCGCCGCGCGCAAGCGGCCATACGTGCGCTACGGCACCGGCGAAGCGGAGGGAACGTACGGCGTGACCGACGTGGGCAGCCACCTCGGCTTTCCCTCAGGCCATACCGCGTGGGTGACGTCGCTCGGCGTCGCCCTGGCGACCACCGCGACCATTGAGGAATCCGCCGCGGCTCCGTGGCTCTGGGCCGGCGCCGCCGTCGGCTCAGTGACGACCTCGGCGCTGCGCATGATCGCTGAGAAGCACTACTTCACCGACGTGGCGGCCGGCGCCGCCATCGGGGCGGCCTGCGGCGTCGTCGTGCCGCTCCTCCACCGGCGCGGCGGGCCGTTGTCCAGCGGCTCGCTGTCGGTTGCCGCGCAGGGGCCCTCGTTTGCGCTGACCGGCCGTTTCTAAGGCGGTAGATTCCCGCGCATGACCCATCCGCTCGCCGGAAAGCCGGCCCCGCGCGAATTGTTGATCGATGTCGAGCGGCTGCGCCGGCTCTATTACGAAGAGAAGCCCGATCCCGCGGATCCGCAGCAGCGCGTGGCGTTCGGGACCAGCGGCCACCGCGGTACCGCACTGAAGCGTGCGTTCAACGAGGCGCACATCCTCGCCGTGACCCAGGCCGTCTGCGAGTACCGCAAGGCCCAGGGGACGAGCGGCCCGCTTTATCTCGGCAAGGACACGCACGCGCTCTCGGATCCGGCGCAGGACACTGCCCTGTCGGTTCTCGCGGCCAACGACGTGCACGTCCTCTGGTCGCGCCGCGCCACGCCCACGCCGGTGATCTCGCACGCGATCCTCACGTACAACCGCGGGCTCTCGCGCGGGTTCGCGGACGGGATCGTGATCACGCCGTCGCACAATCCGCCCGAGGATGGTGGCATCAAGTACAACCCGCCGAGCGGCGGACCGGCCGACACCGCGGCGACGGGATGGATCGAGAACCGCGCGAACGACCTCTTGCGGAACCCGGACTCGATCGGACGCGCGGTGCGGCCCGGGATGCTTGAGGAGCACGATTTCATCACACCTTACGTGCGCGATCTGGGCAACGTCGTCGATCTGGAGCCCGTGCGCGGGTTGCGGCTGGGAGTCGATCCGCTCGGCGGATCGAACCTCGATTACTGGGATCCGATCGCGTCGGAGTACGGCCTCGACATCACCGTGGTGAACCGGACGGTCGATCCGACGTTCGGGTTCATGACGGTCGATCACGACGGCAAGATCCGGATGGACTGCTCGTCGCCCTACGCAATGGCGAAGCTGGTGGGGCTCAAGGATCAGTACCAGCTCGCCTTCGGCAACGACACGGACTCCGACCGGCACGGGATCGTCACGCCCGGCGCCGGGCTGATGAACCCCAATCACTATCTCGCGGTCGCGATCCAGTACTTGTTCACGAACCGGACCTGGCCGGCTCGCGCGGCAGTGGGGAAGACGCTCGTGTCTTCCGCGCTGATCGATCGTGTGGCGCGGAAGATCGGGCGGACGCTGCGCGAGGTGCCGGTCGGGTTCAAATGGTTCGTCGACGGGCTCCTCGACGGGTCGCTGGGCTTCGGCGGAGAAGAGAGCGCCGGCGCGTCATTCCTCCGCCTTGACGGGAGCGTGTGGGCCACGGACAAGGACGGGATCATCATGGACTTGCTCGCGGCCGAGATCCTCGGACGCACCGGCAAGGATCCTGGCGTGCTCTACCAGGAGATCGCCGCCGAGCTCGGACGTCCTGTGTACACACGCATCGATGCGCCCGCGACACCGGCACAGAAGGCGGCGCTGAAGAAGCTCTCCGCCGACGCAGTCCGCGCCGGCACGCTCGCTGGGGAGCCAATCACGGCGAAGCTGACGAAGGCGCCAGGAAACGGCGCCGACATCGGCGGCCTCAAGGTCGTCGCGCAGAACGGCTGGTTCGCAGCTCGGCCGTCAGGTACCGAGGACGTCTACAAGATCTACGCGGAAAGCTTCCGCGACGAGACGCACCTGCAACGCATCGTCGACGAGGCGAAAGCCATCGTGGCGGAAGCGATCAAGACGGTCTGACCGCGGCGAATTCCGGGACGAATCGGCGGGGTGCGTTAGACTTCGAGGATGCCCTTCGACCCCGGCGCTTCCTTCGGCAAGTCGCTGTTCTTCGGCGACATCCTCGAGGACCAGCTCTTCCCCTACCCGGAGATGCCGCGAGACCAGGCCGAGCTGGTTGCGCCGATCTGCGAGACCATCGACCGGTACATGGCCGGGATCGACAGGCGCAAGCTGGATCGCGACGGTGAGTTCCCTGCGGAGCTGCTCCAGTCGCTGAAGGAGATGGGCCTGTTCGGGCTGATCGTGCCGGAAGAGCACGGCGGCCTCGGGCTCTCCAACTCCGGTTACGCGAGAGTGATGCAGCAGGTTGCTTCCTGGGACGCGTCGATCGCCGTGACCCTCGGCGCCCATTCCAGCATCGGTTTCAAAGGCCTCCTGCTGTTCGGCAACGACGCGCAGAAGCGGCGCTACCTTCCGAAGCTCGCATCGGGCGAGAACATCGCTGCGTTCTGCCTGACCGAGCCGGGGAGCGGGTCGGACGCGTTCTCGATCAAGACCAGCGCGCGCCGTGACGGCGACTTCTACGTCCTCAACGGGCAGAAGCTCTGGATCACCAACGGCGGCATCGCGGACTTCTACACCGTGTTCGCGAAGACGACTCTGGATACGGCGGAGCAGAAGGGAAAGATCACCGCCTTCATCGTCACCCGCGACCTCGGCGGCATCACGCACGGCCCGCACGAGGACAAGATGGGGATTCGCGCCTCGAACACGACCGCCGTCTTCTTCGACAACGTGCGCGTGCCTGCGACGAACGTCCTCGGCGAGGAAGGCAAGGGCTTCAAGGTGGCGATGAGCATCCTCAACCACGGCCGCACCGGCCTGGGCGCTGGCGCGGTGGGAGGGCAGCGCAAGCTCCTTCAGCTCGCGATCGCGCATGCGGCCGAGCGCAAGCAGTTTGGCCGTCCGCTCGCGAGCTTCGGCAAGATCAAGGAGAAGCTCGGGCGGATGGCGACGAACCTCTACGTCAGCGAGTCCCTCTGCTACTTCGTCTCCTCGACCATCGATCGCGGGGCGGTCGACTACTCGGTGGAAGGAGCCGCCACCAAGGTCTTCAACTCCGAGGCGGTGTGGAGCGCCACCGACGAGGCGCTGCAGATCGCCGGCGGCATGGGCTACATGCGCGAGCAGCCCTACGAGCAAGCGATGCGCGACACCCGCATCAACCGCATCTTCGAGGGGACGAACGAGATCCTGCGGCAGTACATCGGGCTGACCGGGCTGCAGAAGCCAGGCGAGTACCTGAAGGGTCTCGGCAAGGATCTGTCGAGCTCGCTCAGGGACCCGATCAAGGGATTCGGGCTCTTGCGCGAATACGCCGTCCGGAAAGCGCGCCAGACCGTGCCGATGCAGGCAGTGCCCTACGGGCGGACGCCGCAGATCGGCAAGGCGCATCCCACTTTGCACGAGCAGGTCGTGTACCTGGAGGACGCGGCCCAGGCGCTGGCCGCGCTCTGCGAGACGTCGCTGCGCAGGCATGGGCGCAACATCGTCGAGCAGCAGCTGCAAGTGGGCCGCATCGCCGACATCGCCATCGATCTGCTGGCCCTCGCCGCCGCCCTCGCCCGCACGACACGGATCATCGAGCAGCGCGGCGTGGAGAAGGCGAAGAACGAGATCTCGATGACGTATACGTTCTACTCGGACGCGCGGACGCGCATCCGCGCCAACTCGCGCGCCAGCGGCGGGCACAACAACGACCAGTCGCTGCAGGACGTCGCCGACGCGGCCGTCGCCGCCGGCGGCTACCAGAACGACTTCCTCAAGTGAGAGCACCGGGCGCTCCAGGACGGAGCGCCCGGCACCGACCAGCTTAGAGCGAGAGCACCCCAGTCCGGATCAGGTAGGCGAGCTGCGCCCGTTGTCCGGAGTCGAGCAGCGCGTGGATCCGCCCGAGGGCCTTGATCACCGCATCGCGCAGCCGCTCGGCGCTCTTCACCCGCAGGTCGCCGCCCTCGCGCGCGCGGGCCTCGTCGAACGCGTCGAGCCCGAGCGCGTCGGCGAACGACGCGACCGTCCGGCGATCGTCCACGGCCGCCTGCGCGCGCTCGGTCTTCAGCTCGTCGAGGATCTTCGCGAGCTGCGAGACCTGCTCCTCGCTCAAGTTCAGCTTGTAGGCCAGGAACCGGAGCGGCCTGCGGACGCCGAATGCGCCGCTGCCAAAGTCGTCTCCGGGACCGCGCCACGGGCCGGCTTGCCAGCCGCCACCTTCACCCGCGGAAGCGCCTTCGCTGCCGCAGCCGTGCCGGCGCGCGTTCTTCCACCACCACATCATGCCTGGATGCATCGTTCCTCCAACTCGCCGGGGCCATTCGCTCCCGGCGGGGATTTCGGGCGTGGGCACCATGCCTCACGCCGTCCCTTGAACCTAACCTCCGCGCCCGCCACGTCAACACCGCGGCGCGCCATCGGCTTTTCCCCAGTCAGATCCTTTTGCTGAAGGCGGCGTTCACTCAGCGCAGGAGGTGCTGCCATGATGGCTGTCCTGTTCCTGGTTGCAGCGGCGAACGTGCCGCGGATCGACGTGGCGTTCGCTCTCGATACCACCGGCTCGATGGGCGACGAGATCGATGTGGTGAAGGAGAAGATCGTCGCCATCGCGCGCAACGTCTCCGCCGGGCAACCGCGCCCCGACGTGCGCTTCGGAATCGTCGCTTTCCGCGATCGCGGCGACGCCTACGTGACCAAGGCGTTTCCCTTCTCGCGAGAAATCGCGGACGTGCAGAAAACGCTGCGGAGCCTCGACGCGGAAGGTGGCGGCGACGAGCCCGAATCAGTGGCCGAAGGCCTGTACGCCGCCGTGCACGAGCTGCAGTGGGATTTCTCGAAGAGCACCGCGCGGCTGATCTTCCTCGTTGGGGATGCCGGCCCGCATCACTATCCGGATGGCAAAGACTGGCGGAAGGTCGCTTCGGAAGCGGCGGAGAAGGGGATCACCATCAACGTGATCGCCTGCTCCGGTCTGTCTGCTGAAGGAGAGCGCGTGTTCGAGAGGATCGCGAAGATGTCGGACGGGACGATGACGCACCTGACGTACACCCGGGTTGCCCAGAGGGCCGACGGGCGCAAGTTCAGCGTGCTCAACGAAGGCGGCAAGACCTGGGTCGCAGACCGGAAGCTGAAGGAGTCTGAATGGAAGAAGGGCGCCGCCGCGCTCGCGAAAGAGGGCAAGATCCATGTCGCTGCCGCTCCGCCCCCGATCCCTGCAGATACAGTTCCGATGAACAACCTCGACGCCGAGATCGCCAGCACCGTCCGCGCCAAGGCGGAGTCGCTCGGAGTCAGCTACTGAAGGCGCCGGCGTGGATGGGGTACATTCCCGTCCACGCCGATGATCACCGTCCTCGAGATCCTGGAGAGAGCGCGGAGCGGGGGCCAGCGGCTGCCCTACAACGAGGCCGCGGTCCTGTTCGCGGCCGCCGTGCGCCTCGCCGCCGCGAACGATTCCACGCTGCGCGCGCGGCTCCTCCAGATCGACGATGCAGGCGGGCTGCGCCTGGCGCCATTCGACGAAGACGAGCCCGAGGCGGACCCTGCGTATCTCGCGCCGGAGCTGCTCTCGCCCGATGCTCCCGACAAGAACGACCCGAAGGTGCAGGTGTACGCCGCAGGTGTGCTGGGTTACGAGCTGCTGACTGGCAAGCACGCGCCGCTCTCCGGTCACTCCACCGACCTCTCCGGGCCCCTCGGCGAAGTGCTGCAGCTGGCGCTGGCCTCCGACCGGCGGACGCGCATCGAGGACCTCAAGCAGCTCGAAGAGGCGGTGGAGGGAGTGCAGCCGCGGCCGCCGGCGGAAGGCGAGCGGAACATTCTCGTCTCTTTACGGCACCGCTCGTCGCGCCCGCCGCCGGAGAAGGACGCCGTGGCGAGACTGATCGACCGGCTGCAGCAGCTCGAGACGCAAGTCGCGACCCTGGGGAGGGTGCAGTCGCGCATGGAGGCGGCGCAGCGACAGTCGCTGGAGACGATGGAGCGGTTCGAAGTGGGTCAGCTCCGCGCTGGCGATGCAGGTCGGCGGCGGCAGCCTGTGGTTGCCCCGGCCATCCTCGCCGGCACGCTGTCGGCTGCGGCCGTCGTCGCTGTGGCGTGGGCGCTGGGCGTGTTTGCGTTTCCTGTGCCGCGGCCTCCGCCTCCGCCGGCGACGGCCGAATCCGCGCCGCCGGAGGCGAAGCCCGCAACGACGGAACCGAAGCCCGCAGCCGACGCAACGCCCGTCGCCAACGAAGCGAAACCTGCGCGCAGTGAGCCTCCGGCTTCACGCGACGCGAGCTCTACCCAGATCAGTGCGGACGCTGCCGCCGAGGCGGAGACTGCCCCAACCGATGCCGCTGCAACAGTCGAATCGAAGTCTGCCCAAATCAACCCCGGGGACTCGGCCGCCGACGCCGGCGCCGGCGCGGCGGGGGACGGCGGCACCGCCCCGCAAGCCGCCACCTCCGCGCCGCCCGCGAGAAAGCGCGCGGCCGGCCCCAGCTCGCAGGCCGCCATGCTGCACGCACTCGCGCTCTCGCAGGTCCGCCGCGGCGAGGCTGCCCTGGAACAGGGCAACACCGACGATGCGCTGGCCAGCTTCCGCGCTGCGCTCGAGAACGAGCCCACCATCGCCGTCGCCTTCCGGGGCCTGGGCATGGCGTACGCGATGCAGGGACACGACGCGGAGGCGCTGCAGGCGTACGACAAGTACCTGCGCCTCTCGCCGAAGGCGTCGGACGCGCCGGAGATCCGCAAGTCGATCCGCGAGCTGCGCACGCGCGCGAAGGGCGCAGAATGATCAGTCGCGGCCGCCGAAGGCGGCCTAGCGACTGCGCCTCAAGGCTGTACAAGTCATGAGATGTGTCCTAGCGCGGCCGGCGCGCGAACATCCCGGAAGACCGCACGAAGTAGACGCGTTCCCCCTGCCTGTCGAAGAGCTCCCCGAACGTAGCCACGGTGCCGCGGCTGGGGCTCTTCGACGACGGTCTCACGGATGTGATGGTGACGCGCCCCCGCAGCACGTCGCCGGGGCGCACCGGTTTGAGCCAGCGCAATTCATCGACGCCGGCCGACCCCAGGCTCGCCGAATCCAGCAGCAGCCCGCGCACGAGCAGGCCCATGTACATCGACGCGGTTTGCCAGCCGCTCGCGATCAGCCCGCGGAACATCGAGTGCTGCGCCGCCGCCTGGTCGACGTGGAACGGTTGCGGATCGTACTTGCGGGCGAACTCGAGAATCTCGGCCTCGCTGATGCTCGCCTCCCCCAGCTCGTAGACCTGTCCCTCGGCGAAGTCTTCGAAGTAACGCATGAGCTATCTCGCCAGTTGCAGCGTCACCTCGCGCAGGAACCTGACGCCGTCGCCGATCCAGCGGATCGGACGCCGCTCGTCCGCGCCGTGCGCCGCGCGGCCGGCGCGAGCGTCCTCGCGGGTCCCCGGAGCGCCGCCGAGGCCATAGGACTGGATGCCGACTTCGCGCAGGTGCCGCGAATCCGTCGCGCCGGTCCCCATCGCGTGCACGACTGCCACATCACCCCAGACGGCGCGTGCGGCAGCGTGCACGGCATCGTTCACCGCGCCAGCGATCGGCGACGGCTTCGCCGAGTAGAAGTCTTCTGTCGGCTTCAGGTCGACGGCCGCATCGCCGATGGCCTGCGCCAGCTTCGTCTGGGTCTGCTCCCGCGTCTCATCGGGCAGGATGCGGCAATTCACAGTCGCTTCCGCCGTGGTGGGCAAGACGTTGTCCTGCGGCGCGGCTTTCAGCATGGTCGTCACGCAGGTAGTGCGGAGCTGGGCATTCGCAAGCCGGTCCTTGCTGATCAGGGCATCGTCCTCGGGCGAGACGGTGCCCGTATCCGCCACGCGCTTGAGCGCGTCGGACAGCGGCGGCTTCTCGTATCGGGCGGAGAGGGCGATCCCTTCGCGCGCCTCCGGGGTGACCTTGGCAGGAAACCGCAGCTCGCCAATCCGCTGCAGGGCGCGGGCGAGCGTCACGACCGGATCGACATCCGTGGGCGGCACGGACGAATGACCGCCCTTTCCCTTCACGGTCAGGTGGTAGCTCTGGAAGGTCTTCTCGGCCACGCCGATCTGCACTGCTTCCATCCGCGAAAGATCGGGCGCCACGAGCAGGCTTCCGCCCTCGTTCAACGCCAGCTCGGCATCGAGCAGATCACGGTGGTTCTGCGCCAGCCACCTCACGCCGACCAGCCCGCCCGTCTCCTCGCCCGCCGTGAGCGCGACGATCAGGTCGCGCGAGAGCTTCTGCGGACCGCGCGCCGCTTCCAGCGCGATGGCGGTGAACGCGGCGGCCATCGCCTTGTCGTCGCTGACGCCGCGCGCATAGAGAAAGCCGTCCTTCTCGGTAGGCTGGAACGGCGGCACCGTCCATGGTTGCCCTTCCACCGGCACGACGTCGATGTGTGCGAGCAGGAGCAGCGGCCGCTTCTTGCCGGTCCCGGGGACGCGGGCGATCAGATTTCCACGCCCCGGCGCCGACTCGAGGATCTGCGCGCGAATGCCCGCCTGCTGGAAGCGGGCAAGCACCGGCTGCAGCGCCGCCGTCTCGTTGCCGTGGCTCGTATCGACGCGCAGGAGCTGGTCGAGGATCTGGCGGGCTTCGGTTTCGACGGCGGTGGCCGCGAGCGCGACGCAGGCGAGCGCGAGAAGCATCTGTCACCTCCCGTGGGGCGCGCACCCTACCACGCGCCTCCACGGGTCGCGCTCCTGTCTATTGGCACTGTGGCTTGTGAAGCTGGATATTGCCGCCCGCGAGGAAGTTGTCAGAGTTTACTGGAGCCCCGTTCAAGAGCAATTGGAACCTGTCGACTCCGCGGCCTGACTCAGCATTATCGGCGACGTCCGCCTCATATGATTCGGTGGTGCCATCGACGTCGGCCAAGCCGAGCGTCTTCCTGCCGTTCGATCCGAAAGCAGGGTACGCGCCGTAACCGGTCACTGCGGTTCCTTTGACGCGCAACGGCTTGCCGTGGTCGAGGTACATCAGGTGACCCCAGAACAACCCGTTCTTGATGCCACCCGCCACGGCGAAGTTTGCCTTGGCATTCGGATCTGACGGCGATGCAATCCATCCCCCACCGGTGACGAAGTCGGCGGCGGTCGCGTCGCACGGCGGCGGCGACGCAGGACAGGTGATGTCGGCATGTGCATGGGAGACGATCACCTCGGCGAGCGGCGCCGATCCCGACGCCGGGTTGTTGACTACGACGTGCAGGGCGTTGACGTCCATCGTGCCCGACTGGCCGTTGACCGAGCTCGACTGCTCGTTGATCACGACTGACCCTGCATTGAGCGGCAGTGGGACGGTCTGGTTGGTGGCTCCGGAAACGTCGATGCTCTGACCGTTGATGACGACTTTGGCCAGATCGGACCTGCCGCTGACGGATGGGCTTGTCCCTGTGCATTGGGCGCTGGCCTCCGACATCAGGAAGTCGGCGGCGATCGTGTTTCCGGCGGCAGTCAGGCTGAGATCGGCGACCGATGCCTCTGACCGGCTCGCGTTTCCCCGGCCGATCGTCGTGGCATGTGCAACGTCAGCTCCATTCAAGCCCCCGGCGGTGCCCAGCGAGATCGGCGGGACGTCCAGAAGGGAGGCTTCCTGCGCGCCTCCACTGGAAGGGAGGGGACCGGTGTCGGCGACGGTGATCGGCAAGAGCGGCGGGACGGTGGCCTGTACGACGTAAGCCTGCCCACTGAAAGTGGGCGTGGAGGATGTCTGCGCGATGCTCCTTGCGGGTGCAGCGAACAGCGACATCAGGGCGACGAGGATGAAGCGGCGCGAAGCATGACATGTCTTCTCGTGTGCCACAGACACAACCCAATCCTTTCTCTTTGCCAGCTGCCTGAGCGCAGCGGCGGTCGAAGGCAACCTGGGGCACTTCGCCGCAAGCGCCATTCGGCAAGATTGACGAGAGAAGAAGATCGTCCCGAAATCGCGGTCACTTAAAGGTTTCGCCAATGATGGAATTGGATTTTCAAGTCGAACTTTTCGAAATTTGCAGACTCATGCGAGCAAAGCAAAGCAACGATGCGCGCCGCCCTGGGCATCTATCCATCGAGGAGGGCCACCTGTAATCTGCCAGCGCAGATGACCGTGTGCCGGCCTGCTTCATCCACCAACGCGCGGTGCTGCTCGGCTCGTTTGCCGTGTGGGCTCAAGGTTCGAGGGACAGTCGTGGTCACGGACGCCGTCAACCGCGTGGCGATCGGTCGGACGCCGGGCGATCAGGCGCCGATCTCGCGAAGCGCGCGAGACTCTACGACTTTGCGAGAGATGCGAAGCGCCTGGCGTATTCCGTCCCGGCCGCAGAATCTTCGTGCTTGAAGTAGACGAAGACCTCGCCGGTGTACGTCTTCACGAACTCTGCCCATTTCAATAAAGCCGCAGAGTCGTAGTCCTGGCGGCGCAGACGCAGGTACCCGAAGTCCGCCGTGCGCACCGCGGGCGTCGCCAGCTCCTCGTTCTCCGCGATGCACAGCGCCGCCCCGGCGTCGCGCAAGGCTGCGTACGTCTCATCCGCGAACCAGCTCGCGTGGCGGAACTCGAAGGCCGCACGCAGGTCGCGAGGGAGCTGCTGGAGAAAGTTTCGTAGGAGCGGCAAGTCCGCCTTCAGATTCGGAGGGAGCTGGTAAAGCACGGGGGCCAGTCGCGCGCCGAGCGTACGAGCCGCGTCCACGAATCCTTCCACCAGCTCGCTGCTCTCCCGCAGCCGCTTCTGGTGCGTGATTCGCTGCCATGCCTTGAGCGCGAACCGGAACCGTTCCGGCACCTGCGCCGCCCATCCCTCGAGGGTCTTCGTCGTCGGCTTGCGGTAGAACGAATAGTTGATCTCGACGGTATCGAACTGCTCCGCGTAGTACCCGAGCATCTTCTTTGACGAGAGGTCCTCGGGGTAGAAGCTGCCTCTCCAGGCTTCGTAGTTGTATCCGCTGGTGCCGACGTGCACCGTCACGCCTGCACCAGCTTGCGATAGGTGCGCAAATGGCGCAGCGCCGCTGTTCCTTCGCCCCGCGCCTCGTAGAGTTGGGAGAGGTTGTAGTGCGCGTCGGCGCAGGCAGCGTCGGCGGCCAGCGCCGTCCGGTAGGCCAGGATCGCCTCCTCGGGCATCCGGAGGTCCTCGAGGGCGACGCCAAGATTGAACAGCGCGACCCCGTTGTCCGGGTTCAGTTCGATCGCCTTCCGATAGTGCTGGGCGGCAGCGCGAGCGTCTCCGGCTTCGTGGAGCAGCCGCCCGAGATTCACCCAGGCGCCCGCATGCGATGGATCGAGCTCCAGCGTCCGGCGATACGCGGCCGCCGCGTCATCCGGTGCCGTTTCTTCCAGATCGCAGGCGCGCTCGTACCAGTCGGAGGCGTCGCCGCCGCGGGCCCGGATCTGCAGCGGCGCCACCTTGCGGGCCAGCTCCTTCGTCTCGAAGTCGAAGAGCACCTGTCCCGACTCCGGGCTCCACGAGGCGCGATCGTCGCCGACGACGATGCGATCTCCCTCCGCGTGGATGTGGACGCCGCGCAGCGGCCTGCCTTCGGGAAGCTGCTCCTTCAGCTTGCGCAATGCGCTGCGCACGCGCCGCGGCGCAATGCGCGCGGAGACCAGCCCTTGCGCCGTGCGCAGCAGCACCAGATCCTGGAAGGAGAACCGCAGCTCGCCGCGCGGCCCCCGCGTAGGCTCGAGGAAGCCCGCGCGCACGTACGCGCGCACCTGTGACACGGAGAGGCCGAGCATCTTCGCCACCTCGCGCGCTCCGTAGCCGCTCATCGCGGCCGAAGATCGCACGGAGGGCTACTTCCGGGAAGAAGCCTTTTTCTCCGCCTTGGCCTCGCCGGCGGCGCGCTTGGCCGGCTTCCGCTCTTCGGGCCTCGCCGGCGCGGGCGCGCTCTCCCTTGCCGGACCGAGGCCCTTGGCGGCCAGCGAAGCCTTGAGCGCCTCCATCAGATCGATGATCTGCGTCTGCGGCGCGGCGGGCTGCTCGATCTGGATCTCCTGCCCCTCGACCTTTCGCTGGATCTGCTCCTGGATGCGCGTGCGCACGTCGTCCTTGTACTTCTCGGGCTTGAACTCGTCGGTCGAGATCTGCTCGATGATCTGCCGCGCCAGCGCGAGCTCCTGGTCCTTCACCTCGGCGGGCTCGACACCGACTTCCGAGAACGGGCGGATCTCGTCGGCGTACATGAGATTCTGCATCACCAGGCCGCCTTCGGGCAGCGGCCGGATCTGCACCAGGTACTGCTTGCCGCGGGCGGCGTAGCGCGCCAGCGCGGTCTTGCCGCTGCGCCGCATCGCCTCCGCCAGCAGCCGGTAGGCGCGATCGGCGCCTTTCTCCGGTCCGAGGTAGTAGGCCTTGTCGAAGTAGACAGGATCGATCTTCTCGCTGGGAACGAATTCGGCGATTTCGATCTGCTGTGACGCTTTCTCCTCCAGCGCCTTCAACTCTTCCGGCGTGAAGGTGACGTAGCGGTCCTTGGCGAACTCATACCCCTTCACCATCTCCTCGCGCGGGACCACCGCATTGTCGTCGCGCGGGCAGATGTACTGCTGCTTGACCCGGCCACCGCACTTGGCGTGCAGCATGTTGAACGAGATCGCCGCCGACGACTCGGTGGCCGAGAACAGCTTCACCGGGATGGAAACCAGCCCGAAGGAAATGGTCCCCGTAGCAAGTGGCCTCATGGGGCGTGGATGATAACCTCGCCGCACGAATGTCCAAATTGCTGGACGAATACCGGCGCAAGCGGTCGGCCGATCGCACCCCGGAGCCGATGGGCGCGGGAGCAGCGCGGCCCGGCGTTTTTGTCGTGCAAAAACACAGCGCTTCGCGCATGCATTACGACCTGCGACTCGAGTGGGACGGCGTGCTCAAGTCCTGGGCGGTGCCGCGCGGTCCGCATCCGGATCCGGCCGAGAAAAGGCTGGCAATGCAGACCGAGGATCACCCGGTCGAGTACGCGGACTTCGAGGGGGTCATTCCGGACGGGGAATACGGCGCTGGTCCCATGATCGTCTGGGACCGCGGGCTGTGGCGTCCGGTCGGAGACCCGCCCGAGGGAGTCAGGGCCGGCAAGCTGCTCTTCGAGCTGAAGGGCTTCAAGCTGAAGGGGATGTGGACGTTGGTTCGGATCAAGGGCGAGACGGGAAAGGAGTGGTTGCTGATCAAGGAGACCGGCGACGGGCACGTGCGCCGCGGCGTCGCCGAGCCCTACGAAGACTCTTCCATCCTTTCCGGTCTCGCGGTCGAGGAGCTGCGCGAGCGCGGCAAGCGGGCGGCGGGGATGCGCGCGCACTGCGAGGCGCTGAAGGCCCCGCGGCGCCCGGTGGTTGGGGAGGACGTGCAGCCGATGCTGGCCGAGCCGCGCAGCGACCCGTTCGACGACCGCGACTGGCTCTTCGAGCTGAAGTACGACGGGTTCCGTTCCATCGTCTCCCGCGACGGCGCGCGTCCGCGGATCTTCTATCGCCGCGGAGCGGACGCCACGGCGGTCTTTCCGGATCTCGCGCGCGCGTTGCTGGCGCTCCCCGCCGAGCGGTTCATTGCGGACGGAGAGATCGCGGTGCTCGACGATACCGGCCGTCCCGTCTTCCAGCGGCTGCAGAAGCGCGCGCTGCTCACCGCGCCGCGCGACGTGGAGCGCGCGGCAGCGGAGCTGCCTGCGACGCTGTTCCTCTTCGACCTTCTGGCGTTCGAGGACTTCGATCTGCGGACGCTGCCGCTGATCGAGCGGAAGAAGCTGCTGCTGCAACTCGTCCCGGCCGCGGGTCCCATTCGCGCCGTCGATTACGTCGAGGGTCAGGGCCGCGCTCTCTATGCGAGCGTGCGCGAGCTCGGTCTCGAAGGAATCGTGGCGAAGCGGGCGCAATCCGCCTACCGGAGCGGCCGATTCCGCGACTGGCAGAAGATCCGCATCGACCGCGTGGGAGATTTCGCGGTGGTGGGGTTCACGCGCGCGGAGGGATCGAGGACGGGCTTCGGCTCCGTCCACGTCGCCGTGCAGAACACGGAGGGTCTCGTCTACGTGGGGAAGGTCGGCGGCGGCTTCAGCGAGAAGGAGCTCACGTCCGCGCGCGCCGAGCTCGAAGCGCTGCGGCTGGACAAGCCGCCCTGCATGGGACCGCTTCCGGGCGGCCGCGGGCACACCTGGGTGCAGCCGAAGCTGGTGGTCGAGGTGCGCTACAAGGAGATCACCGAGGACGGGCTCTTGCGACAGCCGACGTTCCTCAGGTTCCGCAGCGACAAGGCGCCCGCCGAATGCATCGAGCCGGGGGCGCCGCCCGTGACGCTGTTGCCGCGCGAAGTCCCGTTCAGCAACCCGGACAAGGTCTTCTGGCCCGAGGACGGTTACACCAAGGGTGACCTGATCGATTACTACCGCGCGGTCTCTCCGTGGCTGCTCCCGTACCTTCGCGACCGCCCCGTGGTACTGACGCGATATCCCGACGGGATCGCCGGCAAGAGCTTCTTCCAGAAGGATGCTCCCGATTACGTTCCCGCGTGGGTGCGGACCGCGAGAGTCTGGAGCGAGGAGGGTGGCCGGGACATCGACTTCTTCGTCTGCGAGGACGTCGACACCCTCCTGTACGTCATCAATCTCGGCACCATCCCGCTGCATCTCTGGGCATCGCGGATGGCGAAGCCACAGCATCCGGACTGGAGCATCATCGACCTCGACCCGAAGACCGCCCCGTTCGGGGACGTGGTGACGCTGGCCAACGCCGTGCACGAGTTGTGCGAGGAGATCGGACTGCCCAGCTTCTGCAAGACCAGCGGGCAGAAGGGGCTCCACGTCCTGTTGCCGGTGGGAGGCCAGCTCACGCACGCGCAGTCGACGACGCTGGCGGAGCTGATCGCGCGAGCTGTCGAGTCCCGGTTTCCGAGGATCGCCACCATCGAGCGGCACATCCCTTCGCGCAAAGGGCGCGTCTATCTCGACTACCTGCAGAACGGGCACGGCAAGACCATCGCGGGCCCGTTCAGCGCGCGGCCCGTGCAAGGCGCGACGGTCTCGATGCCGCTCAAGTGGAGCGAAGTGAACGGCAAGCTCGACCCGCGCAAGTTCACGCTGAAGACCGCGCCGGCCCGGATGAAGAAGCTGCGCCAGGATCCGCTGCAGCCGGTGCTCGAGCTCAGTCCCGACCTGCAGGTGGCCCTCGCACGGCTCGCAGGCAAGCTGAGATGATCCTCCGGCGCCCCGACGGCGCTTTCTGCCTGTACGTGCTCGCACATGGCGCTGGTGCCGGAATGCGCCATCCCTTTCTCGAAAAGCTGTCCGTAGCGCTGGCATCATTCCACATCGCGACGCTGCGGTACGAGTTTCCTTACATGGAAGAAGGGCGGCGGCGCATCGATCCGCCTGCGGTCCTGCACGAACGCGTCCGCGAGGTGGTGGCTGCCGCGGCGAAGGAAGGACTTCCGCTCTTCGCCGGAGGCAAGTCGATGGGCGGCCGGATGACCTCGCAGGCCCAGGCGCTCGCGCCGCTCCCAAACGTGCTCGGGCTCGCGTTCGTCGGCTTTCCGCTCCATCCGGCCGGCAAGCGCGGCGTCGAGCGGGCCGCGCATCTGCGCGAAGTCGCGGTTCCCATGCTTTTTTTGCAGGGCACGCGCGACGAGCTGGCGCATCTCGATCTGCTGCGGCCCACCGTGGAGCGCCTGCCCCGGACGACGCTCCACATCGTCGATGACGCAGACCATTCGTTCCATGTGCGCAAGAAGAGCGGGCGCGGCGATCCCGAGGTCCTGACCGAGCTGGCGCAGACGTTCGCGCGCTGGGCTCAGCGGACGATCGGCGACTCGTCGAGCCGCGCGAGCAGGTCGGCTGGATCGCGATAGATCGCGATGCAGCCCGCCTTCCGCAATTCCGCCTCCGGAAACCCGCCACAGAGCACTCCAAGGGTGCGCACGCCGAGGCGGCCGGCGGCAATGGCGTCCCAGGGCGAGTCGCCGACGACGAGCACGCGATCCTTGCGCACATCGCCGCCGAGTCCCTTGAGCGCCACGGCGAAGATGTCGGGATTCGGCTTGCTGCGCTCGGCGTCGTCGCTGCTCGTCTCCGCGTCGATCAAGTCGTCGATGCCGGCAATCTGCTTGTACCGCGCGAGTTCGTCTCCCTTGGCCGACGAGGCCAGCGCGATCCGGAGCTTGCGCCGGAGCAGCTCCTGGAAGAGCTCCCGTACGCGCGGGAATGCGCGCACCTGGCCGAGGTACTTCCGCTTGTAGAGATCGGAGCGCCACCGATCGATCTCCTCGCCGCGCTTTTCGAATTCCTCCGGCGGGAGCAGCGTCTTCAGCAGCTCGTCGGCGCCCTTGCCGATCTGCGCGCGAATCTTCGCTAAGGAAATGCGCCTGCCGAAGTGCTCGAACGCCTCCTCCCATGCACGGGCGTGCAGGTCGACCGAGTCCACGAGGGTGCCGTCGATGTCGAAGAGCAGCGCTTCTGCGGTCATGCATCAAATTACGGCTTCGCTCCGACCGCCGCGAAGAGGCCGCCTTCGTGCCCGAGGCTCCGCATCCACCGCACTTGCGCCACCATCCGCTCGAGCGCCCAGTCGTCCTCCTGCGCGAAGAGCTCGTTCGCCTCGTCGTCCAGCAGCGTGCTTGGATAGGCGCGCAACCAGGTGATCCCCACATCGCGAAACCAGCCGCGCACTTCGCCGAGGGTGTGCCGGTGCTCTTCGACGTGCCTGTACTGATCGCGGATCCACGCCTCGCGCCGATCGGGCTCGCGGAAGCGGTCGCGCAGGACGCGATCGCCGGGAATCCAGCGATAGTTGCTCAGGCGCGCTACCACGCGGCGAGCGCGAAGCGGCAGGCGCGCGAGCGCGTTGTAGAGCCCGACCACGATTACGCCGCCGGGGCGTACCAGTCCCGAAAGGGCGGCAAACGAAGCGCGCGGATCGGGCGTGTGGTGGAGAACTCCGTTGCACACCACCACGTCGAAACCTTCCTTGCGAAGGCCCGGCGCGTGAACGTCCGTCTCGACGAACCGGACGCCGCCGACACCGAATCGGTTCGCCGCGCCTTGCGCGAGCTCCAGCGCCGCGCGCGTCAGATCGGCGCCGATCACCAGGCGGCCAGCACCAGCCAGGAACAGGCTGAGCTGGCCGGTGCCGCACCCCATTTCCAGCACCGAGGCATCGTCCGGAATGGCGGCGTCGAGGCTGCGCGCAAATGCGCTCCGCGAAGCGCGCGCTCGCAGGCCGGCGTAGCTGTCGCGGGGCCCGTATCCGGGAAAGGGCGCCGTCGCATAGAAGCTGCGGACCTGCTCGGTTCGCGCGTCGCCGTCGAGCCGTAGAGCGGGAATGCCGCCTGGCGCGTCGTATTGGGCACCACACGCATCGCAGTGCAGCGCGCGGAGCGGGCCGCGGCAGCGCGGACAGGCGAGAAGATGCTCAAAAGATTGCATAGAGGAACGGCGCCAGGGCCTCGACGGTGGCGCTGACGATCAGGATGAGACCCGTCGCGCAGAGGAAGACGAGCAGCGGGGTTAGCCACTTGCGTCCCGATTCGCTTCGCCAGAGGCCACGCGCTCCGTCCGCGATGGTGGGCACCGCGTTCGCGAGCATGAGCCAGGTGCGAGCGAGCCTGCCGCGACGGCGGATCATGCGACCTCCGGAAGCGTCTGGGCCGAGCGGCGCTTCGTCACCAGGGCGTCCCCCGCGACCAGCAGATCGATGTCGCTGCGTCGGAACGTGGAATATCCTTCGACGGCGCGGTTCACGATGGGCTCACCCGAGAGGTTGAAGCTGGTGTTCAGCAGCACCGGAATGCCGGTCCGCGCGCCGTAGGCATGAAGCAGTGCGTGAAAGCGTGGCGCCATCGACGGATCGACGGTCTGGACGCGCGCGGTCCCGTCGACGTGCGTGACGGCGGCCAGCCGCTCACGCCATTCCGTCCGCACCGGGAACACGCCGGACATGAAGCGCGCAAGCCGCGCTCCTCCCCGCGGAAGCTCGAAGTAGCGGTCCGCAAGCTCGATCGGGACCGCCGGCGCGAAAGGACGGAATTCCTCCCGGTACTTGATGCTGCGGTTGAGGTGCTCGCGCATGGAAGCGTCGTGGGGCGCCGCGAGGATGCTGCGGTTGCCCAGAGCGCGCGGACCCAGCTCGCAGGCGCCCTGCATCCAACCCACGATGCGCCCCTGCGCGAGCTCCTCCGCGATGCGCGGCAGCAGCTCTGGTTCCGTCAAGCGATGCGCCTCGAAGCCGTCTTCGGCAGCGATGTGCGCCAGCTCGCTCGCGTCGACCACCGGTCCCCAGTAAGGATGATCGGGAAACGCGCCGTGCCGCCTGCCGAAGTGGATCCGGTCCGCGTAGAGGGCCGCGCCGATGGCGCACCCGGCGTCGCCGGGAGCGGGTGGAACGTACAGGTTGCTGAATCCCGACTCGCGGAGGATTCGCGCATTGGCCACGCCGTTCAGCGCGACGCCGCCGCCGAGGCAGAGATCGGGGAGGCCGGTCTCACGCTGCAGCTGCCACGCGAGGTCGACGAGAATCTCTTCCACGACGAGCTGGACGCTGGCTGCGACATCGGCGCAGCGCTGGCCTTCCGGTGTCGAAAGGTCGATCGGATCGCGGGGATCCCTCGGCGGCCCCAGAGCGTCGACGAGCTTGCGTGACCAGCCTCGTCGCGCACTCTCGTGATAGTCGAAATACGAGAGATCGAGCGCGATCCCGCCGTCTGGAGTGCGCCGCACGATCCGCCAGAGCAAATCCTCGAACGCGGGGCGTCCGTAGGCGGCGAGGCCCATCACCTTGTACTCACCCTCGTTCACGGGAAAGCCGAGATACGCAGTGAACGTCGAATAGAGCATGCCCAGCGAGTGCGGGAAGCGCAGCTCGCGCGAGATCCCGATTCGAGCCTGCCCGTCGTCGTCGATGTCGCCGCGGCCGAGGGTCAACGTTGCCCACTCGCCCACGCCGTCGGCAGTGAGGATCGCGGCGCGCTGCACAGGAGCCGTGAGAAAGGCGGTCGCGGCGTGGGACTGGTGATGCTCGCAGAACAGGATCCGGTCCGAGCGGACGCCGAGCCGCGAGGCGATGATCCCCTTGACCCAGAGCTTGCCGCCCAGCGCGTTCTGCATGGCGCGCGGAAAGCTGCGCCACGTGCGCGGGAAGCCGCGCAGGGCGATGGTCAGGATGCGATCGAACTTCAGCATCGGTTTTTCGTAGAAGACCACTGCGTCGAGCTGCTCCGGTTCGAGGTGCCCCTGCTCGAGGCACCACTCGATCGCGGAGAGCGGGAACGCGGCGTCATTCTTGCGGCGCGAGAGCCGCTCCTCCTGGACGGCGCAGATCGGCATCCCGTCGATCAGCAATGCCGCCGCGGAATCGTGGTAGTGCGCCGAGATGCCCAGGATGCGCATCAGTACTGGCTCTTCATCGGCATCGGCCGGCGCGCAGGGGCGAAGCCAACCGGCTCCGACCGCGCGGCGCGTTTCGCCAGCAGCGCGAACGGCGGCAGCAGAAGAAAGTATTGCACCAACAGCAGCAGGCGTCCGAGTACCCCGGCAACGGCGGACGCGAGGCGCAGATACGCGCTCCAGATCCTGGCCGCGCGCGCCTGCCACAGCCGAAGGCCTTGCTTCTTGGGGGAGAGCCGCGCGAGCTGCTTGCGGGTATACGTCATGTGAAACGCCTCGTCTTCGAGGATGCGCGCAAAGAGAGCACGGGTCTGCGGGTCCGCGTCGAGCACTTCCGCGTACGCGGCGAAGCGGCCGGCGGCGGCCTGTTCGGAAAGGTGCAGGAATGCGAGGAGCGTTTCGTCCGCTTCGTCCTCGACGCGCAGGTCATCGAGGCCGCGTTCGCCGGGCGCCAGCCAGTTCGCCTCGAAGCCGCGATCCGCAGTCGCTGCCGCCAACAGCTCGCGCCCGCGGCGAGCGAAGAGATCGGCGTGCCGCTGCTCATCTCCGGCATGGCGAAAGAAGAGCCGGCGCAACACCGGATCCCGCGTCAGCTCCGCGGCGCGCGCCAGATCGCGCCCGCCGTCCGCCTCGGTCTCGGCGAATCGGAGCAGCTTGCGCGCGCGCCGTCCGGCATCGGCCCAGATCCAGCGATGCAGCGGCTTCAGCAGCCTGTCGACCGGCGAAGGGACGGGATGCACGCCGCGGACGCTAGCATGGTCGCGTCTACGCGCCGAGAGCGGAGCGGAGCGCCTGTCGATACATGTCAGTCGGCACGGCGCCCATGATCGGCGGGAGTTCAGGAATCACCACCGCGGGAATGCCCGAGACGCCTGCGTCCTCGCCTTCCTCGTGCTCGGTGGTCGCACGCTCCCGAAGCGCATTGCTGGCGATGGCCTCGTCGACCTCCGCCTCCGGCACTCCCGCATCGCGCGCGCATTCGCGCAAGACTGCCGGATCGGAAACGTCGCGCAGCTCGCGGAACATCGCGCCGAAGATCGCGTCTTCCAGCGCATCGAGCCGCTCGGGGAAGATGTCAGACACGCGCATGGCCAGCAGCTGCGCGTTCCAGCTCGAGGACGGGTACTTCATCCCGGGTTGCGGAATGGCGAACCCGAGCTGGGGAAGCATCTGCGCAGCGCGGACCCGGTGCGAGATGACGTAGTCATCGTAGAAGGGGCGCTGGCCGTCGCGCGCGACGAGCAGGTACGCGCGCCGGAGGAAGCGCACGCGATCCGCGAATTCCTTCTGGACCTCCCGCCGGCGCCCGGCCGCGACGTAGCACCAGGGTCAGAGGAAGTCGTCCCAATACCGTACAGGCAACATGATCGCCGGAAGCTGTGCATTGCAATCCGCTGCCGCACCGGAGGTGCGCCCTGCGGCTTCGCTTTGGCTTGTACATGCTGAGTACGAGCCGGTGAAAGCCCCGCGCGCCGCTTCGGCGCTCGCCGTGCTGGCCGTCTGCTCGGCGCCGGCGGGAATCATCCAGCAGCTCACGCCAGTGGGCGCTCTCGGGCTGGGATGGCTGGTGTACGGCGATCGAATTCCGCCGTTGTCCGCGGCCGGCGCCGTGCTGGCGCTTACAGGCGTGAGCTGGGGCGCCTGGCACATCTCGCGCGACGTGCTTCCCGAAGACGCTTGAGCCACAATCAGCGGTGGGCCAGCGTGGTGCGCAGTCGCGCCTCGAGCGCATTGGCGATGCGGATGCTGCCTCGCGGGCCGGGATGGCCATCGGCGAGCAGCTCTTCCTGCGGCACTTCGACGACGACGAAGTCCAGGGCGGGCACCTCGAACAGCTCGTGCAGCATCCACTGCGGCGTGCGCCCCGTCACCAGGAAGATGCAGGGCGCGCCGCGCGCCTTGGCCAAGGCGGCCATGTCGCGGAGGCTGGCTGCGACGGCGCGCATGCCCTCGTCGACGGCCGCGTCCGACCAGTAAAGATGCTTCCACAGCCGGTACAGGGCGGAGCGCTGGAGCAGGCTTGGGGCTTCCGGGGGGACGAAGCTGCGCCCCACGAGACCGGGCATGAAAATGCCGACGACGGCTACTGGATGCTCGAGATTCGGCAGCGCATCCTTCAGTCGCACCCAGGACTGAACGGCGCGATACGCCGGACTGGCGAGGTTCACGACCTGGAGCTGCAGCCGCGTTCCGACCAGGGCAGGAAACGTCTCTTCCCACTGCAGGCCGAATCCCGCCATGGTCGACTCGCCGGTGAAGATCAGCGACGGCGAGGTGGCGTCGATCGCAGCGCCCGAAATCCGCCGCCTCTCCGCATCCGTGCGGAAGCGGATCTCGCGGCCCGAGAGCGGCTGGACGCGATCCATGGAGGCCGTGAGCGTGCGCCCGTAGCGCGGATGCGAGGTGGTGAGCGCGTCCATCGCCGTGACCAGCTCGGGGCGTATCAGCCTGTGGACCCGCCATCCAATGACGACTTCCGCGGCAGGCAGCGTCAGGAGCACCGCGAGCAGCAGACGCCGGCCCGAAGCCCCGCGCGGCAGGAAACGGACGAGGATGAGCAGGAGCATCGCGATTGCGACGGCGGCTGTCCGAGACCAGACAACGATGCCGCGGCTCGCCGGGATGAAAAACTGCTGCGGCAGGAACACGTGCTTGTCGAACCAGGCCCCGTCACTGCGCCAGGCAAATACGAAGAGAGCCACGGCGGCCAGAACGATCATGCCCTGTGCAAGTCTGCGAAGCATCCTCAGCCCGCGGCGGAGCATATGCCGCAACGTCAAGGACCGCACCGTCGTGACCAGGCACGGAGCGGATGAGTCGGGGTGCTGTGGACCGACGGTACTTGCGCGGCTATCGGCCCGGCTTTGACCCGTCTTGTTCAATCGCCGCCATCTTGGATCCCAATGGGGACTGGAAATGCGGAGTCGCGTTCCTAACTTCGTCGACCACGAGGACCCGATGGATGCAAAGTCTCGCAGGCGACGTTCCAAGGCTCGGCCGCTCCTGACAGCCGGTGCGGGGATCGCAGTGGCGGTGATCACCGGATGCGGCGGATCGGACCAGCCCATCGTGGTCGGAAACTTGAAACCGGTGCCGACTTGCGACGCCGGCGTCTGCCTGCCGGACGGGGGGCGGCCCGACGGAGCGTTCTGCGCCTGTCCCGTCGATGGCGGCGCCGATGGCGGATCTTGAGCTGTTCGAGTAGTCCCTGCTCGGCGGCGCTGCGGAGCGCCGCTACCGCCGACTCCGGTCCGAGGTCGAAGATCTGCCTTGGGGGACGCTGGATCCCGCGGCCTTTCCCGACGAGCTGGTGCTCGCAGCCCGGAAGTCCTGGACGGAGGCTGCGTTCCAGGAACATCGGACCGGTGCAGCCTGCGCCGTCGCGCTTCGCGCATTGATGGAGGCGCGCGCGCCCCTGGACCTGATCGCGTTGGCGGCGCGGTTCCCGCTCGACGAGATTACCCATGTCGAGCTCTGCTCCAGGCTCGCAACCGAGCTGGGGGGCGGCGCGCCCTTGCTGCACGATCCGGAGCAGCTCGTCCCGAAGCCGCGGCCAGGGACGCGCCCGCTGTTTCGGGCCGCCGATCTGGTCGTGCGGATCTTCTGCGTGGGCGAGGCAATTTCGATTCCGCTTCTTCATGGCACCTTCCGTGCGGCGACCCACCCGCTCGTGCGCGGCGTGCTGGGGCAGATCGTCAAGGACGAGGCGGCGCACGGCGAATTCGGATTCATGTTCCTAGATTGGGCAGCCGATCGGCTCACGCGGTCGGATCGGTGCCTCCTCGGCGAGATCGCGACGGAGACCATCGACGCCCTGGTCAGCGGCTGGAAACGCGCGCAGCGCCGTCCGGACCTGGACTCCCAGTCAGCCGCGGTCCATGCCCTCGGATGGATGGACACGGACGCGTATTTCTCGTTGGCGCAGACGTCGTTGCAGAAATGCGTCGTGGACCGGTTGCGCGAACGCGGCATCCTGGCGCGAGCGTGACCATCCGCGAAGTGCGGCTCAATAGGTGAGCTCGCCCTGCGCGCGCACCGCGGTCATCGCCGCCAGGTTCACCACGTCCTGCACGGACGCGCCCTGCTGCAGGACGTTGACCGGCTTCGCCATGCCCATCAGCACCGGCCCGATCACTTCCGCGCCGCCGAGCCGCCAGAGCAGCTTGTAGCCGATGTTCCCGCTGTTCAGGTCGGGGAAGATGAGCACGTTCGCGTCACCGCTCAGGCGCGCGAAGGGAAACTCCGTCTCGCGCACCGAGCGCACCACTGCCGGATCCACCTGCATCTCTCCCTCGACCTCCAGATCAGGCCGCCGCGCGCGGACCAGCTCCACCGCGCGGCGAACCTTCGCCGGCGAGCCACCTCGGTCGGTGCCAAAGTTCGAGTATGAGAGCATGGCGACGCGGGGGGTGAGCTCGAAGGCCCGTGCCAGCTCCGCGGTGGAGATGGCGATGTCCGCCAGCTCCTCGGACGTCGGGTCCGCGTTCACGGTGCAGTCCGCGAACAGCTTCAGCGACTCCTTGAACGCGACGATGTAGGTGCCGGAGGCGCGCCGTCCCTGCTGCGTGCGCACGATCTCCAGCGAAGGGCGGATCGCCTCCGGATACGTCCGCGTCATTCCCGTGACCAGCCCGTCCACCGCGCCTTCGCGCAGCATCATCGCGGCATAGGTGTTCCGCTGCCGGATCCTGTACAGCGCTTCCGCCCAGGAGATTCCGGATCGCTGCCGCAGCTCGTAGAACGCGCGGGCGTACGGCTCCAGGCGGTCGCTGCGAAGCGGATCGACGATCTCGACGTCCTCGATCGCCGCCAGGTGCGCCTCGTTCGCCAGCTCCTGGATGTGCTCGCGGTTTCCCAGCAGCACCGGGGTGCAGATGTGCTCCTCGACGAGCTCCTGCACGGCCCGGAGGATCCGCGGGTGATTGCCTTCCGGAAACGCGATCCGCGTCATGCGCCGGCGCGCGCGGGAGACGACCACGCTCATCACTTCGTACGTCCGCCCCTGCCTGCGCCGCAGCGCCTCTGCGTACCGGTCGCGCTCCAGGGCGACGCGCGCGACGCCCGATTCGATCGCGGCCTCGGCGACCGCTGGGGCCACCGCGGTCAGCACCCGGGGATCGAACGGCTTGGGAATGATGTAGTCGCGACCGTAGCTGAAGATCTGGCCGCCGTACGCCGCGCTGACGCTTTCGGGCACGTCCTGCCGGGCGAGATCCGCGAGAGCGCGCGAGGCGGCGAGCTTCATCTCGTCGTTGATCGCCTTGGCGCGCACGTCGAGAGCGCCGCGGAAGATTCCGGGAAAGCCGAGCACGTTGTTCACCTGGTTCGGGTAGTCGCTGCGCCCCGTCGCCATGATGATGTCGCTGCGGACCGATTGGGCTTCTTCGGGGAGGATCTCCGGGACCGGATTCGCGAGCGCGAAGAGGATGGGGTTCGGCGCCAACGTCGCGACCATCTCCTTCGAGATCACGCCCTTCGCGGACAGGCCGACGACCACGTCGGCCCCCTTGAGCACCTCCGCAAGGGAGCGCGGCTGCGTTCCCTGCGCGAAGACGCCCTTCCATTCGTCCATGTCCTCCGGTCGCCCGCGATAGACGAGGCCGAACTTGTCGCACATGAAGATGTGCTCGCGGGGAACGCCTAGCTTGACGTACTGCTCGGCGCAGGCGACGGCCGCCGCGCCCGCTCCGACGAAGACCACCTTCACGTCCTGCATCCGCTTTTTCGCCAGATCCAGGGCGTTGATCAGGGCCGCTCCGGTAATGATGGCGGTCCCGTGCTGATCGTCGTGGAACACCGGGATCTGCATTTCGCTGCGCAGCCGGCGCTCGATGATGAAGCACTCGGGACTCTTCACGTCCTCGAGGTTGACGCCGCCGAACGTCGGCTCCAGCGCCTTGACCACCTTGCAGAACGTCTCGATGTCCTTCGCGTCCACCTCGATGTCGAACACGTCGATGTCGGCGAACTTCTTGAACAGGACGCCCTTGCCCTCCATCACCGGCTTGGAGGCGTAGGCGCCGATGTCGCCGAGTCCGAGCACGGCGGTGCCGTTGGAGATCACGGCGACGAGGTTTCCCCGGATCGTGTACTTGTACGAGAGGTCGGGGTCCTGCGCGATCTCCAGGCAGGGTTCCGCGACTCCGGGGCTGTAGGCGAGCGACAGATCGCGCGAGGTGGCAACCGGCTTGGTAGGGACGATCTCGATCTTTCCCTTGCGGCCGCTGGAATGGTAGTCAAGCGCGTCCTGCCGTGACGGGCGTCCTTTGGTCTCGAACGTGCTGGCCATGACGGCGCCTGTTTACCACGCATCCTCCTCGTGATACGCGCCGGCCCCGTGGCAGACGAGTTGGAGAAGTTGGTCCGGACGATGTTCCAGGCGCACCCGTGGCACGGCGTGGCCGCTGGAGATCCCGCCGGGGTGATCGAGGCCTACGTCGAGATCGTGCCCACCGACACCGTCAAGTACGAGCTCGACAAGCAGAGCGGCCATCTGCGCGTCGACCGGCCGCAGCGCTACTCGAGCCAGCCGCCGACGCTGTACGGATTCGTCCCGCAGACCTATTGCGGGGTGCGGGTGGGAAAGCGTTGCTCCGAGCGGACCGGAGTAGCCAACGTCCGCGGCGACGGCGATCCGATGGACGTCTGCGTCCTCACCGAGAAGACCATGGCGCACGCCAACTTCTTCCTCCGCGCGCGCCCGATCGGCGGCCTGCGCGTGATGGACGGCGACGAGGCCGACGACAAGGTGGTGGCGGTGCTGGAAGGCGACCTGGCATACGGCGACCTGCGGGACATCGCGGATGCGCCAAAAGGCTTGATCGAGCGGCTCCGCCATTACTTCCTCACGTACAAGCAGATGCCCGGCGAGCGGGCGCGCACCGTCCGCATCGCCGAGGTCTACGACCGCGTCGAGGCGGTGGAAGTCCTGCGCCGGAGCATCGACGATTACCGCGAATCCTTCGGCGACCCGCAGGCGCGCGCGACGCTGCTGGCGCGGCTCATCGGCGAACGGGAGTCTTAACGGTATTTGAGGCCGGTTCCGGTGTTGAAGACGACGACGCGGTCGCGTGGCTTCAGCCAGCCGCTCGCAGACAAGTCCTTCACCGCCGCCCACGCCGCGCCTCCTTCGGGGCAGACGTCGATTCCACTGCGCCGCGATAGCTCCTGCGCAGCCGGACCGATCCTGTTCTCGGCGACGGCCAGGGCCGTTCCCCGCGTCTCGCGCAAAGCCCGCAGGCAGATGAACCCGCCAATCGGATTCGGTACGCGCAGTCCATACGCTTCGGTGCGCGGCGATAGCCAGGGCTCCGTCTGTTCCGTACCCGACAGGAAGCCGCGGACGACCGGCGCGCACCCTTCCGCCTGTACGCTGACGAGGCGGGGCCGCTCCGGCCCGATCCAGCCGATGGCCTGCATCTCGTCGAACGCCTTCCACATTCCGATCAGGCCCGTGCCGCCGCCGGTCGGATAGACGATCGCATCCGGGAGCGTTCCCTGCATCTGCTCGAACAGCTCGTACGCCATCGTCTTCTTGCCTTCGACGCGGTAGGGCTCCTTCAGCGTCGACACGTCGAAGGCTTCGCGCGGACCATGCCCGGCGAGCCACTTGCCGGCGTCCGAGATGGTGCCGCGCACGAGGTGCGTATCGGCGCCATAATGGCGGCACTCCTCGACGAACGCGCGCGGCGTGTCCTCCGGCATCGCCACCGTGACAGGCAATCCAGCCGCGGCGCCGTAGGCAGCGAGGGCTCCCGCGGCGTTTCCCGCCGACGGGGCGGCGAGGGCGCGTGCTCCGAGGGCCTTCGCCATCGACACGGCAACCGCCATCCCTCGCGCCTTGAACGAGCCGGTGGGATTGCGCGACTCGTCTTTCACCCAGAGCTGGTCGTCGACGCGCAAAAGCGGAGTGAATCCCTCGCCGAGCGTGACCGCGCCCGCCGGATCGAGGGGCAGGACCGGCCCGTATCGCCACAATGTGGGAGGGCCAGCCGGTTCGAAGCGCTGGAGCGCATAGTCGACGCGCAACGGCATTCCGCAGCGCCCGCACACCGTGCGCAGCGCCCCCGGCTCGTGAAACGTTCCGCACGCGAAGCACGAGAGCCCTTTCAGATGCGGATTCAGCATTGGCGCCGTAATACAACAACAGCAGTGATCCCGTATCCGCCGATCGAGCCGCCGCATATCGCGGTGCGCTTTCCCGAGCCGCGGCGTGGCGAGGACGTCGTGGCGGTGAGCCGATCGCTCTCGCCGGCGTTGGTACTGGAGGCCTACCGGGGAGGCATCTTTCCCTGGCCCGTCCGTCAGGGCCTCGTGCCCTGGGCATCGCCCGATCCGCGCGCGATCTTTCCGCTCGCCTCGGCGGGGCCATGGCCGCGCACGGTGCGTCGCGCCTTCCGGTCGGATCTCCGCGTCTCGTTTGACGAAGCGTTCGACGACGTCATGCGTGCATGCGCGGATCGGCCGAGGGAAGGAACCTGGATCACGCCCGACATCCTCCACACGTATTCGGAGCTCCACCGCCTCGGCTGGGCGCACAGCGTCGAGGTCTGGCACGAATCGACGCTCGCCGGAGGGCTGTACGGCATCGCCATGGGCGCGCTCTTCGCCGGGGAATCCATGTTCCATCGTGTGAGCGGCGCATCCAAGGTGGCGTTTGCCTCCTGCGTGGATCGGCTGCGCGAGCGCGGCTTCCTCCTCTTCGACGTCCAGGTGCTGACCGCGCACCTGTCGCTTCTGGGCTGCAGGGAGATCTCTCGCGACGACTATCGTGCCCGCGTCCGGGAAGCCCTCGGGCGGTCAGCGCGCTTCGTCTGAAAGCCAGACAGGTCGGCAGTTTACACGGTACACTGCGTGCATGCGGTTCGGCATCGACTTCGGGACCACCCACACGGTCGTGGCCGTCATCGACCGTGGGAACTATCCGATCGTCTCGTTCGAGCATACCGACGCCATTCCCTCGATCGTCGGACTCGATCCCCAGGGCGAGCTGCGCTTCGGCCATGCCGAGCGCGGCTGGACGGTGCTCCGCTCCTTCAAGCGGCTCCTCAACGATGCTCACGTGGATACCGAGGTGCGGATCGGCGACCGGTCGATCCTGCTTGCCGAGCTCCTCACCCGCTTCTTCGCGCACGTCCGCGAGCAGCTCTTGCATCATTCAAACGCGGGCCTTCGCCGCAAGGACCGGATTGAGGCGGCCGTCAGCGTCCCGGCCAACGCCTCGACGGCGCAGCGCCTGATCACCATGGACGCGTACCGCCGCGCCGGCTTCGACGTGAAGGCGGTGCTCAACGAGCCGAGCGCGGCAGGATTCGAGTATGCCCATCGCTTCCGCGAGACGGTGACCGCCAAGCGCGAGTATGTGCTGGTCTACGATCTCGGGGGCGGAACGTTCGACGCGTCGCTCATCCACATGGAAGGACGCACCAACGAGGTCGTCACCTCGAGCGGCATCTCGCGTCTGGGGGGCGATGACTTCGACGAGGCCATCGCGCACCTCGTCCTTTCAAAGCGCAGAGGCCGCTCGCTGACTCCGCACCTGCTCGACGAGGTCCGCGAGCAGAAGGAGTCGCTCAATCCGAACACGCGGAAGTTCGTCGTCGACGAAACCGTGGTCCCCGTCGACGAGGTCTACGACGCCTGCGCCCCGCTGATCGAGCAGACGCTCTCGGCGATGGAACCCGCCATGCGCGATCCGCGCAGGGGAGAGGACGAGGTGGCCTGGACCGAGCTGGCCGGTATCTACGTGGTCGGCGGCGCCTCTTCGTTTCCGCCGGTGTACCGGCGGCTGCGCGAGAAGTTCGGCGCGCACCGCGTGCGGCGTTCGCCGCACCCCTTCGGGTCCTGCGCCATCGGTCTCGCCATCCACCTCGACGAAGGGGCGGGATACAAGCTGACCGAGAGGCTGACGCGCCACTTCGGCGTCTTCCGTGAGGACGAGCACGGCGGCCGCATCTCCTTCGACGTCCTGGTGCCGAAGGACACTCCGTTGCCGGCAGAGGTGTCCCGCCGGTATCGCGCGGCGCACAACGTCGGCCATTACCGGTTCGTCGAGTGCGGCCGCATCGACGAAGGACGCCCCGAGGGCAACCTCGCGGCCTGGGACGAGCTCCTGTTCCCGTTCGACCCGTCGCTGCGCGACCGCGATCTGGCGGCCGTCCCCGTGCAGCGCCTCGGTCACGGGCCGGAAGTAGAGGAAACCTACCGGTGCGGCGCCGACGGCACGGTCACCGCGAGCCTCCGCGTGCTCGACGACGGATTCGAAAAGACTGCGCGCCTGTCGCGGAGGTGAGGGATGCCGTATCGACGCGATCGTCGACAACCGGGAGCCCTCGCGGCCATTCCGTTTCCACATCGATTTCGTCGATCCCGACCATGCAATCGCGCGACAGCGATGGCTCCATCCGGATGCCGCGGATCGAGCTCGACGAGTGCCTTCGGCGCTACGGGTGACCCACCGCGAAGGTTTCCCAGCCTCGCCGCCGCGCTTCCTCCAGCAGCAGCTTCACGCCGACGACCGTCGCGGGCCGTTCGTAGCCGAAGCTCGATCCGGTGCCGGAGTCGTGCAGGTCGAGAACCGCATCCATGCCGGCGCCGGCGCACTGCTCGACGTGCGCCGCCATCCGCTGGGCGAGCAACGGTCCGTCGGCTGGGCCCAGCGTCCAGTCGTCGAAGTCGCTCGTCCAGTGCTGGTGCGTCATCCCCATCGAGGCGATCACCGAGAGCCGGGGGTCCATCTGGTCGCCGGCGCTTCCCAGCGGAAAGCCGCCCGCGACGCGCTGAATTCCGTAGGGCAGCCGGAACGGAATGGGGCCGGAGCGCAGCAGGCGCAGCACGGCCTCGCCGCGGCGGACGTCCGCCGCGAACTCGCGCCATCGATCCGGCCGCAGATGCGAATAGGTGTGGTTTCCCAGCACCTGTCCTTCGCTCCGGGCGCGCTGCGCGATCGCCCGTGCTCGCCCCGGATCGCCACACCACGGCGCTTCCTCGACGTTGCGGCCGAGCAGGAAGAACGTGGCTGGGACGCCGAAGGCGAGGAGCACGTCGAGCAACGCTTCGGTGGACGGCCCGGGACCGTCGTCGAACGTCAGCGCGAACACGGCTCCACTATACTGCCGCCGTGCCGAAGCTCCGCCTCGTCCAGCTCCCGGTGCCTCCGCCGGCTGCGCTGGCAGCCACCGGCAACGTTCCTCTCGCCGCGGGATGCCTCGGCGTCGCCGCCCGTGTCCACGGGCTGGACAGGCGTCTCGAGATCGAGGTCCTCGAGCCGGCGGCGACCGACGTACTCGGAGATACGCTCCTTGCCGACCGGATCGCGCGCGAAGAGCCGGAGTTCGTCGGGTTCTCGCTCTACCTGTGGAACAGCGAGCGCAGCCTGCATCTCGCCCGCGAGGTGAAACGACGGTCGCCGCGGACGAAGATTCTCATCGGTGGTCCGGAGGTCGGTCCCGACAACGCCTTCATCCTCCAGCAGCCCGGCGCGGACATCGCGGTCACCGGCGAGGCGGAGGATACCTTCGCGCGCGTCATGTCGGCGTTGCTGGACGGCAACAACCCTGCCGGACTTCCCGGCGTCGCCGTCCGGGGACCGCTGGGATTCACCGCGTTCGCGCCGCAGGCGGCGGCGAGCTTCCCGCTGGCCGACTACCCGTCGCCCTACCTCGCGCATCTGGTGCCGGTGGAACCGCATCGCTCGACGTACGTAGAGACCGTGCGGGGTTGCCGGTCGCATTGCACGTTCTGCTTCTATCCCCGCTCCTCGAGCGTGCTCCGCGTGCTGGATGTCGACGCGAGCGCCGCGCTGATCGGCGCGCTGCGCGACCGCGGGGCCCGCGAGGTGGTCTTCCTCGATCCGACCTTCAACCACCGTCCCGGCTTCGAGCCCCTCCTCGACGCGCTGGCTCGCGAGAACCCGTCGCGCGCGCTGACGTTCTTTGCCGAAGTCCGGGCGGAGGGGCTCACGGCGCAGCAGGCGAGAAAGCTCAAGCAGGCGGGATTCGATCGGCTGGAGATCGGGCTGCAGTCCGTCAACCGCGAAACGCTCAAGCGCGTGCGCCGCGGCGGATCGCCTTCGAGCGTCGCCGAGGCAGCGAGGATGCTGCACGCCGAGGGAATCGAGCTGCTCGTCGATCTGATCGTCGGGCTTCCCGGCGACACGCCCGAGGACGTGCTGCGCGGAATCGACTTTCTCGAGGAGCATGGCCTCGCCAGCGAGGCGCAGGTGTTTCCGCTGTCGCTGCTTCCCGGCACCGCGATGCGCGCCAGCGCCGTCGACGACGGGGTCGTCTTCGACTCCGCGCCGCCCTACCGCGTCCACCGGACGGCAACGTTCAGCGAGGACGAGCTGGTCGAGACGGTTCTCGCAGCCGAAGAGCGCCTGGGGCGCCGCCTGGACGAATGGCCCCGGCCGCATCTGGTGGATCCGGGCATCGACGGATTCGCGGCCCAGGCGGAGGGCGCGCAGCACGTGGCCCTCTGGTTCGACGCAAGC
>Ga0209156_10000311_pt1 | contig 41219 bp, 48 predicted proteins | sample GraSoiAngelo_124_FD_185881 | JGI IMG/M metagenome (GOLD analysis project Ga0209156, IMG submission 185881) | Grasslands soil microbial communities from the Angelo Coastal Reserve, California, USA - 14_0927_05_20cm (SPAdes) (version 2) | ecosystem: Environmental > Terrestrial > Soil > Grasslands... | reverse complement strand
TCGCCCGCGCGGTCCCGCTCCGGCGGCAGCGCGCGGTGTCCGCGCAGCGGCGTCTCGCAGCGCTTTCGCCGCTCGCGGTACTCGGACGCGGCTACGCGATCGTCGAGGGGGCAGACGGCCACATCCGCGCGTCAGTCGCCACACTCGAGGCGGGCGAACACGTCCGCGTTCGGATGCGTGACGGGCGGGCCGGCGCGTTGGTGGAGACTGTCGAGCGCAATGGCTGAACCGGAGGTCTCTCTCGACAAGGCCCTCGAGCGTCTCGAGTCCATCGCCGACAAGCTCGAGGATCCCGCACTCGATCTCGACGAGGCCGTGCGCCTGTACGAGGAGGGGCTGCGCCTGTACGCCGAGTGCGCGAAGCGCCTGGACGCCGCAGATTTGAGGATCACGCAGCTCGCGGACGCGCTCGCGAAGCAGGCGCGCGAACGAGGTGGTGGATAGACCGGCGTTGTTGAGCGCCAAGCTCGTCATTTACCACTCTGAGCTAGAGCCGTCGCAGATCTCAGCCAGGCTCGTACTGCGGCCGACGGACGCTTTCCGCCGCGGGGAACCGATAGTCACAAAGCGAAGCCGCTACTCAGATCATCCAACCGGCGGCTGGATTCTGAGCTCGCGCGACCTTGTCTCGTCGGATGATCTCGAGGCTCACGTAGTCTGGATTCTTGACCGCGTAGAGCCAGCCTCCGATGCAATTCACGCACTAGTGGACCACGGATACGACGTCGCGTTGGTCTGCGTCCTCTCCGGACACGAGACAGGAGGCGGACCGACTTTCGAACCCGTCACCCTTGCGCGCATCGCGAAGCTAGAGATACCTGTCGATTTCGACGTCTACGGTTGAATACCCGCAAGCGTTTGGCCGAATAAAAGTGGACCGCTACCGCGTGGAAGCCTCGCCTGATCGCGTGGCCGACGCGATCGCACGATCGCTGGCCCAGGGTGGAATTCTCGGTTATTCACTCACGGACTCAACGTCGGCCGTGTTCGTGGGAAAAATGGCCAATAACCGTACCTTCGATCTTCGCAGACCTCGTGGTTTTGCGACCACGCCGCGCGTCGTCGTACTGCGAGGGAAGATCGACCCAACTGAGGACGGCGCGCTCGTGTCGGTGCGGTACGGGCTGCATCCCGCCGTGCTGATCTCGCGCTCGGCGTTGTTGGGGTTCCTTGTCCTGACCGCTGTCGTCGTGATCCCAGCTTCCTTCGCCGGGGCTCCGGAGCTTCTGTGGGTGTTGGCGGTTTTCGCGTTCATCATCGCTCTGATGTGGTTGCCTTATGGGTGGCTCGCGCGAGCCGACAGAGCAAAGCTGCGAGCGGATCTTGAGACGACCCTCCGTCGCACGGGGTCCACTGTGCGCGAGAGCGGCTAACCGGCGGCGTAGAAGCCGCGCAGATTGGTGGCAGCAGCGCGCCGGCACTCACGGCGTAGCCCTCACGCGCGAGGGCTACGCCGTCAGGGTTAGGCCCCGATGGCTACGGGTTGAGTCCAAGCGCCTGATTCAACTGGGCTGCCTGCGCTTGAGCCGGAGCGCCGCCGCCAAGAGCGCCGAGAAGTCCGCACAGAAGGTTGCCGAGGAGCCCGCTCAGAGTGAGGTCCAGCGAGATCGGGCTCAATTTCACTCCTATGCCGAGAACGTCGAGCGTGATGCCGCCGAAATCGAGGTGGAGGATCTGACACTCTTGGGCGGCCTGCTGCGTCGTGACCGGCGCACTGGCCGATGACCCCGCCGAGTTTGCGACGCTCACGTTCTCTACGGGAAGACTCACCGGTCGATCCGCGACGGTGTTGGTGATGCCGAGCGCGTTCGTCAGGGTTCCGTCGATCGTTCCGACGGCGACGAGCGCGCCCGCGCGCCCGTCGAAGCGGCTTATGTCCAACGTTCCGCTGAATGTGCCCGGGCCGTTCCCGTCGTCGAACGTTCCGCTCACCGGGATCGCGGAGACCGGTGATGTTCCCGCACCCGGACTGCGCGCCGCAGCGGTGCTGGCTCCAAGAACGAGAGCGCTGATGATCGCGGCGGTCATGACGGGCCCGAATCTTCGAAGGTTCATGAGTTATCCCCCTGCTCATTGACCGCGGCGCTCGCTCGGAGACGAACGGCGACGCGGAACCGGAATAGTTAGTTCACCGTCGGACGAGCAGGCGATGCGCGAGCTGGCGGAAGGCGGACGTTTCGAACCATTCGAGAGGCGAGCCGGCCTGCCGCAAGAAGCACGCCAACGAGAATCGGCGAACGAGGGCTATGCCTCCCGAAGCTTGCGCAGGAAAGGCTCGATGTTCTCGATGAACTGCTCCGGACGGAAACCGTGGAGCAGGTGACCTGATCCGGGGAAGCGCTTCACTGTGACATCGGCGAGCTTCTTGAGCCTCCACTCGGCGGGATCGTCGACGGCGCCACCCAGTCGCGGCTCGCCCGCGAGGACGAGCACGGGCGCGCGCACCTTCCCGATCGCGTCCGTGATCAGCGCGGCGGCCGGCTCGTCGCCCGCCGCGCGCGCGTCGATGAACGCCGGATCGACGTCGCGAAAGTACGTAACCACGCGCTCGGCCGCGTAAAACCCGCGGAGCTCGCCGTACGTACGCTCGCCGCGCGGGCCGGGCGAGGGCAGGCGCTGCTTGCTCACGGCTTTCATGAGCAGCGCGGGGTCCTGCGCGGCGATGCCCTCGCGCAGCGGCGCGTACTCGGCGGCGACCCACGCCTTCGGGTAATTGAGAGGGGGATCCTCGAGCACGAGGCCGCGTACGAGATCGGGCGCGTCGCCCGCCGCGACGAGCGCGGCAAGCGCGCCGAGCGAGTGGCCGATCAGGACCGACGGCTCTTTCGCGATCTCGCGCAGGATGCGGAGCGCGTCGTCCGCGAACGCGCGCAGCGAATAATCCGGCGCGCGTCCGCTCTTACCGTGACCACGCGCGTCATAGGCGATCGCGCGATAGCGCGTCGCGAGGCGCGGGAAGATGTTCTCCCAGTCCTCGGACCGCGCGAGACTCTGGTGCAGGAGCAGGATCGGCGGCTCGCCGGGTGCGCCACCGCCGGAGTCGTAATGCGCGATCTTCGGCTCGCCCTTGAGCGTGCGGGCGCGAGGCAGTCTCTTCGGCACGATTAGCTCCGCGCCGGCGACATCGCCGGACGGAGCAGGAGCCATGCGCCGATCACGAGCTGCCAGCTCCACGTCATGACCGTCAAGAACCGCTCGATGAGGCCACCGGCGGCGCTAAGCGGTGCGCTCGTATCGCCGACATATCGCGGGCCGAGTCCAACGAGGAGCCCAAGGACGGCAAGCGAGGCGAGCGCGGTGGTGACGGTGTACGGGGCCAGCCTCTGCCAGTCCTCGTCGAGGCGCATCCGCCCGGCGAGGAAGAAGAGCCCGATGCCGAAGGCCAGCGACCCGCCGACGAGGCCGACCACGTGAAGCAGGCCGCCCGCGGAGCGAACCGGACCCACGTCGGCGAGGAAGGCCGCCGCGAGGAGCGTCCCGAAACCGCGTAACACCAATAAGCCCGGCCCGATGGCCGTACCGGGTGGCAGCGTTCTCTGGAGGAGAGAGGCGACCACGACCGTCAACGACCCGCCGCCGGTGAGACCGAGCGTCACAAGAGATCCGTACGGCCCGAGCTGCGAGGCGCTGATCAGGTCGCGGATCGCGTTGTAGTCGGGGGTGAGGACACCGGCGATGCCGATGCCGAGCATGACGAACGTCGCGCCGAGGACCGACGCTATCCCGGCCGCGCGGACATACGAACTTGGGGACATTGCCGCGCAGTATCGCGAATGTGCGCGAGAATCCGCTCATTGACAAAACGGGTACGCCTTGACCAGCTGCTGGTGCAGCGCGAGCTCGCGCCGAGCCGCGAGCGCGCGCAGGCCCTCATCCTGGCGGGCGCGGTGCGGGTCGATGGTGGCCGCGCCGACCGGGCGGCCGCACCCGTGGCCGAGGATGCGGACGTTGCGGTCGATGCCGGCCCGAAGTACGTCTCGCGCGGGGGCGACAAGCTGGCGGGCGCTCTCGATGCGCTCGGGCTCGACGTCTCCGGGACGGTCGCCATCGATGTCGGCTCGTCGACCGGCGGGTTCACCGACGTTCTCCTGCAGCGCGGCGCGGCTCGCGTCCACGCGATCGATGTCGGGAAGGGCCAGCTCGATTGGACCCTCCGCCAGGATCCGCGCGTCGTCGTTCACGAGGGCGTGAACGCGCGTGAAGGCGTGCCAGTCGAGGAATCCGTCGACATCGTGGTCGCCGACGTGTCATTCATCTCGCTGCGCCTGGCGCTGCCGCCGTCCCTCGCGAAGCTACGCGACGGCGGCGACGTCGTCGCGCTTGTGAAGCCGCAGTTCGAGGCGGGCCGCGATGCGGTCGGCAAAGGCGGCGTCGTCCGTGATCCCGAGGCGCGTGCGAGCGCCGTGGTGGCTGTCGCGAACGATCTGGTGTCGCGCGGCTTCGGGGTCGTCGCCGTGACGCCGTCGCCGATCCCGGGCCGCGAGGGCAACCGCGAGATATTCGTTCACGCGCGCAAGGGAGCGCCCACTCTCGATGCGCCGTCGCTTGCCGCGGCCGCGCGGGAGGCCTCGGGATGAAGGTCGCGATCGGTTCCCGTCCGGATTGGCCCGCGTCGCTCGAGGCCGCGAAGACCGTCAGCGACAAGCTGCGCAAGTCCGGCCACGAGCCGATGGAGCTTGCGCTGGATTCTCGCGCCTTCAGCAAAGAGATCGAGCGCGCCGACATCGCGTTCGTCTTTGGCGGCGACGGGACGGTGCTGCGCGCGGCCCGCGCGCTCTCGCCCTTCGACATTCCGATCCTTGGAGTGAACCTCGGACGGCTTGGCTTCCTGACCTCGGCGACGATCGACCAATTCGACGAGGCCATGGGCGACGTACTTGCCGGGCGCTTCACGATCGAGGAGCGCGCGCTGCTTGACGCCCGCCTGGTCCGAGCGGGGAAGGAGATCGTGCGCGCGCTCGCGTTGAACGACGTCGTCGTCGCGCGGGGCAAACAGGTTCGCTCGATAAACGTCGCCGTGCGGGTCGACGGCGAGCCGCTCATCGTCTACTGGGCGGACGGCCTCATCGTCGCGACCGCGACGGGCAGCACCGCCTACGGCTTCTCGGTGGGTGGGCCGCTCATCCTTCCCGCCTCGCGCGCCATCACCATGGTCCCCATCGCGCCCCATCTTTCGTTCGGCAACGCGGTCGTGTTCGATCCCGATCAGGTGCTGGAGCTCGAGACCCAGGACGAGCCGTCGGTCCTCTCGCTCGATGGCCAGGAAGAGCACGACCTCCGCGCGGGCGACCGCATCACGGTCCGGCGCGCGGAGACGGTCGCGCGGTTCGCTCGCACCGCGCATGCGCGGCCCTTCGTGGAGCTCCTGCGCGAAAAGATCCTCAAGGAGCCTGGAACATGACCCTCGACACAGCGGCCGCGGTCGCCGCGATCGCCGCGAAGACAAAGCGCCGCCCGAAGATCGGAGTGATCCTCGGAAGCGGCCTCGGCGGCCTAGCGAAGGACGTTCAGGACGCGACGCGGATCGCGTACGGCGACATCCCGGGATTTCGGCGCAGCACCGCGCCCGGTCACGCGGGAGAGCTCGTGGTGGGGACGCTCTCCGGGAGGGACGTCGCGGTGATGAACGGGCGCATGCACTACTACGAGGGTTACGACATCGTCGAGATCGGGTTCCCGGTGCGCGTCTTTCGCGCGTGGGGCGTCCGCACGATGATCATCACGAACGCCTGCGGCGGTCTGAACCCTGCGTTCAAGGCGGGCGACCTGATGGTGCTGAGCGATCACATCAACTTCATGGGCACCAATCCGCTTCGTGGTCCGAACGACGACAGCCTCGGTCCTCGCTTTCCGGACATGGTCGGCACGTACACCGAGGGCCTTCGCAAGCTCGCGCATTCGGTCGACGGCGACCTGCGCGAGGGCATCTACGTGGCGGTCGCGGGGCCGAACTTCGAGACACCGGCCGAGCTCCGGATGCTGCGCGGCTTCGGGGCCGACGCCGTCGGAATGAGCACGGTCCCCGAGGTCCTTGTCGCGCGTCACATGGGGATGGACATCCTCGCGATCAGCACGGTGACCGACATGGCGACGGGCATCCCCGGCCAGATCGAGCACGTGACCCACGAGGCCGTGCTCGAGGTCGCGAATCGCGCCGGCGATCGCCTCGCCGACGTGATCAAAGGTGTGATCGCGAAGATCTAGCGTCGATGAAAAGCATCCGCGACTTCGGCGTCATGCCGGCGAACGCTCCAGACGTCAACAAGGCGAACCTGCAGAAGGCGATGGATTGGGCGTCGCCCCGTGGCGCGGCGCTGTACGTGGAGCCTGACGCCGAGCCGTATCGGCTGACCGGCGGCGTGGTGCTTCGGATGAATGTGTCGCTGATCGGTGCGCATGGGCCGGTGGGTCGCGGGACGAAGCACCCGACCAAGTCGCAGCCCGTCGGGAGCGTGATCGCCACCGAGGATGAGAACGAGCCGCTCCTCATTGCCGAGCACGCCACGCAGGTCCGCGGGATCCAGTTCTGGTATCCGAAGCAGACGCTTGCCGATCCCGGGAAGGTCATTCCGTACCCGCCGACGATCCAGGCCTCTCGCACGAATACCGCGCAGGGCGTGACGTTGTCGTGCCTGACCTTCTATGGCGAGTACGTCGCGATGGACTTCAACTGCTCGCCCACGGTGATCTGCGAGCAGCTGGTGATCGAGCATTGCCGCGGGTATCCGCTCTCTGGCGAGTTCGTGCGCATCGACCACTGCTACGACGTCCCACGCATCCTGCACTGTCATGTGAACCCTGCGAACATGCGGTTCTTCGCGAGCGGGTTTTCGAAGAAGGTGATCGATGCGGTGGTGGCGCGCGGGTCGTTCGCCTATGCGGTCGATCACACCGACAACGCCCAGGTGATCGACGTGTTCACGTTCGGCACCGGCGGCGGAATCAGGCTCGGAGCCGCGAGCTACGGGCAGCTCACCAACTTCAACTTCGATTGTGTGACCGTCGGCATTCACAAGCTCGGCGATCGCGACTTCAGCCGGAACTGGCAGATCGCACAGGGCTCGATCACCGCGAACGCCGGGCCGCGCTTGGCCGACGTGCACCCCGTCATCATCGAAGGCCAGGGACATACGGCGATCACGAACGTCGAGGCGTTCAGCGGCGACAACGCCGCGTTGACGAACTTCAGAGCCTCGTGGGACTTCATGCTGGTACGCGGCGAAAAGCGGGTAACCGTCAGCCTCATGGGGGCGAGGATGCGGAATTACGAGGCCGCGGAACCCGTTACGGTCGAGAATCCGCAGGCGCTCGTCCGTATGGTCGCGTGCGTGGACAAGCACGAGCGACTGCTGGAGAAAACCATTGGAAAGCCGTAGATCAGTCGTGGACCGAAGTCATAGGAGTCGATCTAGCGGGACCTCACTAGACGTTCGATGAAACGGAGGAATCGGTTGCGTTTGTTATCTGCGCGGGCGACCAACTCCTCCTCACTCTCGAGGAGCTCCTGCGTCGCGGGGCCCATAAGAGGCCGCGCCCGGTCGCCCAATCCGACGTTTACCAGTTGGGCAGCGATCTCGGTCGCCACTACAGATTGGGCATAGATGTCAGTGGAAGCGGCCAGGGCTTCTGTCAGTACGAAGACACGACGTGCGTCTTCATCTCGATTCGCGCGGAGCGCTTCGCGGAGGAAGTCAAAGACGGTGTCGCCGTAAGCGGAGTAGGCAGCGAATCCTGACTCATCGTCGGTGTAATCAGGCCCGATCAACGCTAGATGAGCATCGAGGGACGAGCGCAGCTCCGGAAGCGCCCTCTTCGCTTGGTCGATGAGTCTCTCGCCTTTTCTGATAGATGCCACGATAGTTTCCCGCTGAAGCCGTAGGCTGTCCCGTCGTGCGCGTCGTTGAGCTCATCGAGCGAAAGCGCGACGGCGGCAAGCTGACCGCGCACGAGATCGACGCTCTTGTTCAGGGGTACACGAAGGGCGACGTTCCCGACTACCAGATGTCCGCGTTCTGCATGGCTGTGGTCTGGCGGGGAATGGACGCGAAGGAGACGGCGGCTCTCACGGCTTCGATGGTGCGGTCCGGCGAGCGCCTCGACCTCTCGCGCTTCGGGCGCGTCGTCGACAAGCACTCGACCGGCGGTGTCGGCGACAAAACGACGCTCGTCGTCGCGCCGCTCGTGGCGGCGTGCGGCGTGCCGGTCGCGAAGATGAGCGGACGCGGTCTCGGCTTCTCGGGCGGCACGCTCGACAAGCTCGAGTCGATCCGCGGCTATCGCGTCGATCTCTCCACGGCCGAGTTCTTGGCGCAGCTTGAGCGGATCGGGATCGTCGTCACCGGGCAGACCGCGGACCTCGCGCCCGCGGACGGGAAGCTCTATGCCCTGCGCGACACGACCGGCACCGTGCCGGCGATCCCGCTCATCGCCTCGAGCGTGATGTCGAAGAAGATCGCCGCCGGCGCGAACGCGGTCGTGCTCGACGTGAAAGTCGGGAGCGGCGCCTTCATGAAGGACCTTGCCTCCGCCCGCCAGCTCGCACGCGCGATGGTGTCGATCGGCGTCGCGCACGGCCTTGCTGTCACCTGCGAGCTCACGGACATGGAGCAGCCGCTCGGAAACACGATCGGCAACAGCCTCGAGATCGCGGAGGCGGTCGAAACCCTGCGCGGCAACGGCCCGGCCGATCTCGTGCTGCTCACGCGCGCAGCGGGAGCCGAGATGCTCGTCCGCGGCCGGAAAGCGCGCGACCGGAAGTCGGCGCTCGCCCGCATCGATCGCGCGCTCGCCGACGGCAGCGGCTTCGCGAAGTTCCGCGAGCTCGTCGCCGCCCAGGGCGGCGATGTCTCGCAGGTGGACGATCCGGCGAAGCTGCCGCGAGCGCCGCGGGTCGAGACACTTCGGTCGACACGGACCGCGTACGTGTCGGCGATAACCGCGGACGAGATCGGCATCGCCTCCGTACGACTCGGCGCCGGCCGCGAGAAGAAGGGCGACCCGATCGACCACCGCACCGGCATCGTCCTGCACGCGAAGGTGGGCGATCGCGTCGAACGCGGCCAGCCGTACGCGGACGTTCACGTCGCGGGGAAGCCGGCTGATGCCGACGCCATCGGGATGATCCGCGACGCGTTCCGCTGGAGCGCCGGCCGCGTGGCGCGACGCCAGCTCCTGCTCGGCCGCATCGCGAGCCGATAGTTAGCCGGCGCGCCTGGAGCCTGCGCTCTTCGGCTTCTTTTCTCCCTTGCGCTTCGCGGCTTCGACGCTCGCGCGAAGCGCGGCCATCAGGTCGCCCACGGGACTCGCGCTTGCCGTCGGAATCTCCTCCGATGCCTTCGCGGCCGGCTTGCTTCTCAAGAGCTCGAGCAGCTCCTCCCGATATTCGTCAGCGTGCTTTTCGGGGACCCAGTTCGTCGCCATCGCGGTGATGAGCTGTCGAGCGGTCTTCACCTCGCGGTCGGAGATCGCGACGTCGCCGAGTCCGCGGATCAGCTCAGCAGGGCTTCGCACCTCGTCCGCGAAGAACAGCGTCTCGAGCGCAAGGGCGTCGCTCAACGGGCGGACGGCGACAACGTGCGGCTTGGTGCGGAGGACAAAGCGCCCGATCCCGACCATTCCCGCGCCCTGCATCGCGCGAAGGAGCAGCGCGTAGGGCTTCTCGGCTCCTATTCCCCGGGCGGGGGCGACGTGATAGCTCTTCTCGTAGAAGACGGGATCGATGTCCGCGAGACTCACGAACTCCTCGATCTCGATCGTCCTGCTGCGCTCGGGAGCGATCGACACGAGCTCGTCGTCGGTGACGGTCACGAGGTCGCCCGTCGGCATCTCGAAGCCCCTCACGATGTCCTCGCGCTCGACCGGCCGGGCCGTCGCGCTCGGTTCGGGCAAACGCGTTTCGTAGTCGCGCTCGGTCTGGGACTCGAATCGATCCTCCGGTGTCGTCGGCTCTGACCACGGCTCGGGTTCGAACGTCGGCGCGTCCGTGTCCTTCGTCACGCGCTCGTACCGGACGCGTTTGCCGGTGCGCCGGTCGTAGAGGTGAAAACGAACGTCCTTGGGCTCGGTCGCCGGATAGAGCTTCACCGGGATGTTCACGAGCCCGAAGCTGATGCCACCTGTCCAAACCGCCTGACTCATCGCCTGCCCCCACGCTCCAATCGGGAGCGCCTGCCCTGATTCTCTCAGCAAATGGAGCGCCACCGCCTAAACTCGTCGGTGAGTGATCGCTCGAGGAGTCCGCGGATCCGGACCCGGAGGGATCAACCCGCTCCTCCTCATCGGCCTTGTCCTGCTTCTGCTTGCTTGGCAAAGAGGAACACTCGTCCCGCCGGTACAACGCGCCGTGCAGGACCCGATCGGCTTCTTCGCGTTTGTCGTCGCGATCGTGCTAGGCATCACGGTCCACGAGTTCATGCACGCGTACGCAGCAACGCGACTGGGCGATGACACAGCGCGCCTGCTGGGCCGCCTAAGTCTCAACCCGATGGCGCACCTCGATCCGTTCGGGACGCTGCTGCTCGTTCTTGCTGGGTTCGGTTACGGAAAACCTGTGCCGTTCAATGAATCTCGGCTCCGGTCAGCGCTCGGCGTCAGTGCGGTGGCGCTCGCGGGACCCTTTGCGAATCTCGTTCTGGCCTTCGTTTGCGCGATACCGCTTCGCTTTGGAGGTGCAGATCTGCTTGATGGCATCTACGGGGTCGTACTCGAATCGATCGTCTACTACAACTGCATCTTGGCGATTTTCAACCTAGTCCCGATACCTCCACTTGACGGTTCGAACGTGGTCTATGGATTGCTTCCCCCGCAACAGAAATACACCTGGCGAACTTACCAGCAATACGGTCCCATTCTTCTGCTTTTGCTCCTCTTCTTGGCTCCTCAAGTCCTGGGCATCGTCGTCTTCGAGCCCGCGCGGTTTCTGTTCACCCTTTTCACTGGCACAGGGGTTTAGGCGTGCTCCATCGCGTGCGCCAGACCGCGAGATACGTTGGCTCCGCAGGTGCGGACGACCGCCACGCGACCGAGACGGCGCGCATCCTTCGCCAGCTCGGCGCCGACGAGGAGCTCGTCGTCGCCGGCATCCTCCACGATGCCGCGAAACCCGTGAACACACTGCTCTGGCACCGCGTCGCGGGCGTGCTCCTCGGGATCACCCCTCGCGTACGCGCGCGGCTCGCCCGCGGCGAGTCGACGTTCGCGCGTTATCTCGACCACGCGCGCCGCGGCGCGGAAATGGCGCGCGAAGACGGCGCGTCCGAGCGTGTGGTGCGCCTGATCGCGCGACATCACTCGCGACCGGCCACCGAGGATGAGCGACTGCTCGCTCGCGCCGACCGCGAGGCTCTTCCGTGATGGAGTCGCAGGCGCCGCGCGTGAGCGTCGAGGGGTTCGATGGACCGCTCGATCTTCTGCTCGAGCTCGTCGAGGAGAAAAAGCTCGACATCCTCACGGTGCGGCTCGGCGATCTGGCGGACGCGTACCTCGCCCGCGTGCGCGCGATGGCCACATTGCCGGCCGACGAGGTCTCGGCGTTCCTGGCCCTTGCGTCGCGGCTCGTCCTGCTGAAAGCGCGAAGCCTCCTGCCGAGCCTCGAGCCAATCCCCGACGAGGAAGGGGAATCGGAGGAGGACCTTCGCTTGCGGCTTCTCGAGTATGCGATCGTCCGCGAGCGCGCGGGCCAGCTCGGCGCGCGGCTTCGCGCGGGCGAGCGCGCGTTCCATCGCGAGGGCGGGACGGTCGAGCTCCCGCCGCGGGGTGGGGAGGTCGACGCGCTCGCGTCGGCGTGGTCGCGCGTGCTGGCGCTTGCGACACGGCAACGCGAAGAAGACATCGTCGCGCCCGGCGAGCGCTATTCGGTCGAGCAGCGCACCGCCGAGATCGAAGCCCTCGTCGCGGCACAGGAGCGGGTGAGCTTCGCTACGCTCCTCGGCGAGGCGCCCACCGTGGGCTTTGCGGTCGTCACCTTTATCGCGCTGCTCGACCTCTACCGGCGCGGCGTGATCGATCTGGTGCAGGACGAGCTCTTCGCGGACATCGTCATCACGAGGAGGGAAGCCACATCCGCTCAGACCTAGCCAACGCCATCGAGGCCGTCCTCTTCGTTGCGGAAAAGCCCGTCACGAAGAACGAGCTCGGGCGCATCGCCGGTGGAACCCCCCGTGCGGTCGAGAACGCGCTGGCGGAGCTCGGGGCGGCGTACGAAGGGACCGGGCTGCGGCTGCAGCGCTCGGGGGACGAGTGGCAGATCGTGACGGCGCCGCAGCACGCCCCGCAGGTCGCGGCGTATCTCGGCGCCGACCGCTTGCGGCTCTCGCCGGCTTCTCTGGAGACTCTCTCGGTGGTCGCCTACCGCCAACCGGTCACCCGCGCGGAGGTCGAGGCGATCCGCGGGGTGAATTGCGACCAGACCTTCTATACGCTCGCGTCGCGGCGACTCATCGAGGAGCGCGGTCGCAAAGAGGCCCCCGGTCGCCCCATCCTGTACGGGACGACATGGGAGTTCCTCGAATGCTTCGGCCTGCAAAGCCTCGACGACCTGCCGCGGGCCCTCAGCCCGGAGGGCGCGCTCGTCCTGGAAGCGGGGGCAGGGGCCCAGCGGGAGGGGGCCCCCGGACGCGAAGCGGAGCGCGTAGCGCCGAGACCGAACGAGCCGGGTTGATCCGGCTGCAGAAGGTGCTCGCCGATCGCGGCGTCGCATCGCGGCGCGCGGCCGAAGAGCTCATGCGCGAGGGCCGCGTGCGCGTCGGGGGCGAGGTGATCCGCGAGATGGGCACGAGGGTCGCGCCGGACGCGCGCATCGAGGTCGATGGACGCGCAGTCGCGACAGCCGCGCCGCATCGCTACGTACTGCTAAACAAGCCGCGCGGGATCGTCTCCACGGCGCGTGACGAGCGCGGACGCCCGACCGTCGTCGAGATGCTCGGCGCCCGCGAACGGCTCTATCCCGTCGGTCGGCTCGACGAAGACTCCGAAGGCCTCGTGCTGCTCACGAACGACGGCGCGTGGGCCGAGCGCGTGCTCCACCCGCGATACGGACATGAGCGCGAGTACGAGGTGAGCGTCGCCGGTCCCGTGCCGCCGGCGTCCGTCGCGGCGCTCCGCCGCGGCGTCGCGCTGGAGGAAGGGATCGCTCGCGCGGCCCGGGTGTCGGTCGCCGGCGGTCCGCGTGGCTCGATCGTCCGCATGGTGCTGATCACCGGATGGAAGCGGCAGGTGCGCCGGATGTGCGCCGCCGTCGGGCTCCGCGTGCTGCGGCTCCGTCGCGTGCGCCTTGGTCCGCTCGAGCTCGGCCGCCTTCGGCCGGGGGCCTGGCGCGAGCTCACGACGCGCGAGATCCGCGCGCTCGGAGGGACTTAGATGGCGACACCGCGGACCGTCGCGATCGACGGGCCGGCCGGGGCGGGGAAGAGCACGATCGGCGCGCTCGTGGCCGAGCGGCTCGGCTACCTGTTCCTCGACACGGGCGCGATGTACCGCGCGGTCGCGCTCGCCGCGTTGCGCCGCGGGATCGATCCCGACGACGCCGAGCGGCTCTCCGCACTCGCGCGTCAGATCCGTATCGCGATCGGCCCTCCCACGGTGCGCGACGGACGCGCGTACACGGTGCTGCTCGACGGCGCTGATGTGACGTGGGCAATACGCGGCGAGGACGTCGACCGCATCGTGTCGCAGGTCGCGCGCATCCCGAAGGTGCGCGACGCGATGGTCGAGCAGCAGCGCGAGATCGCGAAGCGCGGTCGGATCGTCATGGTCGGCCGCGATATCGGGACCGTCGTTCTGCCCGCGGCCGAGCGCAAGGTGTTCCTTACCGCCTCGGCGGCCGAGCGCGCGCGCCGCCGAGAGGAAGAGCTCGCGGCGCGCGGCGAAAGACGTTCGCGGCAGGACCTCCTCACCGAGATCCTTCGCCGTGACGAGCTCGACAGCAAACGCACCGTCGCGCCGCTTCGCGCGGCGAGCGACGCGATCCTCGTCGAGACCGATGGACTCTCCGTCGGCGAAGCCCTTGACCGAGTCCTTCAAGTCACGCGCTCGTGACCGTGTTCGCCGGAATGCCGGTCCTTCCGGAAGAGCGGCTCTGGGTCTGGCGCATCGGGTTTCCGATCGTTCGCGCGGTTGCGGCGTTCCTCGCACCGTGGCGTCTCGAGGGCGCGGAGCACATCCCGCGAAGCGGCGGCTACATCCTCGTCGCGAACCACATCAACTGGAAAGACCCGCCGTGGATCGAGTTCGCGCTCGGTCACGCCATCCGCTACATGGGCAAGCGCGAGCTCTTCGAGACCCCGGTCGTCGGCTTTCTGCTGCGCGCGATCGGCGCGTTCCCGGTCCGCCGCGGCGAGGCCGATCGCGGCGCGCTGCGGATGGCGCTGAACGTGATCGCGGCGGGGCAACCCCTCGGCTTCTTCGCCGAGGGACATCGCAGCGAGTCGGGGCAGCTCATCCGCGGACATCCCGGCGTCGCCTATGTCGCGCAGCGTTCGAATGCACCGATCATCCCGCTCGCAGTGAGTGGCACGCGCGGCGCGCGACTGGGGGCGTTCTGGCGGCGCGACATCGTCATTCGCATCGGCGAGCCTTTCCGAGCCGCGGATCTCGCGGTCAAGGCGGACGACGCGCAGGCGGTCACCGACGCGATCATGCGTCGCGTCGCCGCGCTGATGCCGCCGGAGCAACGGGGTGTGTATCGCTGAGCGGCCCCTACACTTGATGTCGTGGAAGTGCTTCTCGCACGCGAGAACGGGTTCTGTTTCGGGGTCAAGAAAGCGGTCGAGCTGACCGAAGCCGCGGCCGAAACCGGCCGCCCCGTGCACAACCTCGGTCAGGTCGTCCACAACCCGAAGATCAGCGAGCGGCTTGGCGCTCTCGGCGTGAAAGTCATCAAGGATCCGGCCGAAGCGAAGGAAGGCATTGTCGTCATCCGCGCGCACGGCGTACCCCCGGAGATGCGCGCGAAGATCGAGGCGCAGGGCCTCGAGTGCATCGATGCGACGTGCTCCCTCGTGCTCCGGGCGCAACGTTTTACGAAGCAGCTCGCCGACGAGGGCTACCGCGTGATCATCCTCGGCACGCCCGAGCACCCTGAAGTCGTCGGCCTCCTCGGCTTCGCGCCCGAGGCCACCGTCGTCGAAACGAAGGAGGAGTGGGAGAAGCTCCCGCGCATGAAGAAGGCCGGCGTCGTCTCGCAGTCGACGCAGCCACCCTGGGCCTTCAAGGACCTCGTCTCGCATATCTCCGAGATCGCCCAGGAGACCAAGGTCTTCAACACCGTCTGCCCGGTCACCGTGAAGCGTCAGCACGCCGCGAGCGAGCTCGCCGAGCAGGTGAACACCATCATCGTCGTCGGTGGGAAGAACTCGGCGAACACCCGTGAGCTGGTGAACCTGGCGAAGATGCAGGGCCGCAACGCCTATCACATCGAGCACGCCGACGAGCTCCGGTCGGAGTGGGTGCGCGGCGAGGCCCGCGTCGGCTTGATCGGCGGCTGTTCCACCCCGATGGACACGCTTCTCGAGGTGAAGGAGCGGGCTGAAAAGCTCGCCGCCTAGGACCCCTAGCCGATCCCCCAATCACTCTGCCAACGTCACCCCGTCGGCCTCGCCGGCCGCTCAGAGGTGGAACGATGAACCGCAGGCTCGCTGTAGCGCTTGCGCTCTTGCTTTCGGCCTGCGGGTCGCCTGCGCGAGACACGCTCTCGGGCCGGTCGCTCATCCCAACGCCGGCCGTGACCGCTTCGCCCATGCCCTCGGCTGTGGCCTCCCCGGCGAGTTACGCCGCGAGCGCAGTCCGAGTTGTCGTCAACGGGATCGAGCGTCCGTACGGCACCGCGATCGCCGTCGAGGGCGTCGGCGGCACGACGGTCCGCCTCATTTTCCCGTTCCCGGTCGATCGAACGAGCGTCGACCCGTGGCTTCCGCGGACCGGCTCGCCCGTTTGGATCGACGACACGACCGTGGAGCTGAAGTTCCCCGAGACCGAGCCCAATCCCGGGTTCAAGATCCCGCAGATCACGTCGACGGACGGGCTGAGCAGGATCGACCTGCTCATTGTCGCGCTGCGGTATCTCCCCTCGGTCGCACTGAGCGTGTACTCGCTCGCGGGCGCGACCGCACCATCGGGGCCGAACGCATCGGGATCTTGGCGCGTTCCGGGGGGCCCGATCTTCGCCATTTCTCCTGATGGCTCACGGGTGCTCTTCTATCCGGTCATCGCTGGTTCCGACCCTGCCCATGTATTCGATCTCGCGACGCGTACCTCAACGGATCTCAAGATCCCGAAGGAGTCGGCGCCGTATGTCGCGGGTAGCTGGCTCGGCGATGGTCGCGTCGTACTCGTCGGTAGCTCAGTGTGGGTTGGCCGGCCCGAGCAACCGTTCGCGCGGATCGCCGACATCAGCCAGGTTCAGCCCCTGAACGCCGCGCCATCGCCCGGGGGGAGCTACGTCGCGATCGCCGGCGCGCAGGCGGTTTGGCTTTTTAGTCTCCGAGACGGGTCGGCGCGAGCCCTGACCGGTTCGTCGGGTGGCTGCGCGAGAGGATTCGCATGGTCCCAGGACGAGCGTCTCCTCGCGTCGATCGATTGCGAAACGTTGTCGGTGCGGATCACGGACGCCGCGACGAGTCGAATCGTTCGCATCATCGATGGAGTCGCAAATTCGCTCGCCGGATTGCCGACCGGTGACTTCATCGTCACGCGCGACTCCGGTCAACAGGGCGAGGGTGCGCGGAGCCTTGGCGTGGTCTATTCGTTCGCGGGCACGGAGAAAGCGCGCTACCTCGGATACGCGTGGAGCATCTCCGCCGACGGCCGTTATCTCCTCAACATCGGCAGCTGCTGCGCGGGCGGGCAATCGTCATCGCTCGTCGATCTGCGGACCCCCGACGCGCAGCCCGTCGGGCTTCCGGGCATCGCATCGTGGACCGCGGATGGCCGGATCGTCGTAACGAGCTTCACTCGGAGCTGATGGCTATGGGCCGGCGGGTGTGGGTCGCGATCGCGGTCGCGTTGATGCTTGGAGTCGGCTGCGGCGCGTCGCAAGATCTCCAAGGTGCAGCCGGCGGCCCGACCGTATCTCTCGCTCCATCTCCCTCAGCGACGGTCGACCCGGGCGGCGGTACGACCGCGCTGCGGCCGGTGCCGGGATTTGCCGGTGTTGAGACGCGTCCCATAGGAGCGGCGCGTGGCGAGCATGTATTCGTGACACGCGGTGTCCCCAGCGCGTCCTCGGTCTCCTTCGCCGAGCTGTGGGTCATCCCGCTCGCAAACGGTGCGGAGGCTCGGGCGCTCATCAGGTATCCCGGCTATGCCACGCCGTGGCTTTCCGGCCGGCTGTCGCCCGACGGATCGCACTACGCCTTCGAGCTCGATCGCGGCGATGGTGTGCGCCGCATAGCGATCGCGAACCTTCTCGACGGTTCGGTGAAGTGGCTGCGCACCGACGACACGAACACGAGCGAGACGCAGCCGATTTGGAGTCCGAGCGGCGGCCGCATCGCGTTCGTCAGAGGCATCGGATCGACGTCCGCCTCCATCTGGGTCATCGACGCCGACGGCTCTGGCGTGAGGCGGCTGCTTTCGCTCGACGAGGGCTCATCGGTGTACATGCATCAGTGGACGCCCGACGGGCGATACGTCGCGTTCTACCAGGGTATCGGCTACGACACGGTCGACGTCAGCACCGGGAGCCGCGTCCACATGAGCAACGTCGTCTCCGCGGATGCGTCCTGGCGGCTGGCATCGCCGCATCTCGTCGCCCACGCTTACACGAGCGTCTCCGGCGGCGATGAACAGACGATCTTCCTGGCGGATGATGCCGCGGGCGTTCGGAAGGTGCTCGCGCGCGGGCTCTCTGTAAGCGAGTTCGTGAGCGCGCCTCGCTGGCGTCCCAACGGCGACGAGTTCGTGTACGCGTTCAACGACTACATCACCGCGCGCAGGGAGCTGCGCGTGGGATCGCTTTCGGGAGCCGAGCGCGTCCTCCCCGTGTCGGGCGAATCGGCGACATGGACCACCGACGGTTCGGCGATCGTGTACATCCGTGGTGAGGAAGTCCAGCTCCCCTGGAGCGGTGAAGGCGCCCAGCGCGCGCTCGTGTTGGCAGAGATCCGCGTGATCGACGCGGACGGGAGCGGCGACCGGCTGCTCTACAGCGCCAAGGCAGAAAACGGCCAGCTCCCGCCGAACTGGTGCGTCTGCAACGACGCGGTCGCGACGAGGCGGCTTTAGCGCGCACTGCCTCGATCGACAGGGCTTTTCGTCCGGCTGACGTTGCTTCCCAATTCAAGCGCGTAGCCGCCCTCGCGGGCCACCAGCCCGACACCGGGAACGGCGGAAAGCGTCCGTCGCAGATCCTTCACCGCGCCGTACAGATTCCGCACCGCCTTGTCGCCTTCGCTGTCGGGCCACAGCTCGTCGGTCAGCCGGTCGCGCGATAAGAGGCGAGGGTAGGCAGCCACGAGGAGCGCGAATAGCCGCCGGAGCACGCGCGCTCCCGATTTGCGCTGCCACGCGTCAGCTGGCAGCGGCGCTCCGCCGACTCGAATTTCATTAACGTTGAGTTCCACGGCTTGTCGCGCTACGTCGAGAATCCCGACGGTCGTCTGAAGGAGATCACCGGCGCATCGATCTCCTCCGTCGAGACGAGCTGCCTCGACGACCTCGCGGGCCCACCAGCTTGGCGAGACCCGGACCGGCCCCTTGCGACGCAGCGCGCAAGCTTCACTCGCCGCTGCCTTGGCGCCTTTCGGCGCGTTGGCATTGCGATAGGCGACGGACCGCCAGAGCAGGAGCGTGACCGCGGTGACCGCGTCGGACCGCGCGAGGTAACGCCTCGCGAGCTCTCCGAAGAGCTTCGCGGCGTTCAGATGATCGCCATCGACGAGCGTGAACACCGCGTCGAGCGTCGCCAGCGCATCGGCGTGGGCTTCTCCGGATAGTCTGCGCGCGGACGCAGACGCGCGGTCGGCGGCGGCGCGGTCCTTTCGTTTCAGCGCGAGCCACGACTCGCGGATCCAACACCACACGATGAGGTCGCGCAGCTTCGCCGATTCGCTGAGCGCGCGCGCGTCTTCGATCGCACGCACCGCGTGGTCGACCTCGTCGCGCAGCTCGAAGAGGATCGAGCGGTTGTACACCGCATACGCACGCATCAGGGGGATCCGGAGGCGGAGCGCATCCCGGCTCGCCGCGTCGAGCTCGGTGGCGGCGAGACCGAGATCGGCGGCGCAGATCGCCGCATAGGCCAGGCCGTTGTGGAGCGCCGGCGCGAGCCGAGGGTCGAGATCGTGCGCACGCAACGTCTCGAGGGCGTGGCGATACATCGTGAGCGCCTCGGCGGGACTCTCGTGCGCGAGCGTCTCTGCGAGATTCCGTAGCTCGAGCACGCGGCTGAGCGGGCTCAGCGCGGAGTCCGCCTTCGCGATCGCTCGCCGGTAGAACGCGATCGCGTCCTTCCGTTCGCCGCGCCGGTCTGCGATCAGCGCTCTCAGGTGAAGGATGTCGCTGGACGGGCGTTGCGAAAAGGATTCCGCCCATGCGATGACCGACTCGGCAGCCTCCGTCCCGCCGTCGTCGAGAAGGATGCAGCCGAGCTCGAATGCGAGGCGTGCACGGAGCGGCTCGGGCGTGCGTCGCGAGGTGTGCGACTGCGCGCGGGTGAGCCAGAGGCGCGACTGGTCGCGTTCGCCACGGAGCAGCGCGCGGCGTCCGGCGGCGAAGAGGAACGGGACGCTCTCCGTGGCAGGCGTGACGCGCGGGAGCGACGGCGCCCGCTGATCGCGCCCTTTGTCCAATGAAGCCACGATGCGAGAGAGCTCCGACGAGAGCGGGCGCTTTCGTGGTGTGCTAGCCACCCTGCGCCGTAGGGTATGCGGATGAGGCGTGATCTCGTCGCCGTGGTCGGTCGCCCGAACGTCGGGAAGTCGACGCTCTTCAATCGCCTTGTGGGTGACCGTATCGCCATCGTCGAGGACGAGCCTGGGACCACGCGCGACCGCCTCTACGCGACGGTCGAATGGCGCGGCCGCGAGTTCACCCTCGTCGACACAGGCGGACTCGACGACGGCACGAGCGAGGTCGAGGCGGGCGTCCGGCGACAGGCGGAGGCCGCGATCGAGGAGGCGGACGTTGTCATGTTCGTCGTCGATGCGCAGTCCGGGATCCTCCCGGTCGAGCACGACGTCGCGGACCGCCTGCGCCGAAGCCGGAAACCGGTCGTCATGGCGGCGAACAAGTCCGAGTCGTGGAAGACCGAAGCGCAGGCCGCCGAGTTCTACGAGCTCGGACTCGGTGAGCTCCACACGGTCTCCGCGCTCCAGGGCATCGGGACCGGAGATCTTCTCGACGCGGTGGTCGCGAAGCTTCCACCGCCGGCCGAGGACGAGCCCGACACGGCCGAGGCGCGGATCGCCATCGTCGGTCGCCCCAACGTCGGGAAATCGAGCTTCCTGAACCGTCTCGCCGGCGAGGAGCGGGCCGTCGTGAGCGAGATACCGGGGACCACCCGCGACGCCATCGACACGGTGATCGAACGCGAGGGGCGCCGCATCCGGCTGATCGACACGGCCGGCATCCGGCGCCGCGGGCACATCGACGAGGGGATCGAGAAGTTCGCGCTGCTCCGGACGGTCCGCGCGCTCGAGAGGGCCGACGCCGCGATCCTCCTTTCCGACGCGCCCGAGGGGATAACCGCCCAGGACCTGCACATTGCGGGCTATGCGCTCGAGGCGTATATCGGCCTCGTGCTCGCGGTCAACAAGTGGGATCTCGTCGCGCGCAGTCCCGAGACGACGGCGGCCGTCGAGAGCGAGATCGCTCGAGAGTTCCAGTTCGCGCCGTGGATGGACCACCGGCTGGTTTCGGCAAAGACCGGACGCGGCGTCGAGGAGACGCTGAAGGCCGCGGTCGCCATCGTCGACGAGCGCAAGAAACGGATCTCGACGTCCGACCTGCATCGGCTCCTCGTCGAGGCGGTGTCGGCGCACCCGCCGCCGAGTGATCGGAACGGCAAGGAGATTCGTTTTCATCACGTGACCCAGGCGAAGGGCCCCGCGCCGACGTTCGTGTTCTTCGTCGACCGTCCCGCGGCAGTCCACTTCTCCTACACCCGCTATCTCGAGAATCGCATCCGGGAGCGGTACAGCTTCCACGGCACGCCGATCAAGATCGAGCTCCGCGGGGCGCGGGAGTGATCGACTCGCCGGCCTCCGCGGTGGCGCTGCTGCTCGTCGGGCTGGTGGGTTACCTCGTCGGCTCGATCTCGAGCGGGTACATCGTCGGCCGCATCTATCGAAACGTGGATCTGCGCAACGTCGGCTCCGGTTCCACCGGTGCGACGAACACGTTCCGCACGCTCGGCACCGGCGCGGGACTTCTCGTTGCGATCTTCGACATTCTCAAGGGGTCTCTCGCCGTCGTCTTCGCGCAGCTGGTGTTTCCGGAGGGGACCGCTGGGCGTCCGGTCGCGGAGGCCGTGGCCGCGGTGTTCGCGGTTACCGGTCACTGCTGGCCCGTCACGTTGCGCGGCCGCGGCGGCCGCGGTGTCGCGACCGGCTTCGGCGCGCTCCTGTTAGTCGCGACGCCGGCGTGGGCGTCGGCGGTCGCGTTCTTCGCCGTTGCGCTCGCATTGACGCGCATGGTGTCGGTGAGCTCGCTCGCATCGGTCGTGGGGGCGCTCGTGGGCTACCTGCTCTTCTGCGCGACCGGATGGCTCCACTTCAACTGGTGGACCTTCCTCTTCATCGTCATCGCCGGCACCGTCGTCTTCATCCGGCACAAATCGAACATCGAACGCATCGTTCGCGGAGTCGAACCGCGCGTCGGTACGTCATGACGGTGACCGTGCTCCAGGCCGGGTCCTGGGGCACGACGCTCGCCACCATCCTCGCGCGCGACGGCGGGAAAGACGTGGTGCTTTGGGCCCGCGATCCGGCGCAGGCGAAGGAGATCTCGGCGCGACGCGAGAACCGCAAATACCTCGCCGGAATACGCGTCCCGGACCGCGTGGAGGTGACCGCCGATCTCGATCGCGCGCTCGCCTCCGACGACCTGATCGTCGCAGCGCCGAGCCGAGGTGTTCGGGCGCTGCGCGACCGCATGTCGCCGCTCCTTCGAAAAGGCCACCGCGTGCTCTCCGCCACGAAGGGACTCGCCGAGGACGGCCGGCGCATGAGCCAGATCTGGGCGGAAGCGCTCACGCCGGATCGGGTCGCCGTGCTCTCCGGTCCGAACATCAGCCGAGAGATCGCCGCCGGTCTGCCCGCGCCGACGGTCATCGCGTCGGTGGACCCGGCAACCGCTCGCCACTTTCAAGCCCTTGTCGGCACGCCGATGTTCCGCGTCTACACGAACGCCGACGTCGTGGGCGTCGAGCTCTGCGGCGCGCTCAAGAACATCGTCGCGCTCGGAGCGGGGGCGGTCGACGGCATGGGATACGGCGAGAATGCCAAGGCCGGATTCGTGACTCGCGGTCTTGCCGAGATCGCCCGGTACGGGTTCGCCGAGGGTGCCAATCCGCTTACCGTCGCAGGCTTGGCGGGCTTCGGCGACCTCATCGCGACCTGCACCAGCAAGTTCTCACGCAACCGCATGGTCGGCGAGATGCTGGCCAAAGGCGTCCCGGTCAGCGAGATCGCCGAGCGGCTCGGGGGCCAGGTCGCCGAGGGCATGTCCACGGCTGAAGCGACCTACGGCGCGGCCCGCAAGCGTGGCGTCGTCATGCCCATCACCGAGCAGACGCACCTCGTGCTGAGCGAAGGCAAACCGATCCGCGAGGCCATGCGCGATCTGATGGAGCGCGAGCAGGGCGAGGAGGTTGCCGGGCCGCTCGCTGAGATCTCCCACCTTCTTGCAACCTTTGCGGCAGCGCAGCGTGAGGGGGCGGCCACCGGCTCTAAGCGAACATAGACCTGATGCGCCTGCTGCGGCCCTCCCTCGCATTCTTCGCGGCTCTGGTCGTGGCGTGCCAAGCGGGCGCCCCTCCTGCGTCCGAGGCTCCGGGCGCGGCGTCGGGCTCTGCGCGCACGCTCGCCGTGGTCGTCTCGGGCCCCGCCGGCGCACCGGTCATCGGCGCGAACGTTTGCGCCTTCACGCTCGCGGGCGCGCAAAAGGGCTGTGCCGAAACCAGCGCTGCCGGGACGGCGCGGTTGCACCTGCGCGCCGGAACATATTCGGTCCTCGTAAGCCCGGCCGCTCCGACACGATTGGCCGAGGCGAGAACGTGGGCCGACGTGCTCGACGCAGACGCGACGAGCGTCGTGCACCTTGATCCGCATTCCAAGATCGGCGGCACGATCGTGGACGAGAACGGAGCGGCCGTAGTCGACGCCGAGGTGTGCGCGCATCCCCCGTCCACGTCGACACCGCCGACCTGCACCCGGAGCGCGGCCGATGGGAAGTTCTCGATCGACGTCCGCTCCGACGCGTACAAGGTCGACGTCACCGGACCGCCCGGCGGGCAGCTGATCGCGCAGTGGGCGAGCGGACGGCTCTCGAGCGGTGACGCGGACCTCATTGATGTCCGGTCCGCCGACGTGGAGAGCATCGCCGTGACGATGGTCAAAGGAGTTCTCCTGACCGGCGTCGTCCGCGGACCGAGCGGCCCGCTCGAAGACGCGCAGGTCTGCACCAGGACCCTCGCCGCGCCGCTCCCGTGGGACTGCGTTCGGACGAAGAAGGACGGCTCATATCTCGCTCTGATGGAAGCGGGCCGCTACTACATGTGGACGATCCCGCCCGATAACGTCCGCCTTCTGGCTCAGTGGTACGACCACGTGCTCGAGGGCGTCAATACGACGGACATCGCCATGGATCGCAATCGGCAGATCGATGTCACCCTGGACCCCGGTCCGCAGCTGCGAGGGAAGGTCACCACGACCGACGGCACGCCGGTAAGCGGCGCCTATGTGTGCGTCGACACGCCGTTTCCCACCGGGCGCATCTGCCGGCCGAGCTCGGGCGACGGCTCCTACGCGGTCACGACCCGGCCGCAGACCTACACAGTCCAGGTGCTGGCCCCCATCAACAGCGATCTCATTAGCGAGTACTGGCTCGGCAAGCGCACGTGGGTCGACGCGAACGCGGTCAGCCTTGGGAGCTCGGACCGCACCCTCGACCTGGTGATGCGCAAGGGCATCCGAGTGACCGGAGTGATCCGCGACACGCGGGGCATCCCGCTCGAGGGGGCGACCCTCAACTTCAACGACGAGAGCGGTCCGCTCGCTGCGACCGACACGGACATCAGCGGGACCTACAGCTTGGTCGTCCCGCCGGGTACCTACCAGGTGGAGGTTTTCGCGCCGTTCCGAGGGGAGCGCGGCGACCTTCTCTCGCAACCGGCACGCGAGCTCGTCGTCAAAGACTTCGTTCGCTACGACGTGGTGCTCGAGGATGCCAATCCCTGAGTCGTGCTACAACGGACGCGCACTCAACAAATGGGGGGACGATCATGTTTTTGACACGTCTGCTGAAGCCGACCATCACTGCTTCCGCTCACTGTGATCTGCCGTGCGGTGTGTATGACCCCGAGCAGGCGCGCATCGAGGCGGAGTCCTGCTACAAGATCATCGAGAAGTACAAGGCCTCGAACGATGAGCAGTTCAAGACCCGAGCGATCCTCATCAAGGAGGAGCGGGCCGAGCTCGCCAAGCACCATATCGACGTCCTGTGGAGCGACTACTTCAAACCCGAGCACGTCCAGAAGTACCCCGAGATCACCGAGCTCTGCTGGAAGGCGGCGAAGCAGTGCTCCAAGGTCAAGAGCTCGCTCGAGCTCAGCGACGCCAAGACCCTCCTGGAGATGATCGACAAGATCGCCGAGGTCTGGACGAAGGCGGGCGGCCCGCAGGCGACGCGGGTCCAGAACGGGGTCGCCGCGCGAGCCTAGCTCCGTGCCTCGTCGCGTCGCCGTGACGGGCCGAAGCATGGAACCCGCGCTCTGGGCCGGCGATTGGATCGTTGTTGCCGGCTACTCGCGGCCTCCGCGGGTGGGGGAGATCGTTCTCGTTCGTGACCCCCGAAACCCAGAGAACCTCATGCTGAAGCGGGTCGCGGCCGTCGCCGACGGGGCCTGCACCGTCCTTGGGGACCGCCCCGAGGAGAGCACCGACAGCCGGACGTTCGGCCCGGTGCCGCTTGGGAACGTGGTCGGCCGCGCCCTTTTCCGGTACGCCCCGATCGGGCGAATCGGCTGGCTTTGGTGAAGGTCGTTTGTAAGATGAACGCGTGGCAGTGGTGGTCTGCGCGCGGTGCGGCCAGGAACGGGAGGGTGCCGGGAAGGTAGGGCTTCCTGGCTCGCTCGGCGCGGATATCGAGGCGCGGATCTGCGCCGAGTGCTGGAAGGAATGGCTGAGCACGCAGATACGGGTCATCAATCACTATGGCCTGCGTCCCGCCCAACGGGAGGATCGCGACAAGCTGTACGAGCTCACGCGCGACTTTCTGCAGCTCGGCGTCCCGGCTTCGGAGGTCTGATGGAGACGACGATCACGACGACGGCGCCCGGCGAACCGAAGAACTCGAGCGGTGTGTACGTGTACTGCATCATCGAGTGCGGCGACCCGCGCAACTTCGGCAAGATCGGGATCGGCGGCCGCGGCGATGACGTGTTTACGGTCCATTACCGCGACCTCGCGGCCGTCGTGAGCCGCGCGGCGCTGCAGGTGTATGACCCGACCCGCGAGAACGCGCTCACTCACGAGCACGTGAACGAAGTGGTCATGATCGACAACGGCTTCACCCCGGTGCCGATGAGCTTTGGCACGCTCTTCAAGACCGAAGAGGACACCATCGAGTTCCTCAAGGACACCTACGACGCGCTCCGCGACGTCCTGCAAAAGATGAAAGACAAGCTCGAGTTCGGTCTGAAGGTGAACTGGGATCGCGAGTCCGTCCTCGCCGAGATCGAGCAGGAGAACGAAGAGCTGCGGCGCCTCAAGGCGGAGATCGAATCGAACCAGCAGACGTCGACCTACTTCGCGCGGATGCAGCTCGGCCGGCTCGTTGAGCAGGCGCTCGCGGACAAGGCCGACGCGTACGTGCGAGAGATCTACGACGAGCTCCAGGAGGCCGCGATCGCTTCCCGATCGAACAAAGTGATCGGCGACAAGATGATCATGAACGCCGCCTTCCTGGTCGCGCGGAGCAAGCAAGAGCAGTTCGACGAGAAGGTGCACGAGATCGGCAAACGCTACGAAGGCAAGCTGAACTTCAAATACACCGGTCCGTGGCCGCCCTATAACTTCGTAACGATCCGCCTGCAGCTCGAGCGGTCGGCGAGCGTGTAGGTCCGATTGATCCTGTTCAAGCTCCTCGCCCTCCCGATCACCGCCCCGGCGGCCGGGATCCGCTACTGCATCGACAAGGTCGTGGAGTTCGCCGAGCACGAGCTCACCGACGACGAGCCCGTGCGCGAGCAGCTTCTCGAGTTGCAGCTCGAGCTCGAGGAAGGCCGCGTCACCGAGGACGAGTACACCGAGCGGGAGACCGTGCTCCTCGCGCGCCTGCGTGAGGTTCGCGAGTACCGCAAGCAGTTGGCGCGTGAGGCGGCCGAGGCATCGGCCCCCGCGGAGGGCGAAGAGCGAACGGTCGTCATCGAGGTGCCTGAGGAGCTCGAGTGAGCGTGGAGCTCCGCTACCTGTACGCGGTGGCGCGAGCGAGCGCCGCGGACGCGATCGCCCGGGCCCAGCTTCGCGGTATTGGTGGCGGCACCGTCGAAGTGATCGTCGAGAGCGATCTTCTGGGCGTGACGAGCGTCGTGCCCGCCGCCGAGTATGAGGAGCAGCCGCTGAACGACCGGCTCCAGGATCTCGACTGGCTGGCCCCGCGCGCTGCTGCCCATCAGGAAGTGAACGGGAAGCTGCTGGATCTCGCGGACGCGGTCATCCCGCTCGCCTTCGGCGCGATCTACCGCGGGACGGAGGGCGTCCGCGAGCTGCTGCGCGGACGTGCCGGCGACTTTGCGGATCGGTTGGGCTCGGTCGAGGGACGCGCGGAATGGATCGTCTCGATCGAGCGTGAGGGATTCCCCGCCGCGTCCGGCGACGCCATCCGCGCTCTGGATGCCGAGATCTTCGCGGCAGCTCCCGGCCGCGCGTTTCTCCTTGGCAAGCGCCGCGAAGAAGTCCTTCGCGAGGAGCGACGCATGCGGGATGCGGCGGTGGCGGAGGAGGCGTGGGCCGCGATCGAGTCGATCGCCGAGCGCGTTTACCGCGAACCGCTGATCGATGATCCGACGGCCGCGGCTGTCGCGCGCTTCAGCGTGCTCGCTCACCGCGATCGCGAGGTCGAGCTCGGCGATGTCGTTCGGCGGCTGGGCGCCACCGGGGTCTCCTCCGGCTATCGGGTGCGACTCTCCGGTCCGTGGCCGGCGTACCGTTTCGGCGGACTTCCCAGCGAGCGCGTCGCCTCCGCATGAAAGAGCTCACCGCAGAAGACGCATCGCTGCTCGAGCTCGTCGACCGCCTTCTGAACAAGGGTGTCGTGCTGGCCGGTGAAGCGACGATCTCCGTCGCCGGTATCGACCTGATCTACCTCGGGCTGAACGTCGTGCTCACCGCCGTGGAGACCCTCGAAAAAGCGCAGGAACGTCGAGCCTCGTGACGCTTCTCGCACACGCCATTGCGGCGGCTCCCCCGGCTTCGGTTTCCGCGGGAGGGCTTCGCGGCCGACCGCTCGCGTGGTCTGAGGCGGCCGCAGGACTTGGCCTTTGGAGCACGGAATGGACGCCCGACATGAAGCTCGAGCGTCCGGACGCGCTGGAGCATCACCGTCTCGTCGAGCGGATTTGCGCGGCTCAGCCGTGCCTTCCGGTCCGTTTCGGGACGGCGTTCGCAAGCGTGGAGGCCGCGCGCGCGTCTCTCGACAAGCGTGCCGAAGCGCTACACGCCGCACTTGCGCGGGTCAGCGGAAAGAGCGAGATCGCGCTGACGCTCCTTTGGCGAGAGCCGGCGGCTACGGAGGTGGTCCTGCCCACAGCGGGTCCGGGGCGACGTTACATGGAAGCGCGCCGGGCGGAGTTCGCTTCTCGGGAAGCGCGGCGGGCGCGGGCCGAATCGCTGGTCGAACGGCTCATCGCCGAGCTTGCGATCGAGCGACCCCTTGTCTGGCATGAGACGTGCACAAGCGCCAGCGTGGCCGTATCTCTGGCCGTCCTGGTGCCGACCGAGCAAGCGCACGAGCGCAAGGCGGATCTCGCCCGAATCGCCTCCGGGTTCGGTGATGTGATCGCGGTGGCGAACGGGCCTTGGCCGCCGTACACCTTCGCGAGGGTCGAATGAGCCTCGATGCCGAGCTCGACGATTTGCGCCGCGAAGTGGAGCGACTTCGTGGCATTCTCCCGGAGCGGGTGGATGTGGACCCCGAGGGGGTCGAGCATGGCCTTGCGAAGCTGGTCCTCACGCTCGTCGAGTTCCTGCGACAGTTGCTCGAGCGGCAGGCGGTCCGGCGAATGGAAGGAGGCGCGTTGAGCGAAGAAGAGGTGGAGCGCATGGGCCTCGCGCTCATGCGGCTCGAACAAAAGGTCCACGAGATGGCACTGGCCTTCGGGCTCGACCCGTCCGACCTGAACCTCGGACTCGGCCCGCTGGGGAGGCTCGTATGAGCATCGGGAGGGGAGTCGCTGTCCCGCGCGAGTCAACGACGCTGGCGGATCTTCTCGATCGAGTTCTGGACAAAGGTCTCGTCGTCGCGGGTGACATCTCGGTCTCCCTCGCGAACGTCGAGCTCCTGACCATCCGTATTCGTTTGCTCGTCTGCTCGATCGACAAAGCGGAGCAGATCGGCTTGAACTGGTGGAAGTACGACCGCGAGCTCACAAGACGCGACGGTGACGACCAGACGGCGATCGGCCGCTTGGAAAAGCGCATCGCCGAGCTCGAGCGCGAGCTCGAGCGTTCACGGAAGCCAGGGAGGTAGACCTCATGCCAGTTGAACGTGCACCAGGCGGTACAAGCCTCATCGATGTCCTCGACCGGATCCTCGATAAGGGAATCATCATCGATGCGTGGGTCCGGATCTCACTTGTGGGCATCGACCTCGTCACCGTTGAGGCGCGAGTCGTCGTTGCTTCGATCGACACCTATCTCCGTTACGCGGATGCCCTCGGCCTGATGCCCGCGCAGCGCGCGGGCAGTCTCGGCGCAGGGGGCGGGTCGGTAGAGTCGGCGACCACCCGTTCGCGTTCGTCGGAGCGCGCTTAACGGACCGATTGCCCCTCCATGGCTGATGTCATCCCGCGCGCGCTCCGGCGCTCGGCGCCGCTGCGGGATCCGCGCGAGACGCTGGAGCCGCTTCTCGACGAGCTGATGCGGAGTCTGGGATTCGAGCGGGCCGCGGTCCTCCTGTACGACGAGGATCGCGCGGCCCTCGCCGGAAGCTTCGGGATCGGCGTTCCGGACGCGATCGCGCGAGAGCTCGTGATCCCACTCGCGCTCGCGGACGATCCCATCGTCGCGGTCCTGCGCGGCGGTCTCCCGGCGCGCATCCGCGACGCGACGACCGACGAGCGGATCTCACCCGCGATCCGCAACACTCTGGCGCAGGCCAGGCTCGGACCGATCGTCGCCGCGCCGCTCAGGAGTACGACGGAGGGCGGGCAGGTCCGACCGGACGGGAAAGGAAGCGCGACGGCCGGGTGGGAGCATCGCGGCGAGTGGGCGGGGGTCGTCCTACTCTCTCGTAGGTCGGGGGTCACGCAGAGCGACGTCGACGCCCTCGTTCCTTTCGCTCGACAAGCCGAAGAAGCGCTCAGTCAGCAGCGGGACGTCGACCTTCTTCGCGACACGAGCGAAGCGCACGCGATCGAGAAGGAATGGCTCTGGTGGATGGTGAACGGTGTGGGGGACGCGGTGCTCGTCACCGACTCGAACAACGACATGGTCCTTCAGAACCGCCGCGCGGAGCTTTTGTTCCGCGCCGGAGACGAGGACAGCGCGGGGAAACGCCGCGCGGTGTGGATGAATAATTTCCTCTTCACCGCCGCGCTCTCGACCTGGAACCTGGAACGTATCGGAGCGACCACGAGCCGCGAGGTGACCCTGGTCGACCCGATCGAAGGCGAGGAGCTGATCTACGAGGTCATCACCACGCCCGCGACGAACTTCCGAGTTGGCATGCGCGGCACCGTCTCCGTGCTCAAGAACGTCACCGATATCCGGCACATCGGCGAGGAGCTGGCGCGTGGTCGTCAACGGCTGCAAAGCGCGGAGGAAGAGATCCGGATCGAGCGCGACCGACTTGACCTCGTCCTCCGGAACGTGCCGAACCCGATCATCGTCGTGGACAACGACAATCACATCATGTCGATGAATCCGGCGGCTGAGCGGCTCTTCAAGCCGGCGTCGGCGACATCGCGAGCGGCACACACGGCGCTCGCGAACGATGCGCGGTTCACGTCGTTCCTCGCCGGCCTTCGGCTCGATCCGGCGATGTCGAAGCGGGGCGAGATCGGGCTGACCGATCCCGGGACCGACGATCGCCTCGAGATGGAAGTGAGCGCGACCGAGATCAAAGACGGACGTGGCGCGGTGATCGCGATCGTCTCCGTCATGCAGGACATCGGACGCCTTCGCGAGCTGGAGCGGCGGCGACTCGAGCAGGTGCTGTTCGATTCGGAGAAGCTCGCGGCGACCGGGCGGCTCGCGGCATCGATCGCGCACGAGATCAACAATCCGCTCGAGGCCGTGCAGAACGCCCTCTACCTGCTGCAGAAGGAGCTCGGCGCCGACGCGAACAACCGCCAGTACCTCGACATCGCGTCGCGCGAGACGCAGCGGATGTCGCGCATCCTCCGGCAGATGCTCGGCTTCTACCGCCAGCAGGAAGTGATGGGCGAGATCGACCTCAACGCGCTCGTGGAGGAGGCCGGTGCTCTCGTCGCGAAGCGGCTCCGCGAGCGCGGGGTCCAGATCGCGACTCAGCTCGATCCGGCGCTGCCGCGGATACGCGCGGCGGCGGACCAGCTCAAGCAGGTGCTGCTCAATCTGCTGCTCAACGCCGCGGATTCGATGCCGAGGGGCGGGACGATCACCGTCGCGACGCAGGCCGGTGCGGGCGCGGAGACTGAGCTCTTCGGACGCGATGCCGTCCAGGTCCAGGTGCGCGACACGGGCGACGGGATTCCCGACGAGCTCATCGCCCAGATCTTCGAGCCGTTCTTCTCGACGAAACCTGGGAAGGGAACCGGTCTTGGGCTCTGGGTATCCCAGGGCATCGTGCAGAGTCACGGCGGCACGATGCGCGTGCGCAGCCGCCTCGGCCGGGGGACGACATTCATGATCACCCTGCCGGTCCAGGGGCCGCCAAGCGATGCCCGAGCAGCTTAAGGTCCTCGTCGTCGACGACGAGGAGAGCGTCGTCGTCACGATCAAGGCGATCCTCCAGCTCGACGGCTACAACGTGGCCACGACGACGAGCGGGGTCCAGGCCCGCGCGATGGTGCGCGACGTCGAGTACGACCTCGTGCTCACCGACCTCCGCCTCGAGGACGGCGACGGTCTCGACGTGCTGAAGGCGGTCCGCGAAAGTCACCCCGAGACCATCACGATCATGCTCACGGGGTACGCCTCGCTCGAATCGGCGATCCAGGCCATTCGCGCGGGCGCGTACGACTATCTCGTCAAGCCAAGCGAGGTCGAGGAGCTTCGCAGCACGGTCGCGCGCGGGATCGAGCGCCGGCGACTCGGGCAGGAGCTGCGCGCGCGGGTGATCGAGCTGGAGCGAGCCAACCGCGAGATCGCGAACCTCAACTCGTCGCTGCAGCTGCGCATCGACGAAGCGACAGCGGAGCTGAAGGAGCGGTACGAGCAGCTCAAGGAGCTCGACCGAATGAAGTCGCAGTTCCTTTCGATCGCGTCGCACGAGCTCAAGACGCCGATCACCGCGATGTCCGGATTCCTCCAGGTCGCGCTCCGAAGAGTCCGCCGCCTGAGCGAGGCGGCCGGGGCGTCGCCTGTGGCGGAGGGGCTCCGCGGGATCACCGAACAGCTCGACGTGGTGTACCGGCAGACCACCAAGCTCGCACGTCTCGTCGACGAGCTGCTCGACGTGTCGCGTATCCAGACGGGCCGGATCGAGTTCCGTTACGGCGACGTCGACCTGGGCGAGCTCGCGAACGAGGTGGCCACGCGGATGCAGCTCACGACCACGACGCACGAGATCTCCGTCACGCGCGACTCTCAGAGCGTCGTGACCGCCGATCGGGATCATCTCGAGCAGGTGCTCAACAACCTCGTGACGAATGCGATCAAGTACTCGCCCAGCGGCGGAGCGATCACGATCGATGTCCGTCCCGAGGACGATGGTGGCGTGCGGCTCTCCGTGACCGACGAAGGGATCGGGATCCCCGAGAAGGAGCTCGACGCGATCTTCGGTCTCTTCTATCGCTCGCCGGATCGTGCGGCGCGCGACGCCGCGGGAATGGGTCTCGGTCTCTACATCAGCAGGGAGATCGTGGTGCGCCACGGCGGACGCATCTGGGCCGAGCGCGGCGCGGCGAAGGGCAGCCGGTTGAATGTGACCATCCCACGTGTACCGGTCGGCGCGACGAAACCTGATGTGGTGCAACCGAGCGCCGCGCGCCGCTAGCGCCACCATTCTCAGTTTCGAACGGATGTGCTAGAACGGTGACACGACTGACGCGCTGCCGGACGATTGCCGGCTAAGTTCGCTCGATCCTCTGCAGATCGCTTGGGCCGCCGGATTCTTCGACGGCGAGGGTTCCACCATCGCCTACTTTCCGAACAAGACGAAGAGTCGCTACCTGCGACTACAAGCAACCGTGCCGCAGCGCGGTCATGGCGAAGCCCCAGAGGTCCTGCACCGCTTTCAGGCCGCGATGCTCGGAATGGGAAAGATCGTCGGTCCGAACGAATACGGAATCTACGTGTGGAAGACGCGGGGGTTCGAAGAGACCCAAGCGGCGATCGCATTGCTCTGGCGCTATCTGGGTCCAGTAAAGCGAGCTCAAGCCGCCGCGGCCATTCGGGAAGTGCTTGATGGTTATCGGAGCGGTCGATTGAGGGCCAGACCGAGCCGACGTGCCTCAAGCGAGCACCTTGCCCACGCGGCGAACCCGGCAACGAGCGCGAGTCCAGGCGATCTGGAGCGCGCGTGGGCCGCTGGATTCATGGATGCCGAAGGGTGCTTCGGATTGGCGCGCTCGATGAAACGCAAGAAGGGGCCTCGCTGGTACAGGATCCGCGTTTCAGCAACCCAGCATGGAGAGGTCGGGATCCCGGCTGAGGTCCTTAGGCGACTCCATGCTGTCTTCGGCGGCATTGGTCGCATCGAAAGGCACGGCGACCCCGACGATTATCGATGGCTCGCCGAAGGAACGGACGCTGTCGAATACGTTCTCCACCGAACCGAGCCGTGGCTCGGCTCGATCAAAGTCGCGCAGGCGAAGGTCACGCTGGAGAAGTTTCGTGGCCAGGTTCGGCTGAAGGGCGACGCGACGCGTTGCGTTCGTGGTCACATCTACAGCGGGCTCGCGATGCGCGGCGGACGACTCCGTCGGATCTGCAATACCTGCGAGCTGTTATCCGAAAGGCGCCGACGCGCGGCCAACGGGATTCCACCTCGTCAATTCAAGAACCTCGGCCGCCGCTACACTTCTTAGCGAGAAATCGCTAACGAGGACCGCGCGAATTCTCGGGGTGTAGCGCAGCCTGGCAGCGCGGGTGAATGGGGTTCACCAGGTCCCGGGTTCGAATCCCGGCACCCCGACCGTAAACAACTAGTTCACAGAGCATTATGGGTCTAACATCGACTGATCGCGCGCGCACACTTCAGCGTCTTCACGCGCGAATCCGTGCCTGCACGAAATGCGTCGCCGCGGGCTATCTCGAGCGCGCGCGTCCAGTCGTCGCAGGATCCATTCGTGACCGCATCGCGATCGTCGGCCAAGCGCCCGGCGCGGTCGAGCTCACGACAGGTCAACCGTTTAGCGGCCGCTCGGGAGCCGAGCTGCGACGTTGGCTCGCGCAAGCCGGGATCGACGAGGACCACTTGCCGTACCGCACCGCGATCACCAAGTGCTTTCCGGGAAAGTCCCCGACCGGTGGCGGCGACCGACGACCCTCGCCGACCGAGGTCGCGCTCTGCAGACCATGGCTCGATCAGGAGCTCGCCCTTCTGCGGCCGCGTGTGATCCTTCTGCTCGGCGGTCTCGCCATCGATCGTTTTTGGGGAAAGGTCCCGCTTGAATCGGCTGTCGGCAACGTGCGCAGAGTGGACGGCGTCACGTACATCCCCCTGCCGCATCCGAGCGGCGCGTCGCGCTGGCTCAACGATCCGGCGCATCGCGAGCTCCTAACGAGAGGGCTCGCTCATGTGCGTCGCGCGGCGCGTGCCCTTGACAGACAAGCGAGTGGACGGACAATGCGAGCACCGCGTCGAACAAGCGCGGCGCTTCCTTTGAGCGTCGCGCGTCCAAAGTCCGCGGACGGGAGGAGGTGATCACTCAGATGCCGAAGAAGAAGAAGGCCGCGAAGAAGAAGCACTAAGCCACGTGGTGTACGTGGAGCGCCGCGGGCGGGCGGCGCTGCCACAAGAATGTCTCCTTCCGTTACAAAGGACCCGCTGTTACCGCGCTGACATAACGGCGCGAGCGCGTAACCCGTTCAACTAATGCGATGAGGTGGGATTTCGCGCGCGCCGCGCTTCTCGGCGCTCTGGTGAGCCTTCCGGTGAGTCTGGCTATCGTGGCCGTACCGCTGTCGTCGACGGTCGATGCCTCGGCGACGGACATGCTTGCGCTCACCAACCAGTTCCGTCACGCGATCGGCTCGCCGACGGTCCCGACGGATCCACGGCTCCAGCAGGCCGCGCAGAACCACGCGAATTACAACAGCGCGAACGGCATCCTCGGTCACTTCGAGACCGCCGGCCTGCCGTACTACACGGGCTACGGGCCGCGCGATCGGTTGATCGCGCAGGGCTGGACCACGTCGTTCGTGAGCGAGGTCGCGACGGGTGGCTCGGAGCTCGGCGGCGTTCAGCAGCTTTGGGACGCGCCGTACCACCGGCTCGGGTTGATGCATCCGAACGCGACGACGATCGGCTGGGGTCACTCCGAGCTGAACGGCCGCCAGTCCAACGTCGGCGACATCGTCTACAACTTCGGGATCCGTCCGGTCGAGTTCGTCCGCTCGCCTGCGAACATGCAGACGAACATTCCGACCTCCTGGAGCGGGCACGAGTCGCCGAGCCCGGTCCCATCCGGCACCTCGGGGCCGTACGGCTACCCGATCATGGTCGTCTACTCGGCGGGACAGACCGTCCAGTTCCGCGCGGCCGAGCTCTACGGGCCGAACGGGGCCCGCCTTCCGTTCTACCTCGCGCCGCAGCAATTCGAATACGACTACCACGTGATCGTTCCGCAGCGGCCGCTTGCAACGAATACCACCTATCACGTGCGCTTCGATATCACCGTCGCCGGAACGTGGCTCACCAACGAATGGGACTTCAGCACGGGCTCGACGATCAGCGGAGGCGGTCCCACCTCGAGCCTGCCCTCTGACAATGGACTCCACTCAGCGTGGACATCGCAGACCCAGGTACCGGCGATGCAGCCCGCCTCAACGTCGCAGGTCACGCTTCTCTTCCGCAACTCGGGCACGAAGACCTGGACCAGGGGCCTCGCCGGGAGTCAGGTCGCGCTCGGAGTCAACGGGGATAGCGCGGCGTTCAGCGCGCTCGGGATGAACGTCGGCTGGCCGTCGGCGAACCGCGTCGCCGTCCAGAACGAAGCCTCGGTCGGTCCGGGAGCCGTCGCCTCGTTCACTTTCGTAGTGAAGGCGCCCTTCAGCGCGGGTACCGTTCGGATCCCGCTGCGCCCGGTCGTCGATGGCGTGGCGTGGCTCGAGGACCAGGGTGTCTTCGTGCCGGTGACGACGGTCGTCGACTATCACAGCCGCTGGGTCGCCGAATCGGCGTTCCCGACATTGCGTGTCGGGCAGCTGAGCGGCCCGCTCTCGATCAGCTTCCGCAACGCGGGTAGCCAGTCATGGATCCGCGGGACGCTCGGCCAGGAAGCTCGCCTCGCCGTGAACCAGGACAACGCGCAGTGGGCGGCTCTTGGCGTCAACTGGCTCTCTGCGAACCGCGTTGCCTCTCAGACCGAGGCGACGGTCGTGCCGGGCGGGGTCGGGACCTTCACCTTCCAGGTGCGCGCACCGATGACGCCGGGCCTTTATGCGATCCACCTGCGGCCGGTGATCGACGCCGTCACATGGATGGAAGACGAGGGCGTCTTCCTCTACATCACCGTCACCAACTAGCACAACTCGCTAGCTCGAGCCGAAGAGCACCTCGAACTCTTCCTTGCATCGTGGGCATCGCACGGTCGCCGCGTAAGGCGGGTTCGGTGGGATGTCGAGATGCTCGCGGGTCACGAAGCGCGGACCGACGTTCTCGCCGCAGAACGGACACGGGACCTCGTAATGGTTGAAGGCCCGGCGATCGACCGTGATTCGGCGGCGCTCGTCGATCTTCTGCATGCGGGTAGTCTAGGTGCGTGCCACCTCAACCTCCGAAGGGTCGAACGAAGGTCGCGAGCGAGACGAAGACGCTTAAAGTCGGAGATGCTGCGCCTGACTTCGCGCTGCGTTCTCACGATGGTCGCGAGGTCAAGCTATCGGATTTTCGCGGCAAGCGGGTGGTGCTCGCCTTCTTCGCGTTCGCCTTCTCCAATACCTGAAACAGCGAAGCGCCCGCGCTGAACGCGCTCCAGCAGCGGTTCAGCGGGGGCAAGGCCCAGGTCGTGGGCATCTCGTGCGACTCCGTGTACACGCTGAAAGCCTGGGCCGACTCCCTGGGCGGCGTCGAGTACCCGCTCTGCTCCGACTACTGGCCGCATGGGAAGGTCACGCAGGCCTACGGGGTCTTCAACGAAGAGGTCGGCCGGCCAGAACGCGCGATCATCGTCGTGGACGCTGACGGGATCTGCCGCTACATCGACGTGCACCAGCTGCGCGAGGTGCCCGACGAAGAGGAGATCGCGGACGAGCTAAAGAAGCTCGACTAACGCGTCGGGATGAGGTAGGCCTTGCCCTCGTCCGCGATCACGAAGCTGACGTCGTCGCCCGGGCTCACATTTGGAAGGGTGTCTCCGGCGACGAGCACCTGCGTGCCGCAGTCGACCGCGACGATCTCGCCGGCCGTCACGACGCTGCCTTCGACCTTCGCGCCGGGGGCGACAAGATTCCCCGAGACGCCACGGCCCTTCGCCTTCGCGACGTCGCGAGCGCGGTACTCGATCGCGATGGTCACCCGATCGCCGAGCGTGAGGCGCGACTTGCGGACGGCGCCCGTGGCGTCGCGGCCCCGCATGTCGACCTGAGGCGATCCCTCACCAACGCGCATCGTCAAAAGCACGTCACCGCGTGTGCCGTCGAGTGCGACGACTATTCCGCGCGACGCCCGTTGCCGCCACTTCTCGATGAATGCGAGCTGTTCGAAGTCGAGCATGGAGCGTCGATACGATACTGGCGTGGCCCTTCGTGCCGTGTTCTTGGACATCGGCGACACCCTCGTCGAGGGATGGCCGTCGCGCGAGCGCGTCAACGAGCTGACGCGCGAGGCTCTCGTTCGTGAATTCGGCGAGCGCGACTGGTACGACGCCTTCGTCAGCGCCGAGTTCGGCCCGGCAGAGGGCGTCGAGGCCCACCGGCAGGAGACGAATCGGTGGGTCGAGGACTGGTTCGTCAACAGCGGCTACGGCCTTGACGACGTGGCCGTCGATCGGCTTCGATCAGCCGGCAGCGTGCCGCTCGATCTCGTGGGACAGCTCGTCCCCGGGGCCGCCGACGCGCTCCGCTGGTCGAAGGGTCGCGGGTTGGTCATCGGGCTCATCACGAACACGCTCTGGCGTGGCGACGAAGAGGTGTGGGAGGACATGCGCCGCTTCGGATTGGCCGACGCCGTCGACCATGTGGTCAGTTCGCACAGTGTGGGGTGGCAGAAGCCACATCAGGCGATCTTTCGGCGCGCGCTCGAGCTCTCCGGTGTGCCGGCCGCGGATGCGGTCATGGTGGGAGACCGGATGATGCAGGACGTATGGGGCGCCAAGCGGCTTGGCATGCGCGCGATCTGGCGCCGCCCACTGGTCGGCGCGCCTCAGGAGCCGGTCGACGTCGAACCCGACGCCTCGATCGACGATCTCAGCGAGTTGCCGCCCCTTCTCGAGGGCTGGATGTAGCGCGCGCCGCTTGTCCTGAGCAGCCCGGGATGATAGAAACGGATTCTTGACCCAGCAGGTCGGAAATTCGCCTCGCGCTCGCTTCCGGTCTTCCCGGCTGACCTGCGTCTGTCCGTAGGCCGGTAGCGCTCGGCCGCCGGGACTCGGCGGCTCGTCGTTCCGGCCGTCTTCACAAAGGTGCGACCGCGCAGCTATCGAGCGCGAGTCGTCCATTCGCTGAGTCGCCATTTAGAGAGGGGGATCACATGACGAATTACGCAAACGACGTGCTCGTCGAGACCGACTGGCTCGCCGAGCACGCGAAAGATCCAAATGTCCGCGTCTTCGAGGTCGACGTCGACACGAATGCATACGACCAGGGGCACGTTGCCGGGGCGGTCGGGCTCAACTGGAGGACCGACCTTCAGCAGCATCCGGTCCGCGACCTGCTCGACAAGGACCAGCTCGAAGGGCTCCTATCGAAGCAGGGCGTCACACCGAGCACCACCGTCGTCGCGTACGGCGACAACAACAACTGGTTCGCCGCCTGGTTTTTCTGGCTTCTCAAGTACTACGGGCACAAGGACGTGAAGCTGGTGAACGGCGGCCGCGCGAAGTGGATCGCGGAGAAGCGTCCACTGTCGAACGACACACCGAGCTACTCGAAGAGCGAGTACCGCGCGGGGACGCCCGACGCATCGATCCGCGCGCTACGCGATCACGTCCTCGAAAAGGTCGTGTCGGGGAATGGCACGAAGATCGTCGACGTTCGGTCGCCGAAGGAGTACGCGGGCGAGCTCCTCGCGCCGGAAAACCTTCCGCAAGAAGGCGCGCAGCGCGGCGGTCACATCCCCGGCGCGCAGAACATTCCCTGGGCGACCGCGGTCGCGGAGGATGGCCGCTTCAAGCCCGCGGAGGAACTCAAATCCATTTATGGAGCCAAGGGGATCGACGGGCGCGGAGAGACGATTGCCTATTGCCGCATCGGCGAACGAAGCGCGCACACCTGGTTCGTCCTTCGCTATCTCCTCGGACACGATCGTGTCAGGAACTACGACGGCAGTTGGACAGAATGGGGCTCTCTCATAGGAGTACCGATCGAGAAAGGCGCAGCAAGCTGAGCTAGCTGCGGGCCCGACCGAAACCCTCTTTACGCGACGGTGGACCCCCCGGCCTCCGGCCGGTGCCCCATCGCGCGGGGGCCCTCGGTCGGGCCCGCTCCACCTCGCCTCTCTCTGGGCACACAATTCGGTCGGTGGAATTCCTGTCGGAGCGCGACCTGATGGTCCGCGATCTTCGCCGCATGGGCATCAAGGACGAACGCGTGCTCGCGGCGATGGCCAAAGTTCCGCGCGAGCTATTCGTTCGCGATGAGGACGTCGACGTGGCCTACGGGGATCACGCGCTCGGCATCCCCGAAGGGCAGACGATCTCGCAGCCGTACGTCGTAGCGCGGATGACGGAGCTCCTGAAGGTCGACTCGACGCACCGCGTCCTCGAGGTTGGCACCGGCTCGGGTTATCAGGCGGCCATCCTCGCGGAGCTTGCGCGCGATGTCGTCACGGTCGAGCGACATGCCTCTCTCGCGGACCGCGCGAGCATCCTGCTGGCCGAGCTCGGGTACGAGAACGTCCGCGTCGTCGCGGGCGATGCATCGGTCGGCTATCCGCCGGATGCTCCGTACGACCGCATCCTCGTGACGGCCGCGTCTCCCGGGATCGCTCCCGAGCTCGTTCGCCAGTGCGCATCCGATGGACTCATCGTGGCTCCGGTGGGGAATGAGGAAATGCAGCATCTGGTCGTCCGCTATCCGGATGGACGTGAGACGCGGCACGGTGCGGTGAAATTCGTCCCGCTCCGCGGCCGCGCCGGATTCGGTTCCTGAGCTCCACCCTTTTCCACGGCGGCCGGATCCATGTCCGGTCCGGGGTCTCGGCCGAGGCTCTCCTCGCCCGCGACGGCCGTGTCGCCGCGGTCGGGCGCGCATCCGACCTCGCGCGGGACGCCGGGACGGCGGAGCGCGTGGATCTCCGCGGTGGCCTGATGACGCCCGGCTGGTTCGACGCGCACGTCCACTTCATGTGGTGGGGCTTCCAGATGGCGGAGATCGATCTCCGAGACACCAAGACCATCGACGAGGCTCTCGAGCTGATCGGCCGTCGCGCCCGCGACCTGGGGCCTGGGCAGTGGCTGACCGGCGGACGGTTCGACAAGAACAACTGGGGCCGCTGGCCCACTGCGGCGGATCTCGACCGTGTGACCGGAGATCGTCCGGCCGTGATGCGCAGCCGCGATGGGCACTCGCGCTGGCTCAACACCGCTGCGCTTCGCGCCGCAAAGATAGGGAAGGACACGATCGCCCCGGAGGGCGGGGCGATCTTCCGCGACGCGTCCGGCGCGCCGACGGGGGTCCTCCAGGAGCGCGCCAACGAGCTCGCGGATCGCTCCGTGCCACCGGCGACCGAAGCGGACTGCGACGCGGCGACGATGCGTGCGCAGGACGAAGCGTTGAAGAGAGGCATCACCGGGGTCGAGTCGCTCGAGCAGGCGAGCTCCTACGCGGCGCTCCGGCGGGCGCACGACCGCGGCGATCTCAAGCTGCGCGCGCTGATGGGCATCCCGCATCGGTCGCTCGCGCTGTCTCTCCCGACCACGGGGACCCCGCCGCAGATCCGCGATACCGCCCCCTTTGACTTCGAGGCCGCCCTCGCGACTGGCATGCGCACCGGCCAGGGCGATGAATGGCTCGAGCTCGGTCACGTCAAGTTCTTCACCGACGGCGCGCTCGGATCGCAGACCGCTGCGCTCGAGGAGCCGTATGAAGGGACCCAGGATCGCGGCATCCTCACGTTCGATCCGATCGAGCTTCGCACCGATGTCGCGCGCGCGGCGGCCGGTGGCCTCGCTGTCGCGATCCACGCGATCGGCGACCGCGCGGTGCATGTCGCCCTCGATGCCGTGGCGCCGACCCGAATCACGTCGCCGGCGCTGCGCCAGCGCCTCGAGCATGTGCAGCTCGTGCGGGACGAGGACCTCGGACGCTTCGGCGCGCTTG
>Ga0209156_10000306_pt1 | contig 41442 bp, 38 predicted proteins | sample GraSoiAngelo_124_FD_185881 | JGI IMG/M metagenome (GOLD analysis project Ga0209156, IMG submission 185881) | Grasslands soil microbial communities from the Angelo Coastal Reserve, California, USA - 14_0927_05_20cm (SPAdes) (version 2) | ecosystem: Environmental > Terrestrial > Soil > Grasslands... | reverse complement strand
GGCCCGAGTAGCGGGTCCGACTCCTTGATCGCGGACCGCGCGGCTCACTGCAGACTCAAGTACAGAAAGGCCGCGAAAGCCGCGGTCCGGAAGCCATGCGCCACGAGCACGAACGGTCCGAGTTCGCCGAGGGCGTGGCCGAACGCACCGAACAGGATGGGCGACGTCAGGACGCCCTCGAAAAGGAAGGCCGCGAGGACGAAGATCAGTCCTAGGGCGGACCGCGCTCCGGTGTCGGCATACGTCTTCGCGTAGACGACGAAGAGGGCGGACAGCAAGGCGAGCCCGACCGTCGACACGATCACGTCGATGTCTTCGAGCGTCTCGAACGGATCGATGCGGGGACCCGGCCCGGGCCTCCCGGGTCGCGGGACGAGGGCCAGGGCGATTCCGATCGCGAGTCCGATCGCGAGCACGACTGCGGTCCACAACGCCGGGTTCATTCCCCATTTCCGATCACTTGGCTGCACGCCGATCACCTCTGGTTTTCATGTCCTTCACGATGCTTTCGAATACGGTCCAATGGCTTTCCATGGACGGAGAGAGGAAGTACACCTGTCCGTACCGCTCTCCCGCGGTCGTGACGAGACCATTCTTCCCGAGGACGCGAAGATGGTGCCGGACCGTCTTGTAGTCCAGGACCAAGGCCCCCGCGAGCTGCTGCGCGTTCCGCGGCTCCTCCCGGATCGCGAGCAGGACCCGGGCCCGGGTGGCCGCCCCGATGCTGCTCCGAAACAGCCACCACAGGACTCGTTCGAGGCTGTCCACCGCGACCGTCGCGGGCAAGACCGCTGCGATAGTTGTACCTTGCCGACGACCCCGGAAAAAGGGGGACAGGGAAGGGCGCGTCCTGTCCCGGTGGGGAGGAGGCCACGGGCCTTGGGCTCAACCTCCGGTCGTGGACCCGCTCGCCGCGGCGGTCGTATTCGTGCGGTCACAGGTGTGTCCGGCGGTGGAATTGCCCGCGCCGGTAACCGATCCCGTCGCCGACGCATTCGTCGACCCGATGGTTCCGGACGCGGTCACCGCGTTCACCGCGAACGCGCCCGCCACGAGGACCGCCAGGATGGCGATCAAGGCGACGGTGACCGTTGTCTTCACTCGTGTTCACCTCCTGAGGCTTTCCTCGGGCGGGCCGAGACGACCCGAGGCCATCTGCGTTTTCCACGATCCTGCCCGAATCTCGCACCAATGGCGACCGGATCCTGAGCGACGTGTTACGTAGTGCCCTTCGACCACCGGGTTCCAAAAGGTATTTGACGGATTCCGGTCTTCAACATCCATGGTCGTCATGAGGAGAATCTCGGGAGCCGGTCGAGGCCTGCTGGTCCTCGGCGCCGCGCTCTTACTCGTGAGCCTCTTCGGGAGCCTCGTGCTTCCGTCGACATTTCCGTCGACGTACGTCACGTGGTTCACCCTTTCGGGGAACCAGCCTCAGCTGCCCGCCGGATCGTATACCGGCATCCAGGTGACGGAACTCATGAACACGCTCGTGTCCGGTCCGTACCTGTGGATCGCGTTCGGTTCGCTCCTGGTGAGCGCGGCCGCCGCGATCGCCATTGGCGGGATCGGTGAGAGGACCCGACACTTCGGCACCTTCGGGGTCCTCATCCTCCTGCTCTACGCCGGGCTGCTGTACGTCGCTGCGTACCAATTCAACCAGCAGGCACCGGGCGGCGATGCGGCGATCTCCATCGGATACGGATTCCTGACCGCGATGGCCGCCTGCGTCCTCATCGAGGCGGGCGCTCGCCTGCCGAGTGCCGTGCCGGTCCGCCCCCGCGTGCCCGCGGTGAGCTCGGGTCGGAGAGCCTGATCCGAGTCCGGGGTCGATCCGGCCCCGATGACGGGCTACGGGTCGACCCAATGCGCCCGTCGGGACGCGAGGAAGCCCATGAGCGCGGCGAAGCCGAGCAGGTAGGCCCATCCGAGGGCCACCTGCCAGCCCGGGATGTCGACGAGGCCGAAGTAATACTTCGCCAGTTGCGCGGCGTGCGTCGTGGGGATCAGCATCGCGAAGGCCTGGGCGGCCGGGTAGGCATCCAACTTGGAAAGTGGATAGTACACGGGAGGCAGGAAGCCGAGGGCGATGCTGAGGACCTGTGGGATCGAGTTCGCGCGCCGCGCGTTCTTCGTCGTCGCTCCGATCGCGAACCCGACGAAGACCAAGCCGATCCAAAGGAGGAGGGAGGTCGCGAGGGCGACGAGGATTCCGAATGCGGGGGCCGGCCCAGACAAAAGGAGGAGGACCAACGCCACGAGGACCCCGGGCAGTGCGACGACAAGACCGCTCACGGACAATCCGACCGCGTAGGAGGCGGGAGACACTTTCGAAGCGACCAACATGTCCTGGAAGCGGAACCACTGCTTGTTGAAGTATACGCTCTGCGAGGCGAAGAGGCCCGTGAACGAAAACGTGAGGACGATCGCCCCGACCAGGGATTGCATGGCGGACTTTTGGTCCGCGAACACGAAGATGAAGATAACCGGCAGGAACGAGAAGAGGCTGATCACGACGAGGAGCATCGGGTCCCGGAGGAGCGGCAGGGCGTCGAACAGTCCGATGTAAAGGGCCTCACGTATCCTCGACTTCAATCGATCCCCCCACGATCTTGATGAACGCCTCTTCGAGGCTCGCCGGCTTGAACGTGACCTTGCGCTTCTCACGGAGGCCGCGCTCGACGATGGCGAGGACCTCCTCCGCGGATCGGGGTTCGAGGACCTCGGGCGGACCTGTTCCATTCCCGGCCGGCGGCTCGACGATCACGCGCATCCCGACGCCGGTGTCCCCTTTGGCCGCCTCCACGGTCCCGAGGAACGCGGTCCGTCCCTTGTCCACGATGAGCAGATCGTCTGCGAGCATCTCTGCTTCGTCGAGGTAGTGTGTCGTCAGGAGGATCGTCGCGCCTTTCCGGGTCAGCTCTCGCAACATGTGCCAGACGGAACGCCGACCGAGCGGGTCGAGCCCGATCGTCGGCTCGTCGAGGAACAGGACCTCCGGGTCAGCGACCAGCGCCATCGCGATGATCAGCCGCTGACGCAGCCCACCGGACAAGTCCGAGGCGAGCTTGTCGCGATGCTCCCAGAGGCCCAGGTCGTCCATCACTTTGCGGGTCCGTTCGCGGGCGTCCGCTCGCGACCGGCCGCGGATCAGGCAGAAGTAGAGGATGTGATCGTAGGGCGAGAGCATCATCTGCGGTCGGGCTTCCTGCGGGACGACCGCGATGTGCGGACGGATCGCCTTCGGGTCCTGGAGCACGTCGTGGCCCAGGACGAACGCGCGACCCGCGGTCGGCTTGAGTTGGGTCGCGAGGATCCGCAGGAGGGTCGTCTTGCCCGCGCCGTTGCGGCCGAGCAAACAGAAGATCTGGCCCCTTTCAATCGAGAAGGAGACGCCCTCGAGGGCCTTCGTCCCGCTGGGGTATGTTTTCCCTAGACCTTCGACGCGGACGACCTCCATGAAGCGCGACCAAGAGGACGGCGCTACTTGAGGGTTCCGCGCACGTCGAGGCGTCAAGTCCTGCCACCGAGGAAACAAGCCCCTCCTCTGGGGAGATGCGCCCAATGCGATTCGAGTCAATGCCTCTGGATACTCGAGGCTTTCGCGGTACGTTCCAAAAGCTTATTCTTCCACCGGATTTCCGGACTCCGTGGAACGGACCTCCTTCGACATCGTCGTCGTCGGTGGAGGGGCGGCGGGTCTCCGTACCGCGATCGCGGCCGCGGAAGCGGATCCGGAGTTGACGATCGCCCTCGTCTCGAAGGTCTATCCCATGCGGAGCCACACGGTGTCCGCGGAGGGCGGGACCGCGGCCGTGTTACGCGATTACGACTCCTTCGAACTCCACGCCCTCGACACGATCAAGGGATCCGACTTCCTCGCCGACCAGGACGCGGTCGAGTTCTTCGTGGCCCGGTGCCCGGAGGAAATCATCCGCCTCGAGCACTGGGGTTGCCCGTGGTCCCGCGACGAGGACGGCCGCGTGAGCCAACGCGCGTTCGGAGGCATGTCCGTGAAGCGGACCGTGTATGCCGCGGACAAGGTCGGCTTCCACATCCTCCACACGCTCTTCCAAACGTCGATGAAGTACGACCGCATCCATCGGTTCGACGAGTACTTCGTCACGAGCCTCATCGTCGACGGCGGGGCGTGCGCCGGCGTCGTCGCCATGAATCTGCGTGGCGGGACGATGGTCGCGATCCAAGGGAAGGCGACGATCCTCGCGACGGGCGGCTGCGGTCGCGTCTACGAGTTCACGACGAACGGTTTCATCAAGACGGGAGATGGGATGGCACTCGCCTATCGGGCGGGCGTCCCGCTGAAGGACATGGAGATGGTCCAGTTCCACCCGACGTGCCTTCCGGGCACCGGCATCCTGATCACGGAAGCCGCGCGCGGAGAGGGCGGCTACCTCGTCAACAAGGACGGCGAGCGGTACATGCAGCGCTACCTGCCCAGCAAGATGGAGCTCGGGCCGCGGGACATCCTCTCCCGAGCGATGATCCAGGAGATGAAGGCGGGTCGGGCGTTCGAAGGGCCGTACGGCCTGTACATGGGCCTCGACCTGCGGCATCTCGGCGCGAAGAAGATCAACGAACGGATCCCGATGGTCCGCGAGCTCGTGGAGAAATACATGGGACTCGACCCGATCCACGAACTCATCCCGGTGCGGCCGGGGCAGCACTACATCATGGGTGGCGTGTCGACGAATGGGAAGGGCGAGACGACGTTGCCTGGCCTGTACGCCGTCGGCGAGACGGCCTGTGTCTCGATCAACGGGGCGAACCGGCTCGGCTCGAACAGCCTGAGCGAGTGTTTGGTTTTCGGCGCCGCGTGCGGGCTCGCCGCGGCCGGGTTCGCCAAGAAGAAGGCGAGCTACCCGCGGGGGGCCGCCGCGAGGGAGGCCCTGAAGAAGGAGGAGGCCCGCGTGTTCGACGGCGTCCTGGGCCGGGAGCGCGCGAAGGAGACCGTCGCGGGTCTGCGGGTCGAGATGCAGCAGCTCATGGAGCGCGACGTAGGGATATTCCGAGAGGAGTCCGCCCTCGCAGACGCCTGCGGCATGCTGGGCAAGATGCGGGATCGATTCGCCGCGGTGGGGCTCGCGGACAAGGATCGCGTCTTTAATACGGAACTGACGGCCGTCCTCGAGCTGGACTTCATGCTCGACGTTGCGTTGGCGATCGCGCACAGCGCGCGGAATCGCCGCGAGTCCCGGGGCGCGCACAGCCGCACCGACTTTCCGCAGCGGGACGATGCGAACTACCTGAAACACACGCTCGCATTCCGCACGGACGGACCGCCTCGGATTGACTACGTGCCCGTGACCGTCACAAAGTGGCAACCGGTGGAGAGGAAGTACTGATGGCCGCATCAGACGTCGTCTTTCGGGTCAAGCGGTACCGGCCAGAATCCGGCGGTCGGCCCACGTTCCAGGAATACACGATCCCGTACCGGAACGACATGGTCGTGTTGGACGGCCTGAATTACATCAAGGATCACATCGACCCGACCCTCACGTTCCGCTGGTCGTGCCGCATGGGCATCTGCGGATCCTGCGGCGCGGACGTGAACGGCCAGCCGCGGCTCACGTGCGGAACGTACATCCGCGACGTCCACAAGGGCGCGGTGACCGTGGAACCGCTCTCCAACTTCCCGATCCTCAAAGACCTGGTCGTGGACTTCGACGATTTCCTGAGGAAGCTCGCCTCCGTGACGCCGTACATCGTCCGGAAGGACTGGGGGGACCTGACGAAGGAGTACGTCCAATATCCGGAGGACGTGGAGGCCTACCGGCAGCAGAGCCTGTGCATCAACTGCATGCTCTGTTACGCGGCGTGTCCCGTCTTCGGGTCGAGTCCGGAGTTCGTCGGGCCCGCGGCGTCGGCCCTCGCCCTCCGATACAACCGCGACACCCGCGACGAGGGAGCGGACGCGCGCCTCGCGCGGTTGAACACGAGGACGGGCGTCTGGGAATGCACCTTCGTGGGCGAGTGTTCCGTCGTCTGCCCGAAAGACGTGGATCCGGCCGCGGCAATTCAGACGCTCAAATTCCTGGCGACGATGCGGCACATGCGGCGGCTCCTGATGCCCGGCTCCTCGTCGCGGTGATGCCCATGACCGGCCGAGAGTATGCCTGGAAACGCCGCCCGGGCTGGTGGCTCCGGAACCGGCGATACTTGATGTTCCAACTGCGGGAGGCGGGCGGCGTCGTCTGCGCCCTGTACGGCCTCGTCCTCCTGAACATGCTCGTCCAACTTCGAGCCGGTGAGTCTGCGTACACGGCCTTTCTGGACCTGTTGCGGACGCCGCCGGTCCTCTATCTGAACGTCGTCCTCTTCGCCCTCGTGGTGTGGCATGCGCTCACCTGGTTCATGCTGATCGGGAAGGCCCAGCCGATCCAGTTCACGCGGCAACCGCTTCCCTGGAAGGTCGTCTTCGGAATCAACGTGCTCCTGTGGCTCGGAGTCTCTGGCGCCGTCGTCTATTTGATCTTCGGGGGGATCTGACATCGCCGAGGAAATTGGCTCCGCCCAGGAATCGCTCGCCTGGAATCCGGGCCGCGACACCGTCCATGCGGACGCTGAGGCGCCTGCGGAGGTGCTCCTCGAACCGATCTTCTGGAGCCTCTTCTCTTTGGGCGGCTTCATCACCGCTTTCCTGTTCCCGGTGACCCTCTTCCTGCTGTTCTTCGCCGCTCCGTTCCATCTGTGGCCCACGGATCCGGCGGCTTACTCGACGTTCGGCGGACACTGGAAGGAGCCGCTCGTCCGGCTGTTCTTCTTCGTCCTGATCGGCGGATCCCTGTTCCACGGGACGCACCGGCTGAAGTTCATGCTCATGGATGCAGGTTTCAAAGGCCGTTCGGCGGAGGCGTTCCTCGACGTCATCTTGAACGGCGTCGCGATTTTCGGGAGCTTGGGCGCGCTTTTTTACGCGGTGCGCGGCTGGCTTTTCTAGCCCTCGTCGGACTCTTCGCGCGCCGTTTCTTGGCAGCCCGTTTCTTCTCGGTCCGCTTCTTTGGACGGGCTTTCTTCGGCGGGGCCTTTTTCGCCACGGGTTTTCTCGCGGCCGTCTTCGGCGCGGGAGCGGCCTCCGATGGCCCGACGAGCTTGTAGACGAAGTCCTTTTCCCGAACGCGGTCGCGTACCTTCATCCCGACTTCCTGGCCCTGCGCCGCGTTCGACACGGCCCCATGTTCGATCTGCAGCGAGTCCACGGGCTGCTCGAGGTTCGTCGTCGGCCCTTGGATCTGCACGGTGTCTCCCACCGCAAGGGAGCCGTCGGTGAGCTTGATCGCCGCGACCCCGATGTGGCCGAAGAAGTGGAAGACCTCGCCGACCTTCTTCCGTTCCATCGACCGCACATGGGTCGCACGCGATAAAAACGTTCCCGGTTGGGGCATCGTTTGCGAGAACTAGGGACCGCGAACGAAAAGTCTTAAGTGCAAACACGAAATATGGCGGCTGCGGAAGGGGGGAATGTCCTTCTATGGTGATGCCTCTTAATGTGTTAGAAAAATCCATCAACAAGCGCGTTCAGCTGCTCCTCAAGGACAACCGGATCCTCGAAGGGAAGCTCGTCGGATATGACGACTACATGAACATGGTCCTCGAGGACACGGAAGAGACGAAGGAAGACAACGTGCGCCGCGTCGGGACCGTCGTCCTCCGGGGAAACAACGTCGTCACGATCGTCCCGAAGTGAAACGCGAGGCCAGAAAATACATAACCGCGCCCCCTCATCGGAGAGCGGATGCAGCTCGTGATCGTCGCCGGAGGCTTCGGCAAGAGGCTGCGCCCCCTCACGCTGACGCGCCCGAAAGCCTTGATCCCTCTGGTCGACCGGCCTCTCGTCCTGCACATCCTCGACTCCCTCCCGCCCTCGTGCGACGAGGCGATCATCGCCGTGAATTACCTCTTCGAACAGGTGCGCGACTTCTTCCGGGAACACGAATCCCGGATCGCGGTCCGGGTCGTCGACGAGCCGACTCCACTCGGGACCGGCGGCGCCCTGAAGAATGTGGAGCGGTACCTTCGCGGTCCGTTCGCGGTATACAATGGCGACATCGTCGACACGATTGACTTCGACAGCCTCGTGCAGACCCACCGCAAGGCGGGAGGCATCGGGACGATCGCGGTGGGGCGCGTGGACGATTCCTCCGACTTCGGCGCCGTCGAGATCGTGAAAGGCCGAATCGCGCGGTTCGTCGAGAAACCGGCGAGGGGCGAGACCGCGAGCCATCTGGTGAATGCCGGGCGCTACGTGTTCGAGCCTGGGGTGTTCGACTTCATCGAGCCAGGCCGACCCGTCTCCATGGAGCGCGAGGTCTTCCCCGGGCTGATCGCGGAAGGCCTCACGCCCTACCGGTTTGAGGGCTGGTGGTCGGACGCCGGGACACTGGCGAACTACCTGAACGCTCAACACCTCCTCCTCGCCGCCGGTCGCGCCAAGATTGCGTCGGAGGCGGACGTCACAGCGGGGAGCCTGCGACCTCCGGTCTACGTGGGCGCGGGGTCCTTCGTCGAAGGTCGACTCGGTCCTGACGTGGTCCTCGGCAAGTCCTGCAAGGTCGGTCGCGCGTCCGTCGTGAACGCGACGCTCCTCGAGGGGGTGAGCGTGGACGACAAAGTCGATATCGCGTCCTCGATCATCGGGGCCGGGGCCGCGATTGGCGAGGGTGCGCACGTGCGGGACAGCATCCTGGAGGACGGCGTGCAGGTCCCTCCCCATGCGGAGGTCCTCGACGACCGGGTGGCGGCATGACCCGCCTCTTCGGCACGAACGGCATCCGCGGCGTCGTCGGCGAGGCGATGAACGCGGAACTCGCGGTCAAGGTCGGCCGCGCGATCGGGACGTTCTTCGAGGGCGGCTTGGTCGGACTCGCCCGGGATCCGCGCCTGAGTGGACCCATGCTCGCGCGCGCCGCGGCCTCCGGCCTGATGTCCGCGGGATGCGACGTGATCGACGTGGGCATGGTGCCCACGCCATGCGCCCAGTACTTCGTCGCCAAGTCCGGGCATCTGAAAGGGGCCATCGTCGTCACGGCCTCGCACAATCCGCGGGAGTTCAACGGCCTCAAGGCGATCGACGCCCACGGGATGGAGATGCGACGGGAGGACGAGGAATCGATTGAGGCGATCCTCTTTGAGGACCGATTCCATGCCGCGGCCTGGTCCGACGTCGGCTCGAGCCGGGTGGACGATACGGCCATCCCTCGGTACATGGAGGCGATCGAGGCGAAGGTGGACGCCGAGGCGATCCGCAAGCGGAATCCGATGGTCGTCGTCGATCCGGGAAACGGGGCCGGGTGCGTCGTGACTCCGTACCTTCTGCGCTCCCTCGGATGTCGCGTCCTGTCCCTGAACGCGCAACCGGACGGCGCCTTTCCAGGACGGTTGCCGGAGCCCACACCCGACCATCTCGGCGATCTCATGCGGGTCGTGTCGGAGGTCCATGCAGACCTCGGGATCGCGCACGACGGGGACGCGGACCGCGCCACGTTCGTGGATGACAAAGGTGCGTTCGTCGTCGGGGACAAGGCGCTCGCGCTCCTCGCTCGGGCCGCCGTGAAGGGCCGCGGGGGGACCGTCGTGACGCCGGTGAGCACGTCGAGCGTCGTCGAGGACGTCGTCCGCGCCTCGGGAGGGAAGCTGATCCGCACCCGCGTCGGCTCGCCGATCGTCGCTCGCGCGATGTTCGAGTCCGGCGCCGTCTTCGGGGGGGAGGAAAACGGCGGCGTCATTTTCCCGGAACATCAGTTTTGCCGCGACGGGGCCATGTCGGCGGCGAAGATGCTCGAGCTCCTCGCCCACGAGGGGAAGTCGCTGTCCGCGCTCGTCGCGGCGCTCCCGCAATATCACATCAAGAAGGCGAACGTCGACGTCCCGGTCGAACGTCGAGAGGCCGTCCTCGCCGCGATCGTCGAGCTCGCCAAGGGGCGAAATGTGGACTCCACCGACGGAGTGAAGATCCTGGAATCGGACGGAGCGGTCCTCGTCCGCCCTTCGGGGACGGAGCCGATCTTCCGTGTCTATGCGGAGGCGAAGACGCCTGCCCGTGCGGACGCGCTCGCCGAGGAAGGCGTCTCGTGGATCAAGAAGGCCCTAGGCCACCGGTAGTGGGCCCGCGGCGAGAAGGATCAGGTACGCCAAGATCCCGCCGGAGACGGTCGAGATCAGGTTGTTCGTCTTCTTGTTCACGAGCCCGCGGCGCTCTAGGGTCGCACCGATCACGCTGTCGATCTGGCACCCGAGGAATCCGATTCCCAGAGGGAGGATCAGGTAGACCGGGGACAAGGGCATGGTCGGTCGGAGGCCGTAGATGCCGGCCAGGTACGAGAGGACGAACCATCCCACGACCGACGTGTACACGGCCGCCCCGAGGGCGCACAGGGTCCCGAGCAAGGAGACGCCGCCGTCCGTCCCCGGAGGGACCGGTTTCCCGTTGGTAATGAGGTACGTGTGTCGGGAGAGGACGCCGATCTCGCTCGCGAGGGTGTCGGACCCGGCGACGGAGAGGGCCGACAGGAAGACGACGCCGCTGATCAGCCTCGGGAACCCGGGCGGTTGGATCAGGGACAGGACCGCGACGGCCATCAGCGCCACGCCGTTCGCGAGCACGTTCGTGGACCGGCGCTCCCCGCGGATCCCTTCTTGGACGCCCATCGCCTCCTTCAGGGCGAACCGGTATCGCGTCGCGAGGAAGCTGGAGAGGAGGAAGAACAGGAGGAGGAACAGCCAAGTCACGTCGCCGAAGATTCCGATCACCATCCCGACGACGAAGGCCGCGAGACTGCCGTCCCACGTGAGCACGTTCCGGCGGTAGGCGAGGGCGCTCAGGACCCCCGTAAGGAACACACTGATGAGCACGGAGGACACGAAATCCAGCGGCACTGGCGCGGGCAAAGTGGGTGCCCATTAAAGCCTTTTCATTCGAGAATCACGACGGCGGTCCTGTGCCGGGCGGCGGCCCGCGGAGGATCTCTCCGCACCGGGGACACCATCGTCCAATTGGTTCCACCGGGGTTCCGCATCGGGGGCAAAATCGAATCGGAGTCGAAAGCGGAATCGCCGACGTACGACGCCCAGGGGCATGGCTTCGTCGGATCAAGATGATGGCGAGGAGGACAGTCGTAGCGGCCGCGACCTCCCCGATTTGTAGGTAGAGACCCAAATCTACGCCGGCGGGTTTCGGCTGCGGACCGGGTGCTGGCGGCGGAGGACTTGGCGGGGCGAGAGTGATTACAAACCCGTCGATTATCTGGCCGAACGTCGTGTTCAGCATGGGGAACTGGCCCGTATAGGCCGTCAAGACAAGGATCCAACCCCGTTGATGCACTTCGCTCACCACTACCGCGAACTCCTGGATGACCGAGCGCGTCCCGTATTCCACGACGAACGTGACCGCGGCATGTCCGTCGACGGATCGGAACCGGGGTGCACCCGACATTTGCGCGTCCGGGTACGGAGTTCGAAGGCCCTGGACCGTGTCTTGCGCTACTTGTGTAAGGAAAGAATCGTTCTCGCGGACCGTGGGGTCGGCGGTCGTAACCACGCCGAGGCTCTCCTGAACGCCGAAATAGCTCGGACCGATGACGAGAAGATCAATCTTCTCCGTTCCAATGCTCGCGTCCGTTTGTACGGTCCAGCCTTCCGGGATAGGAAGCCGGAACCCCGCGGGGTGGACGTACTCGACGAGCGGAATTCGCGGGATCGAGAAATCCGTGTCGATTGTGAAGTTCCAAGAGGTCGACGCCTCTCCCCCTCGCCATGCAATTCGCGCGGTGACGTTGTACCGTCCATCCGGCAGCGGAGCCAGGACCGCGTATTGGACCCGTCCATCCGGGGTGAGAGTCGACGGGACGTCGCGGCCTTGAAGGGTCATGGACGCGCTTTCGATTTCCGCGCTCGGGCTTCCGGACCACAAGGACGCCTCGATCGCGCTCGGGACCACATCGACGATTTCGCCGGGACCGGGTCTGCCCGGTCCGATGGAGGGGCAGGTCGGACTTCCCGCACCGTAATCAATCCCAAACGTCCAGGCCGTGTGGATCGATTGGCCTTCCCATCGAACGTCTGCGTCGATCGTGTGCGGCCCCTCGGAGAGGGGCACCGATAGGTTGGCGCGGAGAAGATGGAACGTGTTGTAGCTCACGAACGAGTAGACGTCCGTGGACAGGGCGGACCCATCGAGCCGGATCGTCGCCGCGTCCACGCCCACGTCGGGGAGGCCGCGTACGAGTTGTGCCAAGAGCACGGACGGCGAGAAGCACTGAATTCCGGGGGCCGGCTGCCACGGTCCCAGGGACGGCTCGATTGCGATGCGTTCTATCGGGGATCCGACGATGAGGCCCCTTCGATCGCCCGACACGGCTACGAGGTCCGCTTGCCGGCCCAAGCGTTCCAAACGTTGAAGAACTCCGGTCGCCACGTCGAACGCCCAGACCGCGGCCCCGTTGCCGTTGGCACTCAAGCCGTACACAGTCGACCCATCGGCCGCCAAGGCGACGCCGGTCGGATAGCTCTCCATCGGGAGCATCCCCAAGCGATCCAGCGTCGCGATCGAGACGATCTCGAGCCCATACGGCGAGCCCGATGCCAGATAGATTCGCCCGCCGGTCCAATCCACGGCCTCTTGGCGGAATGTCCCGCCGAGGTCAGGATGGCTGTAACGCAAAAAGGCTGGCGTGTCGTTTTGGATGTCGAACGCGGCGATGACCAGCGCACTGACGTCCGTCGTCGTCAGCAAGAGCAAGGATCCGTCGGGACTCACCTCGGCAATCGTCTGGTAGGAAAACAGCGACGAATTGGCCAACTCCTGTCCGGTGGTTCCGTTCAACACCCTGACAACACGGTCCGAACCGGTTACATAAAGACGGTCTGAGCGCCCGTCTCGCACGCTCAATGGGGTAAAGTTCAGGGTAAGATTCCGCGTCACAGACCTCTCGGCGATGTCGACCACCGCAATTTTGTCCTCGCCGGACACCGCGATGAAAAGGGAGGCTCTGTCTCGCGAGAGGTCGATGGAATTCGGACCCAATCCGACCGGGATGGTCGTGTTCACCTTCCCGGTGGCCGCGTCGAGAAATTGGACCGTGCTCCCCGCGGGATCAGCTAGGTAGAAGAACGGCCGGGACGGGTCCGCGAGTAACTGCTGGTTCCCGTTAGAGGAAGCCGGGACGGGGGTTCGCGAAGTCGCGCCGAAGGCGTCCAACGCAACCGCGAAGGGCAAAACCACGAGGGCCACGGCGACGAGAGAAACCCTACCTCGCATCCTTCCGAGCATGGATGCCGCGGGCCCCGCATAAAAGCTACGATTCACGGGGCAACGACGGCTGCGTTGTCAGTGTCCCGTCGTCATGACCAGCCGTCGAGGGACTTCTGTTTCTGGAGCCCACGAGCCACACCGAACTTCTCGAGGGCCGCGTTGATTCGCTCGACGGAGAAATCGAATTCGTCGCACAGCATCTGGCGAACGCGGTCCGGTTCCGGATCGCGAAAGACGATCTGGACACGATCGAGGACGTTCGGGAAGAGGAAGATCTTCCGGACCTCCTCCTTCGATTCGATGTCCACGCCGAGCTCCGCCAAGGCCCCTTCGAGCGCGCCGTGTTTCTTGATGAGGGCGAGGGCCTTCTTCGGCCCGATGCTGCGCACGCCTTCATTGAAGTCGGTCCCGATCAAGAGGCCCATGTCGACGAGCTGCTCGCGGCTGATGCCCAAGTTCGTGAGGGTCGTCTCGAGGGAGATCTCCTCCGGGTGGACCTCCACGAAGACCTCCTTGCGGGGGAGTTTCCGCCGGCCGCTGATCGCGAGGTTCTTCACCAGCCGCGGGGAGCCGAACAGGAGGGAGTCGAAGTCCTGGGACGCGGCAGCGTACGCGGTCCCGTTTCGAGCCATCGCGCTCGCCTGCGCTTCGCCCTCCCCGGGCGCCTGCACGACCGGGACCCCGAGGAGATCCAACAAGCGCTTCGATTGGTCGATCATCTCGCCCGTGAGTCGCGACGTCTGCATGGCCTTCGTCCGCGCCGTCGCGAGGTCCCCGATTTCGACAGCCTCGCGCCATTCCCGCTCCGCCTTCCGTTTGATCTCTCCGCGGGACTGGATCGTCCTTGCCTTCAGCCGTGGCGGCTCTCCGTCGAAGACCAGGACGGGCTTGATGCCAGCCTCGACGAAGTTCGACAGGCGATAGATGAGTCCGGACAGGTGCGACGTCACCCGACCTTGGCGGTCCATGAGGGGCGTGCCGTTCGGCTGCCGGATGATCGCGAGGAACTGGTACAGGGTGTTGAAGGCGTCGATCGCCAATACCTTTCCCGAGAAATCCTCGAGTTTGCGGGGTTCGAGGACGACGATATCCGAGAGGTTGATCCCCATCGGCCGTCGGAAGGGGTGCAGTACTCAAGTCCCTTTCGACCGCGGCCGCGCGCTAGGTGTACTCTGGCTCTCGCGGGTCACGCGTCTCCACAGGGAGTTCAGGTTCCGCTCGGATACCAAGGGATTTGACTCTCGGACGAACACAAACGGACGAGCACAAACGAATCGTTACTTTATCACATCCCTCGCCAATACCCCCCCGTGGGAGGGTACGGCGTGACAGAGTCTCCGCGTGAGGGGGAGCGATCGGCGGTCGCGAGTGAATGTCGCCTGGGTTTGGCATCGAGGGGAGGATACCGCGACCGTGTCCCGAGGTCCGGCCCATGGGTTTCCCGACGCCGGCCGATGCTTCCAGCGATCCTCGTCATCGCTTCGCTGATTGCCGGGATTCCACTGATCGCGCGATCCGCGTCCGCGGACGGTTTCATCCAGGACCTTGGATCGCTCGATTCGTTCAGCCACGCACGCGCGGTCAACGAGCTGGGCCAAATCGTGGGCGAGAGCACAAACGACGACTTCCGGAACCCTCGTGCGACCCTCTGGGAGAACGGGACGATGACCGACCTGGGCAGCCTCGGCGGCGGGACCGCCTTCGCGAATGATGTGAACGAGGCTGGCCAGATCGTCGGGGGCACCACGGATGCGTCTGGTTACCAGCGAGCCTTCCTTTGGGAGAATGGCGTCATGACGGATCTCGGCGTGCAACCGGATGGGTCCGCCTTGGCGATCAACGACAAGGGCCAGATCGTTGGCACGATGAACGGAGAGCGCCAAGGATTCCTCTGGGACCACGGGACGATCACGGACCTCGGGACCCTCGGCGGCCCACCTGTATATGCGAGTGGAGTCAACAACGCGGGACAAATCGTCGGGTGGAGCGGGAGCACGTCCGGCAGCGCGTTCCGCCCGTGGTTGTGGGAAAACGGGACCTTGACCGACCTTGGGACTCCGGTTGGATTCACGTGGGGACAAGCCCTCGACATCAACGAGGCCGGCCAAGTCGCCGGCTTCGGTTTCAATGCGACCGGCTCTGCACGGGCGCTCCTGTGGTCTGGGGGCCAAATGACGGATTTGGGGGACCTCGGGGGCGGGATCAGCCTTGCGTTTGGGATCGACGACGCGGGACAAATCGTCGGTTGGAGCGCGACCGCGAAGAGCGAGCACCACGCGTTCCTCTGGGACGCTGGGGTGATGACGGACCTCGGGACCCTCCCCGGTGGGTACGAGAGCACGGGTGACGACCTCAGCAACGCAGGAAGGATCGTCGGACAAGCTTCCGGGTCGAACGCCGCACCTCACGCGGTCCTCTGGACCCTCCCGCCCGCGCCCGTTCACGACATTGCCGTCACGCAGGCCGGCGCCTCTCCGCTCTCCGCCGCGGTCGGGACCCCGATCTATGTCGGCGGATGGGTCATGAATCAAGGTACGCAAACGGAGTCGGTCGACGTGACCGTGTATGCGGGGTCCATCGTGGTCGGCACCGCGACGGTGCAAGACCTCGCGCCGAATGCGTTCGCTGGCGTCTCCCTCACCTGGAACACTTCGGCGGTGGAGCCCGGGTCCTACCAGCTCCGGGTCGAAGCCGCGGCGCTTCGGAACGAGACCGACTTAGGTGACAACACGCTAGTCGGCGCGACGATTGAGATTCACCCGCTGATCGAGGCCATGGCATCGGCGAACCCGATCGACACGGATGTCGGGATGGCCGTTGCCTTTACCTGCTCGAAAACCGACTGGAGCACACCGTTTGGCCCGTATGAATTCGCCTGGGACTTCGGAGACGGAGGCACCGCCGCTGGCGACACCGCCACCCACCGATATGGCGCGTCCGGAACGATGACGGCGACCTGCTCGATCGTCGATGCGTCCGGCGGGAACGCCACCGCCTCGGTGGAGGTCGCCGTGTACGCCCTTCCTTCGGTGACCGCGATCGCCGACCGGACGAGTGCCGAACCCGGAACGCCAATCACGTTCACCGCGACCCCGACCGGAGGGTCCGGCGGGTTCTCCTACAACTGGGGATTTGGCGACCGCTCTTCGGGCGACGGCGCAGTGGTGGCCCACACCTATACGGATGCTGGTCAGTACACCGCCATCGTCACGACGCGAGATTCGGCGGGCGGCGTCGCCGCGAATACCGTGACCGTGACGATCTCGAGTCCGACCTCGCCGCCGGCGCCCCTCGCGGCCCATGCGTTCGCGGGTTCGACCGCGACGCAGGTTGGCATCGCTGTGTCGTTCGCCTGCATGGCGAGGGACGGGACACAGCCCTACGAGTTCGCGTGGGACTTTGGCGATGAGACCGGCGGGGAAGGAGCGGCGATTGCCCACGCGTACGGATTGCCGGGGACGAAGACGGCCACGTGCACCGTCACGGATGCCGGCGGAAACCGCGCGACGTTCTCGGTCGTCGTGGAGATCTACTCCGTCCCTACAGTGGCTGCGTCTGTGGATCGTCCGAACGCTGGCCCCGGAACGGAGCTCACCTTTACTGCGACGGCAACGGGAGGGTCGGGGACCTTCACGTTCGATTGGGCATTCGGGGATGAATCCTCGGCCACGGGACCGATGGTCACGCACCCCTACGCGTCCCCTGGACGCTACACCGCGATCGTGATTGTTCGCGATGCCGCTGGAGGCGGCGCGCCGGCCACAATCGCGCTGACGGTGACGATCTCGGAGGTGACCGCGATGGCCACGCTCGCGACGACATCGGCCGTCGAAGGCGATACGATTTCGTTCGCGGCGGTTGCGTCCGGCGGGGCGGGTGGCCCATACACATACCATTGGGAGTTCGGCGACGGGGCGACCGGGACAGGAGCGACGGCCAGCCACTCGTACTCCAAGGCCGGAACGTACACGCCGACAGTCACCGTCACGGATGCGTATGGAGCGTCGGCCGAAAATGTCCTGCCGATCATCACCGTGCGGGGTCCGAGCCCGACGGTCCAGCCGGCTTCGTCGTCGCCCGACCTGACCGTCCTGGTCGTCTGGGGCGTCCTGGTGATCGCGGCGTCTGCTGCGGTTGCCCTGGCGATCCTTCGTCGCACGCAACGGAGGGCGTAGGCCTCGCCTCGCATGCTTGGCCCGAACCGACGTTACATTTCCGCGGCGCGCACGCCGAGGAGGAACGTTTCCTCGCCGAGTCCCGCTTCGATCACGTACGCCTCCTGGGCGGGCTCCTGGACGAACCGCACATCGAGTGCGTTCGCGTCGCGCAGGATCATGTCCTTCCAGGGCTGTAGTTTCGTCCGCAGGTCCTTGCCCGCGACCAGCTCGATGTCGACGACGCGGTCGGTCCCGAGGCCCATGTCCTTCCGCGCTTCGCGGACGAGTTCCACGATCTCCTTCGCGTAGCCTTCCGCGATCAATTCCTTCGTCATCCGCGTGTCCAGGAAGACGACGCCGCCCTCGAACGGCTCCTCGACGACGTGGTCCGGCACCGACTCGACGAAGGACACCATGGACGGATCGATCCGGACCTTCTGCCCTTCGATCCCGACGGAATACTCCCCGCGGTCGAGGCCGGCCTTGATCTTCCATGCGTCCTGGGACCGCAGAAGGATTTCGATCTTCTTCGCCCAAAGCTTGTACGCGGCACTCACGGAGTTCATGTGGACCTGGACGTCGATGCGCATCCCGTGCCAGGTGTCCTCGGGTCCGACGATGTCGAGCTCCTTCGCCCCGCTCTGCCCAACGATCACCTTCCGGAAGGCGCCGACCGCGTCGAGGCCGAGCTGGTCGTCCGTCTTCACGGCGATTCGCGCCACGGGCCAGTACCGCTCGATCCCCGCGCGCCGCTTCGCCTGGAACGCGGCCTCGAGGCTGCGGCGGAGGAAGTCCACGTAGGAGTTCACCTGATCATCCGTGATTTGGAGGGTCCCGGCCTCCTTCGAGGCAATGATCGCCGCCTGGATCTGATGGGAAATCTCCTCCGTCGGACCAACGGTCGCATCCGTGATGCGCTTCAACACTTGGACCCCCTGATCGTATCCGCCTTTCTCGATACCCTTCCGGGCCCACGTGAGGAAGTCGTCCTGTCCGTCTCCCTTCAGGAGCCCGCGTTCGAGCAACGCCGGGATCTTGCTGACGGGCGAGTCCTCGAGCGGCCCGAGCGAGACGCCGTCCGCCTCCGTGGCGAAGAGGACCTTCCGCAGGAGACCGCGGATCCCCGCGAGTTCCGCGGGATCGCCGGTCCAGGCTTCGAGCCGCACGCCGAAGGTGTCGTGGATCTCCTGGAGGACCTGGATCGCGTAGAGCGGGAGGATCGAGGGCTCCTTGCCGCGGACGGAGACCGCGAGGTAGGCCTGCGGGCCGCGGATCGCGAGGACGAGGCCTCCCTCCGCCTTCGTGCGAGCGACCCCCTTTCCTCCGTTCGGGAACGCCTTGTTCACGAAGGCCTTCACCAGGTTCTCGAGGTTCGTGGAGCGGGCGGCCTCCTCGGGAGGCAAGTAGGGACGGCTCTCGTGCGCGACGAGGGCCCCGGTGGAGTGGAACAGGAGGGCGTCGTCGATCGGGTAGCCGCCCTCCGGCTCGACCCGGACGACCGCCGTGTCCGTCGTCTGGTGCTTCCCGTCGTCAAGGGGCCTCGCGTAGTGCACCTCGAAGTCCAGGTCCATCGTCCCGACCTCCTTCGGCTTCAGGCCGAACTCGAGGGCCGCCTTCTCGTTCGGCTCGAGTCGCTCGATCGCCTTCAGCCCTAGGATTTCCACGGGGCCGCTCACGATCGGCGTCACGTGCTCCGCGGGCCAGTTCCCCTTGTTCGTGATCTGCATGTCCATCCGGGTCCAGCGGTTCGCCTGGAGTCCGAGGTTGGTCGTCTCGAGGAACAGCCGGGGATTGCGGTCCTTCAGGATCTGATCGATGCGCCCCTTCGCGCTCACCTCGGCCCGTTCGATCAGGGCTTCCAGACCCCGAAGGTCCTCCTGGCGGAACGCGTCCTCGGCCTTCGCCAACAAGGCTTCGACGTCTCCGAGGTCCGCGTGGACCGCCTTCGCTTGCGAGACCATCGCCTGCAGCTTCGCGAGGCTCTCGCGGGCCTTGTCGAGGACCGTGCTGCGCCGTTGCCGGGCGAGGGACTCCTTCGCCCGCCGGAGGTAGTCCTCCATCTGGCGGTGGTTCTTCTTCTGGATCGCCCCCTCGATCTTCGTCAGGTACGACTCCGCCTCGCGGGCGTCGAGGCCCTGGCTCTTCGCGATCTGGATGTCGTTGATCAAGGAGGCGAGCTCGACCTCCACCTTCTTGCCAGCGATCTCGCCCTTCGAGCGTTCCAAGGATTCGTGCAGGCCGAGCTGGATCTCCCGCACGCGTTCGTACTTGCCCTCGTGGAACGCTTCCTCCGCCTCCCGAAGGAGGAGCTCCGCCTGGTTCGTGTCCGCGCCGACGCTCTTCATCTCCGTCACCGTGTCGCGGGCCGCCGCGAGGATGTCGGCCATGCGGTCCTTCAGCTGTCCCTGGACCTGCTGGGCCTGACCCCGCGCCTTCTCGATGAACTGCCAGGCGAGCTGGATGTCCGTCTCCAGCGTGGACTGCGCCTTCGCCATGAGCTCGTTCGCTTCGATCGCCTCGGTTGTGCCGAGGGCTTCGATCACCTTCGCCGTGAGCGTGATCGGGCTGTCCGCGAGCGCCCCGATGTCCGCGGACGGGTCCTTCGCGACGAGCACGAGCTTCTTGATCACGTCGTCGATCCCGTCGAGTTGGTGGAGCAGGCCCGTCCACTTCTCGAGGACGGTCCCGTACCGGTCCTCCACCTCCTTCAGGACCTGGAGCATGTACAACGGGAGCAGCTTCGGTTCCTGGCCGAAGACGACCGTGGCCAGGAACGTGTGCGGCGACCGTTCTATCAGGATTTTCGAATCGCCGAAGTCGAGGCGCTTCATCCCGACCCGGGAGCGGCTCTTGAACGAATCCTTGACGAAGTCCTGGACGACCGTGAGCATCCCGGAGAAGATGTCCTCGTCGATCTCCTCCCGGAACTTGCGGCTGTAGTGGGCGATGAGCCGTCCGTCGGAGTGGATCAGGAAGACGTCCTCGACGAGGTACGTGGCCTCCGGCTCGACCTTGATCTCCCGGGTGTCCTTGACCTCGTACCGGTTCTCGTCGAAGAGCCGCTGGTACGAGATCCCGATGCCGACGGGGATCGCTCCCGCCGCCTTCGGCCGCACGCCGACCCGGACCGGCATGACCTCGCCGACGCCGATCTCCGCGATCGGCATCACGCCCTTCGCCTCCAGGTCCCCGGACAGCTCGACCTGGACGTTCCGGGCGGGCAACTTCCCGCGGTTCTCGATCTCGAACGTGTATTGGTTCCACTCGCCGACCTGCAGCCCCGCGCTCTGGACGCGCAAGGCCAGATTCGGGTAGCGGTTCTTGATGAAATTCTGGATCTGCATCCCGATGGAGACCTCGGCCTGTTTGATCAGGATGTCCGCCATCGCCATGTCGCTCCCGCGGAGCGCGGCCTCCGCCTGGTTCAAGGAATTCTCCGCGTCCCCGAGTTCCGCGCCGAGCTTCTTCGCGTTCGCAATCATCGTGGAGACGGAGTGGACGCGGGTCTCGTACTTCTCGATGAAACGTTTCGTGCGGGTTTCCTCGATCGCGGCCCGGGCGTCGGCCAGGCCCCGATGGAAGCCGTCGACGTCCCCACTCTCGATGGACTTCCGGGCCGCGTCCAGATGGGAACGCGCGGACACCGCGGGAATGTCGAGCTGCTCCGACTGCGTCACGATCTCCTCGAGGGACCGAATCTCGTCCATGGAACGGTTCACGATCTGCTTCCGCTTCGCCTCCAAGAGACGTTCCTGGAGATCCCCCTTGAGTCGGTACACTTCCTCGATGTCGTCCGCGGCAGCCGCTTCCTGCGCGTGCGCGCGGTACTCGTCCAGTTCCTCCGGCGAAAGGCCCAGCGAGAGCCCGTCCTCGATCAACGAGGCGAAGGTGTCCACGACGGAGGCGAGGTGCTTGCGGCGTGCCGCGTCGATCTCGTCGGAGATGCGCTTCGCGTATCCGTCGACGTCCGCATATTCGCCCGCGTCCACGAGCGCCTCGGCCCGCGCGAGGAGTTCCGAGGCCATGCGGACGTCCGCCCCGAGTTTCGCGTGCGCCTCCAGTTTCGCCCGGAGCTCCGCGAGATTGTCCCGGATGCGTCGGGAGTCCTTCTTGCGCCGGGCGTCCTCGAGGATGTCTTCGATGACCTTCTTGTACTCGATCGCCTCGACGAAGCGACGGTCCTTGATCGCTTCGCGCGCATTCTGGAGGACCGAATCGGCCCGGCCCGGGTCCATCCCCATGGACCGATTCTTCTCCATGACCCGCTCGACGGACGTGACCAGATCGTTCGCGGCGGACTCGAGTCCTGTCGAGAGGGCCGCGGCCATCTCCTCGGTCTCCCCGAGCGCGGGTGCGACCTCGCCGAAACGGCCCGAATCGAAGGCGGCGTCCGCCCGCGCGAGGGCCTCATCCGCGCCGAGGATCGAGATGTCGGCCCGGGACAGGTCCCCGATCGTCTTCCGGATCGCGCCGATCCGCGCGCGGGCGGCGTCCTGCGCCCTCCGACGGGATTCGGTCGCCTGTTCCGAGAAGATCTTGAGGGCGTCGACGATCTTCTGCTCCGCGGCTCGGGCATGCTCGACCGCGTCCGCGTACTCCCCTCGCTCGAGGTGCGCCTCCGCGGTGTCCAGCAAGGCCACCGCTTCGTCGGTCTGGATGCCCTTCTCCCGGCCTTCCTTGATCTTGCGCTCCGCCCGACCGATCAGATTCTTCGCGGCCGCGATGAGTTCGTCCATCAGCTCCTTCGCGGTCGCATCGAGCGTCGTGAGGATCGCGTCGACGTCGTCGAAGTTCCGTTTCTCCAGGGCCCGTTCCGCGGCTCGGAGCCCTTCCTCCGCCCCCGTGATGTCGATGTCTGCCTTCCGCAGGTCTTCGATCAACTTCTTGACCGAGATGAACTTCGTCGCGGCGGTCCGCGCCATCTCGAGCGCCCGCCGTTGCTCTTCCTGTTGCCTCGTCCGGCGACGTTCCGAGACGAGCCTGTCGATCTGCCCGATCGCCTGGAGCACGGCCCCGGGGCGACCCGCCTTGAGATCCGTCTCCGCCTGGGCGACCGCGGTCCTGAATTCGTCGACCTCGATCCCTTCCCCGTCGGCGACCTCGACCGCTTTTCGCGTCCGCTGGAGGGCGTCCGTCGCCTGGCCGTTCAACGTGACCTTCACACCTTCCACAATGCCCTCCGCCGAGGCGACGAGATGGTCCGCCTCATCCAGGGAGCCGCGTTCGATCGCCTGTTCGGCCGCCGACAGGGTGGTCGCCGCCCGAGCCAGGTCGAGGTTTTGGGCGACCAGGTCCGTGATGTCCGACCGCACGAGTTCCATGCGACGATGGATCCCTTCCATCCGTTCGAGCTTGATCCGCGTCTCCTCGGCGACGGACTGTCGCTTCGAGTCCGCGTTCGCCTGGGCCAGCTCCTCGACCTCGGAGATGCACGCCTTCCCCGCGTAGATCGTGTCGCCGTAGCGGGCCTCGGAATACGAGGTCTCGGCGTCCTTGAGCATCTGGTCCGCGGCGTCGACCGGGATGCCGTCCGCCCTCGCGCGGGCGACCTCCCCGCGGGCCTGTCCGAGGATCTCGGCGGCCGTGCTCCGGAGCGACTCGCGGGTCGCGGAGATGTCATGCTCGATGCTGTCCAGGAGGGCGTCGGACTGGAGGTATCGGCCTTCCTGCATCGCGATCGCGGCGTCGGCGAGCTTCCCTTCGAGCGCGACCGTGTCCGTCTGGCCCGCTTGACGGAGGGCGACAATGTCGTCCCGGGCCCGGAGGACGCGTTCGTTCAGCTTGCCCTCCGTCTTGGCGTCCTGGTCCTCCATCCGCTGGTCGATGAGGGCCTGCATGTCGACGGCCTTGCCCAACGTGATGGCGTCGTCGACTTCCCGGAGGAGCTGGCGGGCGACGACCGGATCCAGGCCGCGGGTCGCGTTCGCCAGGATGATCTGCAACGACCTCTCCATGATCGTGCGGAAGTGCGTCTCCCGCGTCGACTCCGCCCGGCGCCGGGCCTGCGACACGAGCCGCCTCGCCGTCGGAAGGTCGTTCCCTTCGATCGCCTTGCCGAGCTCGACGAGCATCCCTTCGAAGTTCGTGACCTCGGCGCCCATCGTGCGGATGTCCTCCGCGTCGAGCCGGAGGCTTGCGAACGCCTCCCGCACGGTCTTCAGGAGGGACGCCTCCCGGACCGCGTCGTGGGCGTCCTTCGCGAAGCCTCGCACCTTCGCGTACTCCTTCGCCTCGAGGGCCTCGGCCCCCTGGGCCAGGATCGTATCCGCGCGGCCCACGTCGGCCCCCTTCCGTTTCTCCCGGGCCGCCTCCCGGTCCGAGGCGCGCAGGGCGACCTCCGCGGCCGCGTGGGCGCGCGCCTCGCGGAGGCTGTTCCGGGCCTTCTGGGCGAGGAGCGGGATGTCTGCGTACACGCCCTTCCGGAGGGCGTCCTGCGCCTGTGTGAGGAGCTTCCGCGCCTCCGTGATGTTGACCCCGTCCCGCCGGGACGCGTCGACGTCGGCGCTCGCCCGGTCGAGGATCGTCTCGGCCCTGGCATACTTTCGCTGGGAGTCCGCCTTCTCGATCGCCTTGGCGGACAGGGACCGGACCTTGTTGTACTCCTTGAGCGCGAGGGCCTTGCGGGCGTCCGCGAGCAAGGCCGCGGCATCCCCGACGTTCCCGCCCCGTTCCAGGGCGTGTCGGACGCGGGACTCCGCCTTCTCCACGCTCGCCGCGAGGATCCGCTCCCGGCGCTGGTCGAGGGTCCGCACGGACACCCGTCGGAGGAGGCGTTCCGCGGTCCCATGGTCGCCGCGCGCGGCCAAGGCCCGGGCCTGTTCGATGTTTCGTTGGAACGCGAGGGTCTCGATGCCCGCTTGCTTCGCATCCTCGAGGACCGCGTCCGCGTACTTCAACGCGTCCGCCACGCGGCTCTCCCGACGGATGATGTCGAGGGCCCGCCGGGAGGCGCGGGCCAGGTCCAGGGCCCGGCCGAGGTCCCCGGCGGCCTCCGTCTGTTCCGCCCGTTCCAGGAGGCCGCGCGGGAAGGCGACGTCCACCGGGTCCCGGGGCGACACGGCGAGGTCTTTGCGGGCGCTTTCAATCGCCTTCCGGACCGCGTCCGGCGCGACCCGGGTCGTCGGGGGCTTGGCGAACGGCTGACCGCACGCATCGCAGTCCGTCCGGCCGTCCGGGACGTCCGATTCGCACAGGGGGCAGCGGGCCATAGGCTCCAACCGAGAGGATGCCCTCCGATAGGGAGGGAAACGACGTCGTCAAATGTCGAGTCAGCGGGTATAAACCACGCGTCTTCGGTATCCTGCCTGATAACTATATGGCCCGGACGCGTCGCGGGCCGTTGCCCGAAAAGCTTCAGTAGGCGCCTCGCGTTCGCAGCGCCCGTCCGGATCGCCTCACCGGGGTCCGCGGGTGTATCGAAGTTGGCGGGGGCGCGGCGGGGTCATTCGCTCGTCGGCATGACGGTCGTCGACCCGGAAGGCATCGAGGTCGGCTACGTCTCGGGCGAGGAGACGAACGTCCTCGTGCTCGGCGAAGGGTCGGGGGGGCGGATGCGCCTCGGCCGACGGTACGTGAGCGGGGTCGCCGACCGGATCACCCTCTCCGGCCCGGTCGCGCAGATTTTCACGGGCCTGAACGTCGTCGATTCGGACGGCGAGTTTGTCGGGATCGTGCGGGACACGAACGAAGCGGACGACGTCCTGGATTCGTTCATCGTCGAGGACGAGCAGGGCGAGATGATGAATGTCCTCCTCGAAGACGTGCGCTCGATCGACGAATGGGTCGAGCTGTCCGTGGCCGGCGATTCCCTGTACGAAAAGGGCTAACGCTCCTCGTCCGGGGTCGGCGTCAACAGGATGCCGGTCGCGATCCAGACGAGCAGGACGATGGTGACCAGGATCCCGCCGTACCCGAGGCCGGCGTTGACCACCAGCAGGACGACGGGGAGGAACAGTCCGATTGCAGTGCCGGTGCGGCCCATGCGGGGCTCGAAAGCCTGCCGGGCCTAAAGGTTTGCGACGCGAAGGGCCACCTTCCGAGCGGGTCGCGTCAACATGCTCACGTGGGGCGGCGCCGGAGGGCGCGCTGCCGGAATGCCTCGAATCGGATCGCATCGACCGCGATGGGCGCCATCGTGACGATGGCCCCGAGGCCCCGGAGCTTCTCGGCCAGCTCGCGGGCATCGGGTTCCGGCACGACGAAGACGGACTGACCAATCCAGACGACGCCCGCCCGTTGGATGAATGGGCGAGTCTCGCTCACTCGGACATCAGCTCGCCCGTAGATGAGATGGGCCACGCGGGAGGCGGAGGAGCGATTCGCCTTCGTCACGTCGTAGGACAGCAGCACGAGGCACGGATCGGTGTCGGTGGGAGACATGTATTTCTATAGGTATAAGCTATATGATAGCCTTTCCTGGAGGGGTGAGTGAAAGTATTCGATGCCACGGGCGTTGGCCCAGAGGGTCTGAGAGCGCCGTAAATATGTTCACGAACGGCGGTGGGCCGACCTCTCGGCGACCTCGCGAAGTTTCTTCAGGTTCGCGGCGACATGGTCCGGAAAGACCCCGGATCCGGACACGAGGATGTCCGCTCCAGCCTCGGCGACGATCGGCGCCGTGTCGATCTTGATGCCGCCGTCGACCTGGAGTTCCACGTCCAGGTCCTCCTTGTCCAGGTACGCGCGCGCTTCGCGGATCTTCGGGACGACGTCCGATCGGAAGGCTTGGCCCGCGAACCCCGGTTGCACCGTCATCACGAGGAGCAGGTCCACGTCCGGGAGGAAGGGGACCGCACGGTCGAACGGCGTCGCGGGATTGAGGACCAGGCCGGGCTTCACGCCCGCGTCCCGGATCGCGCGGACCGTCGTCCGGAGGTCGTGGTCGCTCTCCACGTGGACCGTGAGGTCGTCGACCCCCGCCTCTGCGAAGGCTGTCACGAAATGCTGAGGGTGGGTGACCATCAAATGCGCATCGAAGGGGACCTTCGTCAGGGGCCGGATCGACGCGACGACGGCGGGCCCCATCGTGAGGTTCGGCACGAAGTGCCCGTCCATCACGTCGATATGGAGCAGGTCGGCACCCGCGTCTGCGGCTTCCTTTACCTGTTCGCCGAGCCGGTCGAACCGCGCGGACAGGATCGACGGCGCGATCTTGATGGGCATCGAGCCGGCGAAGACACGTCGGTCGAATAAGGGTTCGTTCGGGCCCGCGGTGACCGACCCATCCGGAGCTCTCGCGGTCGCGATTCAGCCTAGATGGTAGGCACTCAGGACGAGGTTCAGCCGCACGCCAGCCGCGAACAGCTGCGCCTTCACCACGTTCTTCGCGGCCCCGCTGAACCAGGCCTGCATCGCGTGGTTCCGTTCCACGGGGACCTCGTGATCGAACCCCATCGCGTGGTCGCCCGGATCCGTCGCGATGCCCGCGTGCGTCAGGTCGAGCTCGGGGTGGCCCATGCTCACGGGGATCGCTGAGAACGCGCCGGCCGGCGTCGAGACCTCTGCGACCGGACCGCTCATCAGGAACAGCCGGACCGGTTCCGTGTACGTGAAGTTCGATGCCTCTTTCCAGGTGGCGTTCGGACCGGAGAGCTGCCATTGGATCCAGCCGTGGACGGTCGCGGTGCTGGTCGCATTCCAGGTCTCGTTCGCCTGGAGGGGGAAGGACCAGACGTTGAGCGCGGGGTCGAATGTCGTCTCGATCGTCGCCGAGTAGGAGGCGTCGTAGATCCCGGCGGCCGTCGTCGAAGAGCCGCCGACCGAGACGGTCCGGACCTCTTTCTGGAGGGCGAGGTCCGACGCGCGATACCACGAATACCCGCCCACGGTCGCGTTCTCGAGCATGGAGCGGGCCATCGTCATCGTGGGTGCGCCGCTCGCGTCTGCCAGGGGCGTCGGATCGATCATCCAGTGGATGTGGAACGAGCCCTCGAGGCTCACGTTGTACTGAGAGCCGCTCGCCGAGACGACCGTTCGCGTGAGGTGGCCCGAGGCGGCAGGCCCATCGGGCTGAAAGCCGCCCGAGGAGGCGTTCACGTCGTACGTCCAAGAGTCGCCTTGGGCCCAGGTCGGCACCTCGACCGCGGTGGGTTGCGGTCCCGTCCCTGTCCCGGGCCGATTCGGATTCGATCCGGGATTGGATAGGTTTCGAAGGACCTCGGGGGCGAAGGCCACGGACGCGATCGCGACCGCGGCGACGAGGGCCACCACGAGGACCGCGAGAAACTTTCGTTGCATCCCAATCTGCCTCGCTGCTCGGTCCGCATGCCGAGGTGGGATATTTGGGCGTTATTAGACGGACATGAAACACCCGTTTGAAAATCACTCTGAAGGGGAACCGCAATGGAGGCGTCCCGCGGCTGATCCGAGAGGTCCGCACACCGTCACATTCATCCCGTCGCCCGGGCGATGCCGTTTCGTGGCGTGGGATTCCAAACCGGTCCGCGGTCCGACGGTGCGCTTCAACCGATGGACGTACGAGACGGTCCTGATCCTGATCCTCCCGATCCTCACGGTCCTCTCGGCTTTCGTCGCCCTGCTTTTCGTCGCCTTGCAATCGTGGATCGGCGATGCGTTAGCGCGGCTCGTGGTGATCGCCATCGTCCTTGCGGTCCTGTTCGGAAACGCGTTTCGCCTCCTGCGACGCCCGCGCCGCGAGCGAAGTCCTTAAAACCCGCATGCCCTCTCGGGACCGTTCCTGGGCGGGAGCGGGGGGCGAGGCGGTCCGTGGTCGAGGTCTCGGAGCAGCTCATCGCGGGTCTGAAGAAGAAGGCCGTCACCCTCCGCAAGCACATCATCCGAATGACGCACAACGCACAGAGCGGTCATCCCGGCGGCTCGATGAGCGCCTGCGACATCGTCACGGCCCTGTACTTCCACATCCTGCGCGTCGATCCGTCGAATCCGACCTGGCCCGATCGCGACCGGTTCGTCCTGAGCAAGGGCCACGCCTGCCCGGTCTGGTACGCGGCCCTCGCGGAGCGCGGGTTCTTCCCGGTCGAGGAGCTCATGACGTTCCGCAAGCTGAACAGCCGCCTCCAGGGCCATCCGGAGCTCGGTACGACGCCCGGCGTCGAGAACGCCGCGGGGGCGGAGGGCCAGGGTCTCTCCTTCTCCGTCGGCCTCGCCCTCGCGGCTCGGATGGACCACAAGGCCTGGCGGACCTACTGCGTCCTCGGCGACGGCGAGCAGGACGTCGGGCAGACGTGGGAGGCCGCCATGGCGGCATCCAAGTACGGCCTCGACAGCCTCACCGCGTTCATCGACCGGAACGGGATCCAGCAGGAAGGCCGCACGGAGGACATCATGCCGCTCGAGCCCCTCGCGGAAAAGTGGGAGGCGTTCAACTGGCACGTCCTCACGATCGACGGACACGACTTCCGCCAGATCCTCGCCGCGATCGAAGAGGCCCACCGCACGCGGGGCCGGCCGACCGCCGTGATCGCGCGGACCGTGAAAGGGAAGGGCGTCTCGTTCATGGAGAACAAGATCAAGTACCACGGCGCCGCGACGAGCGATGACGAGTTGAAGCTCGCCCTCGCGGAGCTCGAGGCGATGGAGGCGGCGTTCTGACCGGCCCTCCGTGGAAGCAGGAGAGCCAGCGGTCGTACTTCGCAAAGGCCCTGATCGACCTCGGCCGCCGCAATCCGAACGTGGTCGTCGTCGGCGCCGACACGACGGAGTCGATCAAGACGATCGAATTCGCCAAGGCGTTCCCCGACCGCCTGTTTCAACTCGGGATTGCGGAGCCGAACATGATCAGCGTCGCGGCGGGACTCGCTGCCGCGGGCAAGATTCCCTTCGCGGCGACGTACAGCGTGTTCGGGTCCGCGCACACGTACAATGTGATTCGACAGAACGTCGCGTACACGAACCTGAACGTGAAGATCTTCTGCTCGCACGCGGGTCTGACGGTCGGACCCGACGGGGCCACGCACCAAATCAACGAGGACATCGCCCTCATGCGCGGGATCCCGAGGATGACGGTCCTCGTGCCCGCGGACGGACCGGAGACGGCAAAGTGCGTGGACGCCGCGGGCGCGATGAAGGGTCCCGTGTACTGTCGCTTTTCGCGCACGAACGTGCCGACCGTCACCTCGGCCGAGGACGGCTTCGCAATCGGGAAGGCGCGCGTCCTCCGCGACGGTTTCGATGTGACCCTGATCGGCTGCGGCATCATGGTCGCACGATGCCTCGAAGCCGCGGCCACGTTGGAGCGGGAGCGGATCTCAGCGCGGGTGATCAATCTCTCGACCGTGAAGCCCCTCGACCTGGCGACGATCGACCGGGCGGCGCGGGAGACGGGCGGGATCGTGACCGCGGAGGAACACACGGTCGTCCACGGGATCGGAGCGGCCGTGGCCTCGGCGATCGCCGCGAACCATCCGGTGCCGATCGCGATGGTCGGGGTCCAGGACGTCTTTGGCGAGAGCGGCGAGGCGGAGGAACTTCTCCATAAGTACGGGCTGACCGCGGAGAAGATCGTCGAAGGCGCACACGACGTACTGAAGCGACGCGACCGATGATGACCTTCGGTGGCCGAATTCCGAGTCCGGGGTTCCGTCGGGGCCTCTGTGGAGGGTCGTCTAGATTCCGGGTTTCCAGCTTGGGGCGAGGAAGCGGACCCAGGTCAGTCCCCAGATCTGAATCATCGCCAGCATGAACGCCACTCCTAGCAGGAAGCCAACAAGGCCGTCGGTCAACTTGTGTCTCACGTGGTTCACCGGCACGGGCGTGCGGGCCGACCGACCGCCCGGTGGCATTTCAAGACTAGCGGTTCACCTGTGTTCACGCCGATCTCGCAGCGTCGCGCGAGCCTTCCGCTTTCAGCCGGCTCAGGCGGGCCCCTTCTCCGTGAACTTGATCACGGTCGTGAATCCGGCCGTGTTCTTATGGTCGAACTGGAAGTCCGCGTCGTGCAGGGCCAACCTCTTGATCCGTGATACCACGGACCGCCGGAAGTTGATTCCCGTTGGGAGCACGACTTCCCCCACGAACTTCTCCCCGGTCACCGGGTTCTCGATGTAATCGCTCTGCACCTCGCCGACGCCGTCGACTTTGAAGGAGGCGACGTATTCCCCGTACTTCCAATCGATCTTCGCGCGCTTCGTTGGCAAGGCCTTCGCGAAGGTCTTCGGGAAAATCTCCCACACCCCACCGCCGTGCTTCCCGCTCGCGATCTCCTCCAAGGCGTGCACCTGCGCGTCCGTCGCCGCAGGATCGACGTAGAGCCGGGCGGTTCCTCCTCCCTCGTGGATGGCCTTCGGCCACCAAAACGCGAGGGCGAACTTCACGCCGTCGAGCTTCGTGTCCCCGAACTTCCCGTTGCGGATCTTGTATCCGACAAACGCTTCGCAGTGCCCCTTGTCCGGATATCCGTTGAAATTACACGGACAGCCGTACGTGCAATTGCAGCTCTGGATGTATTCCGTCTCAAAACCCCATTTCGTGGCCACGACCTCTCCCCTCGCCGAAGTCCCGCATCCGCAGAGGCTTATTTAATGTATTTTCTTCCGCTGCCGAGTCGGGATCGGAACGGAAACGTGAATTCTTATCCGCACGCCCAATACCGCGCGCCGTGGCCGAGGCGGTGTCTCCCGCGGTTCCCGACCTGCTACGGCGCCTCACGATTCCGGTGGCCGCCGCGGTCGGCCTAATCGTGTCGATCGCTTGGTACGTCACATGGGAATCGTCGAATCTCACGATGATGCTCAATGCTCCTTTTGCGGTTCGCGCGACCGACCTCGCCCTGTTCTTCGCGCTGATCGTCGTGATGATGGTCGCGATGATGCTGCCGTCCGCGTTGCCGATGGCCCTCGCCTATTACGGCATCACGCGACTCGAGGACGGCCGGCCTACGAAACCCGCAGATGTTCTCGGGACCATTGCATTCCTGTTTCCGTACTTCGTCGTCTGGGGATTCTTCGGAGTCGCGGCCCTCTTGGGTCTGATGGCCCTCGGCTTAATCGGTTCCACGCTCATGGGCCCGGCCCTTTTTCTCTCGGCCGGGATTCTTCTCGCCGCGGGCCTCTGGCAGGTCACGCGGACGAAGGAAGTCTGCCTTTCCCAGTGCACGACTCCGGTGGAGTTCGTGCTCCATCACTGGCGCGTCGGCCGTCTTGGGGCGTTGCGGATGGGCTTTCGCCACTCCATGTACTGCATCGGCTGCTGCTGGCTTTTCATGCTCGTCCTGTTCATCTCCGGGTCGATGAGCTTGCTTTGGATGGGAGGTATCTCGATCGCGATATTCGCGGAGAAACTCGGCGTCCGGACGGTGCTGTTCAGCCGCGTGATCGGTGTGATCCTCGTCGGGTTGGGAGCCCTCGTCGCGATTGCGGCTTCGTTCGCGATGTGATCGTGCCGCAGACTCGCGACACTCGGTCCTCTCGTTCAATCGGCTGCGGGCGGAGGAATTGTCATCAGGTGTCGGACCGGGGAGAAGAACACCCAAGGGACCGCCAATAGGCCGCCGACCGCCGCAAGGATGATCGCCGGATACACGCCGATGACTTCCCCGAGAGCGCCTCCCAGGAGGCTCCCGATCGGGAGCGTGCCCCAGACGAGGAAGCGCATCGTCGCATTGAGCCGACCTTGAATGCGAATGGGGACAAGCGATTGCCGCAGACTGACTTGATTGATGTTGTACCACAGCGACCCGAGGGCTCCCATGAACACCATTGCGATGAGGAATGCAAACGCCAACCGCGGCGTCGCAAACACGACACCGAAGGAACTCAACGACCCAGCAGCAATTCCCAGGACGATCGCCCGACCGATGCCGATTCGATTCGCGAGTCGGTTCGCCGTGACGGCGCCGAGGATCCCGCCGATTCCTCCGATTCCGCCAATGGTCCCGATTCCTACCTCATCGAGGCCAAGGATACGGACCGCATATAGCGTGAAGAGGGCGAATAGGGCGCCTGAGAAGAGATTCGCGGTCCCCGTGCAGCCCGCGATCGACCAGAGTCGCCGGTCCCGAAACACGACGCGGAGGCCCTCTCGAATCTCCGTCGCAACGGATCGTCGTTCCGATACAGCAGGCACCGTTTCCGGCGTTGCGATGCGGGCCATGAGTCCTGCGGAGAAGAAGAAAGTGAGTCCATCAGCCACGATTGCGAACGCATAGCCGACGGCCTTGAGGGCAAAACCTGCGAGGACTGGTCCGGCAACTTGTGCCGTCGTGTTGCTCGCTTCGAGTTTGCTGTTTCCTTCGACGATTTGTCCTCGGGGAACCAAAGCGGGGAGGTACGCCTGATATGACACGTCGAAGAACACCGTCAGGACCCCGGTCGCGAATCCTAGCACGTACAGATACTCCATGCGCACGATGCCGAGGAGTGTGAAGACCGCAATCGTGACGACGATGAAGCCGCGGCCGAGGTCGCCGGCAATCAGGATGGGCCGGCGCCGATGGCGATCGACCCATACTCCCACCAGGAGGCCGATCAAGAGGAACGGAAGTGTCCCCATCGCGCCGAGGAGGCCCATCTGGGCGGGGCTGGCAAGCAGCGTCTTTAAGGCGAGGAACTGCAAGGCGAGGCCCGTGAACTGATTCCCAAACTGGGACACGCTCTGGCCAATCCAGAGCCTCAGGAAGTTCGGGTGGTGCCAGAGCGTCGGGGCCGCCATGTGAGCCGCCCGCACGGGCCGGCCCGATAAGTAGCTTGTCCCGCCCCGAGGGAAACGACGTCTCCCGAAAGGCGGAAATGCTCATATCGGGCCCGAGCCTTTGGTCGACGGCTGGTTTTCATGGTGAAGATCTTCCTCGACACCGCGGACATCGATGAGATCCGTGAGGCCGCGTCCTGGGGCGTCCTCGACGGGGTGACGACGAATCCCACGCTCGTCGCGAAGACCGGCCGAAAGTGGTCCGAGGTGATCCAGGACATCCTCGCCCTGGTCGACGGCCCGATCTCCCTCGAGGTCACGACGACCCAGGCGGAGGAGATGATCAAGCAGGGCCGCCAGCTCGCGAAGCTGCACCAGAACGTGGTCGTGAAGATTCAGATGACCACGGAAGGGCTCAAGGCGATCAAGGCCCTGTCCACGGAGGGCGTCAAGATTAACACGACGCTCATTTTCTCCGCGAACCAGGCGATCCTCGCCGCGAAGGCGGGGGCGAAGTACGTGAGCCCTTTCATCGGACGGCTCGATGACATGGGCCAGGAAGGGATGCAGGTGATCCGCGAAATCGCCGAGATTTTCGGGAATTACGATTGGGACTGCGAAATCCTGGTGGCGAGTATCCGGCACCCCCTTCACGTGATCGAGGCCGCGAGACTGGGCGCGGACATCGTCACGCTGCCATTCGACGTCCTCAAGAAGATGACACAGCACGCCCTGACCGACGTCGGCCTGAAGCGATTCCTGGACGATTGGCAGAAAGTCCCGAAGTAGGACATGGGGCGTCGGTCGTGGACCTGAACCGGTGGATGTGTTCCGCCGGCCGACCTAGCGCTTCGGCGCGTTGCCGTCGCCGAGCCGAGCCGCGATTTCACGGAGGATTTCATCCGCGTCGAAGGGCTTCCGCAGGAGGGTGATGTCCTTTCGCCGGTCCGCGTCGAGCTGTTCGTATACGTACAGGTAGGCGGTCATCAGGATCGCGGGGACCAGGTGGTTGGCCTTGCGCGCGGCCTCAATGAGTTCCACGCCGTTGCGACCGGGCATCTGGAAATCCGTGACGAGCAGGTCGATGTCTTCGGCCTCGAGGACATGCAGGGCCTCGTCGGCATCCGCGGCGGAGTAGACGCGATAGTCCTCGGTCGACAGCAGGTCTGCGATGTTTTCGCGGATTCCCGCATCGTCGTCCACGATCAGGACGCCAGGCGATCGTGCCGACTCGTCCGAGGCGCTCATGGCAAGCATTCCGTACCTCTCGATGCGACCCGCTAGGGTCGTTCTCACGGTCAAAAATACTTGACCAATCTTCGAGCGATCGGCGGCGGCTCATTCCGTCGCGCGGACGCCCGGAGCCTGTTTCGGCAGGACGACCGTGAAGGTTGACCCCTTGCCAGGCTCCGACGTGAGGGTGATGTCGCCGCCGTGGCTCGCGACGAAGTTTCGGCTGATCGCGAGGCCGAGGCCCGTCCCTTCGCCCTTCTTCTTCGTCGTGAAGAAGGCCTCGAAGAGCCGGCTCTGGATTTCCGGCGGGATCCCTGACCCGGTGTCGGAGATCGAGACGGCCACGAGGGACCCGAGGTCCTGGAGACGGATTCTCACGCGTCCGCGTGGCGTGGCCTCGTATGCGTTCTTGAGGAGGTTCACGAAGACCTCTTGGATCCGCATCGGATCGACCGTGCAGACGACCGAGCGGGTCCCCGTCTCATCCCGGAGCTCGACGCCGGGCTTCCGGAAGGCGTCGGTCTGCTCCACGGCGGCGCGGATCAGGTCGGTGAGTTCCGTCTCGATCGGGCTAATGGCCCCGGGCCGCGCGAACTTTAACAGCTCCCCCGTGATGTTCGCCGCGATCCGCCCCTGGGCCGCGATCTTCTTGAGGCGTTCCTGAATTTCCGGATCGCTCACCCGCCGCGAAATGCTCGCCGTGAGCAGGGAGATGTTCGTGAGCGGGGTGTTGATTTCATGGGCGACGAAGGAGGCGAGTCGCCCCATCGAGGCCCACCGCTCCGTTTCGACCAAGTTCCGCAGCGCCTCGCGTTGGGCCGTCACGTCGCGTACGATGTAAACCACGTATGGTTCCGCGTCCGAGGGCCGGACCACTTGGGACCGAAGCTGGACGTGCAACGGCTTCAGGTCCGCCGCGGCGAACGTGGCCTCGTAGAGCTCCGTGGCGCGCAAGCCCTTGAGCCGATCGGCGAGGTACGAACGTGCGGACTCCAACCGTTCAGGCGGGACGAATTCCATGAACGAGTGGCCGACGATTTCCGCTCGGCTGAGACCGAAAAGCTCCTCCCCCGCCCCGTTCACATCGATTACCTTTGCCTGCGGATCGAGGACGAAGATGCCGTCCGGGGCGGAGGCAATCAGCTCCCGATATTTCGCCTCGGAATGGGCGAGTGCCTGGGCGCCGGCCTCGCCGGCGGCCGTCGCGCTGTGCATGTTCCGGCTGTACCAGATGAGTGCGATGATGCCGGCTGCGAGGGGGGCTTCGATCGCGAGGGCCAGGAGCCAACGCATGACATCGAACGTGGCGGCCTGCAACCCGATGGCGACCGCGAACACGCTGAACAGGATGCCCAGGCCGGCAGTGACCGCCCAGATCAGGATCGTAGCACCGAAGAGCGTTCGTCGATTGCCCGGCGGCTTCGAATCGGCGCCGGCCGATGGAGGTGCCTTCGGGCCCGCCGCGGGAGGTATCGTCATGCCGCTCCTCCCGGCCCTGCCCCGGTCGAGGGACGTGCGTGCATGGGTAGAGGACTCAAACGCCCCAATCCGGTCCGGTCCATCGTGCCGGCCTGTCTTAATACGTTCTCCATGATTGTTCCATCGCGTTGTGGCATCGACGCGAGCGGAGGCAAGGAGTCTCTCCCGCTGGCGGAGCCGCGACGACTCGGATTGTTAGACTCCTCCCGAATCGAAGGGAATCGTTCATGAGCCCATGGGCCCATGGCTCCTGTGCATGGACCCTGGCGGCGGCAAGATCACGCTGGACCAGGAGAGCTTCCGCGCCCTCGCGTCGGATGTTCGAGTCGAGGTGCTGAAACGTCTCGACGCACGACGCGAGACGGTCACGGACCTGAGCAACCTGCTTGGCCTGAGCAAGCCGACGCTCCTCGAGCATCTCGAGAAGTTGCAGAGCGCGGGCCTCGTGAAACGCGTGGACGAGGGCCGCAAGTGGATCTACTATGAGCTCACGGACAAGGGCCGGAAGATCCTGCATCCGGAGCGAGTCGCGATCACCCTGGCGCTCGGAGCCGCGGTCGTCCTGGCGGCGATCGGCGCGTTCTATCTGCTCATCGCGGGAGGGGTCTCCTCCGCCGGTCAGACTCCGCCAACAAACAGCCCTTCTATTATGGAACCTGTGCACGCCAGCCCCGGCATTCTCGGGCTGGTCCTCGTCCTACTCTCGCTCGGTTCCGTCGCGGCGGCCTTCGCCCTCCGATTCTACGGGCTCCAGAGGCGGAAGCGCTTCTTCGAGCTACTCAGCTCTGCCTGATCGGCGCATCCGGGTCCCTCCGGGAAAATCGTTATGAGCGCCGAGCGCCTTCGCGCGGATGTGTTCCGACTTCGCCGCAGAAAGTTCGCGTGGGCGGTCCCTCTACTCCTGGTCCTGGCCGTCCTCCTTGTCGCGGCGCTCGCCTTCAATCTGGCGAACCTGGACACTGGGGGCGAGTCGATCCCGCAAGCGACGGCCCCCGGCGGGCCGGCGTCGCGGGCCGGAGTCTTCGTTCCCGATCCGATCGCCACCATCCTCCTCACGGTCCTGTCCGCGTTCTTCCTCGTCGGTAGCGTGCTGCTCCTTCTCCGGAACCGGAGTAGCGCGAAGCGCCCGCCGAAAGCCTTCTCCTGGTGGGCGGTCCTGGCACGCGCCATCGGGATGACCCTGCTGATCGCCCTCCTCGTCGGGTGGCCGAAGGCGATCCAGGCGGCTCGGGAGCGGGTGGGGACGCAAACGAACGCGACGGCCGCGGACACGGGGGCCTTCACGACAGTCTGGCCCGCCGCTTCGGGCTGGCCCGTCGAGCTGTTCTTGATCGCCGCCGTCCTGGCCGCGCTCGCCTGGCTCGTGTACCTTCTCCGGCGGTCCCGTCGCCCGGACCCGGAGTGGGAGACCGCGTTCCCGATTCCCATCGATCGCCAGGCGGCCGTCGTCGCGGTCCGAGCGACGATCCGCGACCTCGAGGAGGGCGGAGACGTCCGCACGGCGATCCTCGCCTGCTTCGAGCGGTTCTGCGCTCTCCTCGGGTCCCGCGGGATCACGGACCAGGACGCCCTCACGCCCCACGAGCTCGAGAGGCTCGCGGTCGATCGGTTGCGGGTGTCCCGGGACGCGTCGGGCATCCTCACGTCCCTCTTCGAAGAGGCACGATACAGCGAGCACCCGCTCGGCGAACGGGACCGGGCGCGCGCGATCGAGAGCCTCGGGCAGATCCAGGCGGCGCTGGAGGCGTGAGGTGGGGTCGCGCGATGGTCCCGCGAGCGCGGACGCTCTTTCGTCCATCCGCGACCGCGTCGTCCGCCTTCCGCTCTCCAGTGCGGCCCTCGTATCCCTGGCCGCCGTCGTCGTGATGGTCTTCGTATATTACGCTCAATTCAGCGGATCCCTCCGGTGGGGCCTGGGCCTCGCCTTCCTCGGCCTCCTCGCGGTCCTCGTCTGGCATCAGGTCTTCCGTGGGACTTCGGAACCGGCCCCGCTCGTTCTCCCGGCCTCGCCCGAGGCGTACGAACCCGGGGAGCTGGAGACCGTAGCCGCGTCCGTCCGCCGGGCGGCCCGAGGGCTGCGGTACAGCCAGGTCCTCGTGACCTCACGCGCTCGGGCCGCCTTCCTTGAACACGCGCGACTGTCGTTCGGCCTCTCGCCGGCCGGGATGTACGCGGTGCAGCAGGAGCCGGACGCCCTCCTTCGGGTGTTCGGGGATCCCGTCCTCGCCGAATTCCTCCGCGTCCGCGCGGGCGACCTCGACGGCCGATACGCCTGGGTGCGCAGGGCCCGCGAACGGGGGGGCTTCACCCGCGAGTTCCAGGACGTGCTCGCGCGCATGGAGGCTTGGCGGTGAACCTCGCGTCCGTGGCCGCGGTCAGCGGATCGCTCCTTGACGCCGTGGAAGCCGTGATCGTCGGCAAGAGGCCCGTCCTCGAACGGGTGCTCTGGGCGATCCTCGGCGATGGACACCTCCTGATCGAGGACGTGCCGGGTCTGGCGAAGACGCTGATTGCGAAGTCCTTCGCGGCGGGCCTCGGCCTCTCCTTCCGGAGGATCCAGTTCACCCCGGACCTCCTGCCCGCGGACATCACGGGCACCTACGTGTACGACCGCAAGACGAGCGACTTCGTCCTCCGCCGCGGTCCGATCTTCACCCAGCTCCTCCTGGCGGACGAGATCAACCGGGCCCCCCCGAAGACGCAGTCCGCCTTGCTCGAGGCGATGCAGGAACGGCAGGCGACCCTCGAGGGCGAGACGTTCCCCCTCGACCGGCCGTTCTTCGTCATTGCGACGCAGAATCCGATCGAACACGAAGGCACCTACCCGCTCCCGGAGGCCCAGGTGGACCGGTTCCTCCTCCGGATCGACGTCGGCTATCCGACGCGGGAACAGGAGATCGAGGTCCTCGAACGCCGGCGGAAGCGCCGGTCGGACGACGCCACGATCGAACCGGTGACCACGCCGGACCAAGTGCGGGGGTTGCAGGCCGCGATCGAGGACGTCCACGTCGATCCCGCCGTCGAGGGGTACATTGTCGACATCGTGGGGGCGACGCGGGGTCACAGCCAGGTCGAGGTCGGCGCGAGCCCGCGGGGCTCGCTGGCCCTGTTGAAGGTCTCCCGCGCGCGGGCCGCCATGGCGGGCCGTGACTTCGTGACCCCGGACGACGTGAAGACCGTCGCCGGGCCGGCCCTCGCCCATCGGCTCATCCTAAAGCCGGATCCCTGGATCCGCGGGGTCCGGACCGCGACCGTCCTCGCGGACGTCCTGGCGCAGGTCCCGGTCCCGAAGGTGCCGTGACATGCGGACGCCGCTGTCGAGCGGCCTCGCCGCGGCCTCGATGGGTCTCCTGTTGCTCGGCCTCGTGCTCCGGAGTTGGCAGGTCCTGCTCCTCGCCCTGCCTCCCATGATCGTCCTCGCCCTCGGATCCCTTGCGCCGCCCCCGAGGCCCCGGATCGTCGCCCTGCGGTCGCTGTCGGCCGACCGGACGGACGCGGGCCGCGAGGTGGACGTGGAACTCGTCGTCCGGAACGAGGGCCCGTCCCTCGACCTGGTCGAGATCGCGGACGTCCTCCCGCGGGAGTTCGCGGTCCTGCGAGGAACGAACCATGCGGTCGTGTCCCTGGAGAAGGATGGCACTCTCCGCCTCGCGTATAGAATTCGCTCGCCCGTGAAGGGCGACTTCGTCCTCGGGCCGGTCCGCGCCCGGTCGTTCGATCCGCTCGCCCTCGGGGCCCAGGATGTGGTCCTCGACGTGCGGTCCCCGCTCGTCGTCGCGCCCGCGATGGAGGACCTGCGCCGCGCCGCACTCCAGCCGCGGCGGACCCGCCCGTGGTTCGGGCAGGTCGCCTCCCGTCGGATCGGTCCGGGCAGCGAGTTCTGGGGCGTCCGGGAGTACGTCGCGGGGGACGAAGTGCGCCGCATCAATTGGAAGGCGTCCGCGCGCCTCGAGCGGCTCTTCACGAACGAGTACGAGGGGGAGCGCTCGGGGGACGTGGTCATCGTGGTCGACGCGCGGCGCGAGTCGTCCGTGGGCACGGAGGCGGACAATCCGGTCGAACACGCGGTCCGGGCGGCCCTCGGGATCGCGGACCGCGTCCTCGCGACGAAGAACCGGGTCGGCCTGATCGTATACCGCCAGGTGATCGACTGGGTCCCGCTCGCCTTCGGACGGAAGCAGCTCTATCGGATCTTGGACCACCTGGTCCACGTGAAGCCGGGAGGGGAGTGGCGCGTCTCCCACGTGGGTCTCGTCCTCTCGCGGTTCTTCCCGCGGGACTGCCTCATCGTCCTGATCACGCCGCTGAAGGACCGGGACGCGCTCACGGCGGTGATCGAACTCGCCGCTCGCGGGTACGACATCGCGATCGTGTCGCCGTCCGCCCTCGAGATCGAACGGCGGATCCGGCCGGATACGCCGGAGGACCAGATGGCCTATCGGATCCTCGCCATGGAACGGGCGAACAGGGTCGCCCAGCTGCGGCGTGTCGCCCAGGTCGTCGACTGGGATCCTGCGACCCCCCTCGCGCTCGCGCTCCGGAGGATGACCGCATGGCCGCGTCGCGCCTGATGTCCCCCGGATTGCGGTGGACGCCGTTCGCGGTCCTGGCCCTCCTCGAATCCTGGGTCGCCTGGGACCTCCTCGCCGTCCCCGACCGCCGTTGGATCACGGCCCTCGCTCTGCCCTTCCTCGCCAATCTCGTCTTCCTGCTCCTCTCCCGGGGCGCGCATCGACGATGGGCCCGTTGGAGCGGGCTCCTCGCCCTCGGTACGGCCTACGTCGTCTCGCACGCATTCGTCCTCGGAATCCAGGTGCTCCCCGCCCTCGTCTTCGTCTCCCTGCTGATTGCGCAGGTGGAACTTCGGATCCTCGCCGAACGATTCGCCCCACTCTTCCTCACGACGATCACGTCGGCACAACAGAGGCAGATCCAATTGGCGCTCCTTCGGGCCCTGGTCCGCCTGACGATCGCCTCGATTCTGGCCGTGGTGATTCCGCTTCTCGCGGCGGATCTCGCGTCGGCGGGCGTCGTGCCCGTGACGACGATCCCGACCGCGTTGCTGTTGTCCGCCGCTCTGGTAGCGGTTGTCCTGATCCTAGCGCTGCTTCCGTCGCTCGAGTCGAAGGTCGAGTGGGGTCAGCGGGGCGTCCTCGGAACCGCGGATTCCTCGCCGTCCGAAGAATTCCGCATCGAGAGGAAAGGATAATTAGCCCGCGAACTTTGGCGACGACCACTGCCCCGGTGGTCTAGCGGTCTATGATCCCGGCCTGTCGAGCCGGGTGCTCGGGTTCGAATCCCGACCGGGGCGTTTTGCCAAGCTGAACTGGTGGGAATTGTTCCCGGCCGGGTAGTCGACGCGGAACAAACTTCATCACTCCACGCGTCCATCCTAATCGGGGAGGTTCCCGTTGTGGAGGGAGAGAGAATTGTCGGCATTGTGTACAACGCAGAAGGACAGGTAGGTCGAATCGCGCTACCGAAACTGTACGACCTGATCTTCACGGATCGGCGTCTCGTCGGGGTCGTGACCGTGAAGACGGGAGGTGCGCGTTTGGCCGGACAGCTGCTGGGTGGGGTGATCGGGCAGGCCGTCGCCGCATCGGTCGCGAAGGGCGGGGCGGACAAGAAGAGGGCGGCCTATGCAGGAATGCCGCTCGACCAAGTTGCCGCGCAAAACCCGGCGAACTTTGCGGCCTC
>Ga0209156_10000305_pt1 | contig 41537 bp, 39 predicted proteins | sample GraSoiAngelo_124_FD_185881 | JGI IMG/M metagenome (GOLD analysis project Ga0209156, IMG submission 185881) | Grasslands soil microbial communities from the Angelo Coastal Reserve, California, USA - 14_0927_05_20cm (SPAdes) (version 2) | ecosystem: Environmental > Terrestrial > Soil > Grasslands... | reverse complement strand
TGTGGGAGGATTCGACCCCTTCTGCGCCGGAGCTAACGCGTTAAACGTGCCGCCTGGGGAGTACGGTCGCAAGATTAAAACTCAAAGAAATTGACGGGGGCCCGCACAAGCGGTGGAGTATGTGGCTCAATTCGATGCAACGCGAAGAACCTTACCTGGCCTTGACATGCATCTCTAAGCTGGTGAAAGCCAGTGAGTGGGGAAACCCACAATTTGCACAGGTGCTGCATGGCTGTCGTCAGCTCGTGTCGTGAGATGTTGGGTTAAGTCCCGCAACGAGCGCAACCCCTGTGAACTGTTGCCACCCGGTCGTGAGGCCGGAGCACTCTGTTCAGACTGCCCTGTGAAACGGGGAGGAAGGTGGGGACGACGTCAAGTCAGTATGGCCCTTACGGCCAGGGCTGCACACGTACTACAATGCCCAGTACAGAACGATCCAAGACCGCGAGGTGGAGGAAATCTAGTAAAACTGGGCCCAGTTCAGATTGAAGTCTGCAACTCGACTTCATGAAGCCGGAATCGCTAGTAATGGCGCATCAGCTACGGCGCCGTGAATACGTTCCCGGGCCTTGTACACACCGCCCGTCACATCATGGAAGTCGCTTGTAGCCGAAGCCGGCGCGCTAACCCGCAAGGGAGGCAGCCTTCTACGCTATGAGCGGTAACTGGGATGAAGTCGTAACAAGGTAGCCGTAGGGGAACCTGCGGCTGGATCACCTCCTTTCTAAGGAGAAGCGCTGAAGCGCCGCGATGCGAAAATCGAGATTCGAGATTCGTGAAACGGTGCGTCAGCATAGGTCGACGGCTAACTCCCCGCGGGGTGAATCAATTGATCACTTCCCGGATATGCCGTGAAGACTTTGGAATCGAAAGAAACCAAAGCTCAAAGAAAAGACGGTAACGCACAATTCAGTCTTTGCTGCTGCACATCGACAATGCCGGATGACGATTGCAAGATCGACATCCGGCATTTTGTTTGTCTCATCGCCCTGGTCATTCTGATTCGGTTCGACATAACCCAAAAACGAGATACGATCTCCACCGCAAAACAATCACAGGAGATCAGCCCATGACCGCGAAAGCATTATTTGTCAGACTGGAGGCAAAACCGGGCAAAGAAAACGAAGTCGCGAAATTTCTGCGCGATGGACAGGGTTTGGTGCAACAAGAACCCGCAACAACCGCTTGGTTTGGGATTAAACTTGGCCCGACCACCTTCGCGATCTTCGACGCGTTTCCCGACGAAGCAGGACGCGACGCGCACTTGTCTGGAAAAGTTGCCAAGGCGTTGATGGAAAAAGCGCTCGATCTCCTGGCACAGCCGCCGAAGATCGAGAAGGCAGATGTACTGGCGGATAGATTGCCAGGTTGATCCTCCTGAGGACGTTCTCCGACCTTCGACAAGCGTTTTCAATTCGCAATTCGCGATCTGCAATCTACAATTTGCCACGTTGAATTAACAGCCTCCGGGCTTCAGCTTACGCAAGATCAAACGCCGGGTGTTTTCTGTTATGGATCATACCCTTCAACTTGGATTTCCCCTCTGGATTAGATTGGCCCATTTCTTCAACTTCCTTTTTATCACGTTGCTCATCCGCAGCGGGATCGAGATCATCGGCGCGCACCCAAAGTTTTATTGGCGTGACGACGCATTGCCAGGAAGTGAATGGATCCGCTTCACCCGGAAACGAATCCCCAAAGATCCCAATTGGACCGCAGAGGATGAAATCGAAGCGATGTCGCCGTGGACTGCGTTGCCTGGCCACAACAATCTCGGTCTGGGCCGCCACTGGCACTTTTGGGCACTGAATGGCTGGCTGCTGGCTGGCCTGATCTACGTCGTCCTCCTCTTCACGACACCGCAGTGGCGACGACTGGTGCCGACGTCGTGGGAAATCTTTCCGACAGCGTGGCAGGCGATCGTGGCGTATGCCCACTTTCGACTGCCACCGAACGGAAACCCATTCAACGGAATTCAGCAGCTCACTTACTTTTTCGTTATCTTTATTCTATCCCCTTTCCAAATCGTTACCGGCATCATGATGTCACCCGCGCTGGCTGCGCGGTTTCCGTGGTTTCCCCGAATCCTTGGCGGCCGACAAGCCGCCCGCAGTCTGCACTTCATTGGTCTCATCATCTTTGTCGGTTTCATTGTCATCCACGTCATCTTTGTGGTCGCGCATGGGTTCACGCTTGAGATGGCGAAGATTGTGCTCGGCGGCGAATCCCACTCTCATGCCATCGCCGTCACGATCGGATTGATTGGCATCGCTGGAGTGATCGCATTCCATTTTTTAGGAACGTGGTATTCACTCGCCTTTCCGTTCCGAGCGAAAAGATTATTGGAACTCGGCGTCGATCCCTTGCGGCAGTTCCTGTTTCATCATTTGGATTCGCGGCAAAACTATAAGCACGTTTCCGCCTATGCGCGGGTTAACGGCCGCCCTCCACGCAATGAGACCTATCAGCGACTCGTGGCATCCAATTTTGCAGAGTGGCGGCTTGAGGTAAGCGGATTAGTCCGAAAAAATTTAGATCTCTCCCTGAATGATCTTCGCCAGATGCCACGCCAAACGCAGACCACGTTGCACTGCTGCATTCAAGGTTGGAGCTATTTCGCGCAGTGGGCCGGCGTGCCCCTATCCGCCATTATGGATAAGTGCGATCTACTGCCGAACGCGCGCTTTCTCGTTTTCTACACATTGGATGAGAAGTGGGAGAAACCGGGTCACGGCTATTACTATGAGGTCATCGACCTGGAAATCGCCCGACTGTCTCAGACCATTCTCGCTTATGAGATGAACCATCAGCCACTACCGATCCCTCACGGCGCGCCACTGCGGTTGCGCGTAGAAAATCAACTAGGCTACAAAATGGCCAAGTGGATCAATCGCCTCGAGTTTGTGGACAGCTTTAAGCACATCGGCGAGGGCCAAGGCGGTTGGCGCGATGATGTTCTCCATTATTATCCTTCCGACGCCGGCATTTGAACCCGATGCCTGATACTAACTTCGGAATTTTGCTTTCTGCAATCTGCCATCTACAATGTTCCATCTTCGATTTTCTGGGGGCATAGCTCAGTTGGTAGAGCGCCAGCTTTGCAAGCTGGAAGTCAGGGGTTCGAATCCCCTTGCCTCCAGTCTTCCCTCGCAGCGGTAGCGGAGAGGGAAAGACTGTCGCGCCATAGCTTCAGCGAAGGTGGACACGTTTAACCTTGCAACGTCAACGCAGCGAGCTACGACTCGGCAAGCCAACGACGAAACATGGCAACGTTCTTCTACATCTATATCTTGCAGAGCGAGCGCGACGAGGACCGATTCTATACCGGCTTGACGGACGACCTGCGTAAACGATTGAGAAAACATAACGAGGGACGAACTCTTCACACCTCGAAATGGCGACCATGGCGATTGAGGGCATATGTCGCGCTTTCCGATCGAGTTCGTGCTGCAAGGTTCGAGCGCTATCTCAAATCAGCCTCTGGCCGGGCATTTACGAAAAAGCATTTACGATCCGGTGCACTAGCGAGAGCGTAATCCCCTTGCCTCCAGTCTTCGCTCGCAGCGCAGGAGAGCGAAGACTTTCGCGCCGTAGCGCTTAGAAGGTGGACATGTGTGTTGTTATACGACGAGAGCGAGCTCCAACTCAGCGCGTACTGTTTGCGGAGACGTTGTTAACATCCGATTTTCGATTTGCGATTTTCGATTGTCGATTTAAGTAATTGCGCGAAACGTGCCACGAACCAATCGAAAATCGGCAATCGACATTCGAAGATTCCGCGGCGCAGCCGCAACCCCGGGCCTGTAGCTCAGTTGGTTAGAGCATGCGCTTGATAAGCGCAGGGTCACTGGTTCGAGCCCAGTCAGGCCCATTTTCATTTTCGATTTGCGATTTCGAATTTTCGATTGAGGAACGGTCGCCGCGGCGATCTGGTGCGGCCTCCTCGCCACAACCAACTTCAGACCGAATTCATCCTTACCGGGGATTTCTGCTTCCGCGCGACCACCAAACAGACTGCCAGCCCGAAAAACGCGCCGCTGATGTCGACCAGCACGTCGTTCAGCGACGCCGTGCGCGATGGTACGAACGATTGATGAAATTCGTCGCTGGCCGCAAAAATTCCGCAGACAAACCAGATCGCCATAAAGAAAACCCACGGCTTCGCACGCAAATTCGTGCCGCGGTACAGTGCACGACGAAGAAGAATCGCGAGAATCGCGTACTCCGTTAGATGCACGCATTTCCGCAGCAGGAAATGAACTTGGATAATCGCTTCCGCAGTGATGTCCGGTTTCAACCAAAGCAGGAGTGGGACAAGAAGACGCGAGGTATGTTCCGCCGACATCAGATCAGTCGAGCCGATGAAAATCACGCCGAGCCAAATCAATAACGGCAGCCAATATTTCAGAAAGCGTTTCATTCTGTAGTGGCAGGCGTGTCGCCTGCGAACTAAATCGATGCAGCCGGCACGGCCGCCGCTACAGTTGTCCAAATCGCATCGTGTCCAAGATCAATCTCACCACTCCCCTCACCTTCGAGCCAATCTTTATGGAACGAATGTGGGGCGGGCGCCGTTTTGAAACCAAGTTCGGCAAAAAACTGCCGCCAAAAATTCGAATCGGCGAATCATGGGAAATTGTCGATCGTCCTGAAGCTCAGAGCGTCGTGCGTGATGGCCCCTTGCGCGGGAAAACGTTGCACGAACTTTGGACCCAACATCGGCAAGAGCTTTTCGGCGGCGTCGCGGATAGCGCGCGGTTTCCGTTGTTGATCAAACTTCTCGATGCCAATCAGAAACTTTCGTTACAAGTGCACCCGACCGAAAAAGTCGCGGCGAAATTAGGGGGCGAGCCAAAAACCGAATCTTGGTATGTCGCCGCGGCTGACCCGGACGCTGGACTTTTTGTTGGACTAAAAGAAGCGATGACGCGCGCGCAATTCGAAGGAGCGCTACGCTCAGGGACAATTTCCGAGCACGTCCACACAATTCGGGTCAAGGCCGGCGACGCAATGTTCCTTCCTGCTGGCCGACTTCATGCGGTTGGTGCGGGCAATCTTCTCGTTGAAATCCAGCAAAACAGTGACACCACGTATCGCGTTTACGATTGGGACTACGTCGACGAGAAAGGTAAGCCGCGACAGTTGCATGTCGATCAAGCGCTCGAGTGCATCGACTTCAGCGATTGCAAGCCGCAATTGCTCCAGCCAAAAGGCGAGCTGCTGCTAAAACGTGCACTGTTCGAAATTCAAAAATGGACTCTCGATTCGCCACGCGAAGTCGCGCCGCGCGGTCAGTTTGCGATCGTTTGCTGCCTGAGCAACTCGATCCGATGCGCCGAGGTCGATCTTGTGCCCGGTGAATTTTTTCTCGTCCCGGCTCAGTTGCGGGATCGACAACTAAAACCGCTTGGCGCGCAAACAAGTCTCTTGCGCGTGACGATTCCGCTGCCCGCATTTCTTAGCTGTAGCGGCGCTCTGTGAGCGTCGCATTATTTCAGTGGCGGCCATAGACTGCCGCTACAGGATTAAGCTTCAATCCAAACGCGCCGGATAATTTCGCGATTTCTCACCGGAATCGCGTTCGTTTTTTGCAACTCACTTTTTTCGTTCCCAGTCGAGACAAGAAAAGTGCCGGCTCCGCACAATGAAAAGCAGAGCAGAACGATCGCGATCTTTGCCATCCAGCTCATGAGATTCCAAGCTTCACCCGGAAGGTTGGCCTAAGCGTCGCAGGTAAGTAAAGCTGTAAATACCGGTGCTATGGCCATCGGCCCACCGCGGCTGCAAAGCGTAACCGCCCACCAGATCGAACCCGATAAGCTGAAAACTTTTGTCGGTGTAAGTCACGTGTGGACGCGAGACGCTGCCCAGCACATCCGGTTCACCACCACACGCTGCGCACGGACACGCGCGACGCAACATTTCGAGTTTCAAAAACGATTCGGTGCCGTCGTTCCACGCAATGGCGAGCTCGTCTCCGATTTGTTGGATGTTGTTAGGCTCCAAACGCATGATGTCTCATCCGCGTTTTGGCCGCATCCGTTCGCCAAAAATCGCCGTGCCGACGCGCACCAGCGTCGCGCCCTCCTCGACCGCGACCGGGAAATCATTCGTCATACCCATCGAAAGATGGGGAAGCGTTACATCAAATTGCTTTTCGAGCGCGTCACGCAGATCGCGCAGTTGCACAAAGAATTTCCGCGATGCTTCTGCTTCCTCCGCGAGCGGTGGGATCGTCATCAGTCCTTCGATTGTGAGACGCGGAAGCGCGAGCAGCAATTCCATTTCTGCGCGCAGAGTTTCAGGTTTGAATCCGAATTTACTCCCCTCACCCGCCACGTTCACTTCCAAGAGCACACGTGGATGCAGTCCTTCTTCCTCGGCGATGCGATTTATCTCTTGCGCCAGCACGAGCGAATCCACGCTGTGAATCATTTCGAACAGCGGAAGCGCGTGGCGGATCTTGTTTTTCTGGAGATGACCGACGAAATGCCAGTGAATTGCGGACGGCAATTCTGGAATCTTCACCCGTGCTTCCTGAACACGACTTTCGCCAAATAATGACTGCCCGGCCTCGTGAGCCTCGCGTACTCTCTCGGCGGGATGTGTCTTCGAGATCGCGACAAGTTCGATTTCGTCGACGTCGCGTCCAATCTTCGTCGCGGCCCGCGCGATTTGCTCACGAACGCGTTCGAGATTTGCGGCGAGATCTTCCATGGGTTTCGCGGGAATTGAAACTAGCAGAGCTTTCGGCCAGAATGCAAAACCGCGAAAGTTTTGAAATTGCGATCCTAAACAGCGCTCGCTAAACCATCGGCATCCAGCACCGCCTTAGTAACCTCGCTTGTTCGTTTTCGATCTTAACTGCGCTGCTCACCGCAGCGCCCGTCTCTTCCAGTCATTCTGAAGAAACGATTCCAAGACTCAATTACGAAGCGGTGCCCGATTTCTTTCAACTTCCTGCGGGTGAGAATTTCGTCGAAGTCGCTGGGGTGACCGTCAATTCCAAGGGGCATATTTTCGTGTTTCATCGCGGCAAACATCCGTTGATGGAATTCGATGCATCGGGAAAATTCATCCGCAGCATTGCGGACGATCTCTTTGTCACTGCCCATATGGTGCGTGTCGACGCCGAGGACAATATCTGGACCACAGACGTCGGAGCGCACGTTGTTTTGAAGCTCAGTCCAGAAGGTCGCGTGTTGCTATCGTGAGGCCGAATGCGGATACCGGGCGATGACGTCCTTCACTTCAATCAGCCTACTGATGTTGCCTTCGATCGCGAAGGAAATATCTACGTCGCAGATGGCAAGGGCAATTCGCGAGTGTTGAAGTTCAACAAATATGGCAATCTGCTGCTTGCCTGGGGGATGAAAGGCGATGGCCCCGGACAATTCGATCTTCCACACTCCGTCGCGATCGATGACGATCCGGTTTACGTGGCCGATCGCGAGGACGCGCGTATCCAGATTTTCGACCTGAATGGCCGCTTATCTCCGTGAATGGAAATTAGGCCACCCGTATGGCCTCTTCATTACGCCTGATCATTTCATCTACATGGCTGACGCAATTGCTGGCCGAATTCTGAAGATCAACCGTGAAGGCAAGATTGTCGGCGTTTTCGATGGACCGCCGCCGGACAAGGGCAGGCATTTCGATCCGCACTTGATTGCTGTGGACAAAGACAATTCCATTTTTACCGCGGAAGTAATGCCGTGGCGCGCTCAAAAATTTCGGCTGAAATGAAAACAAAGTTCCCGTCTGGCTAATTTGTATTGTCTGCTCTCCTCAGCGGCAAAATGCTTGGAGCGACATCTTATGAAAATCGCAGTCCTCGGTAGCGGAATGGTTGGCAATGCGCTTGCCACAAAACTCGTTAACGTCGGCCATCAAGTCATGATGGGATCGCGCACCTCCGACAGTAAACCAGCGCAAAAATGGCAAACCGCCGCTGGCAAAGGCACGCAAATCGGCACGTTCGCGGAGGCAGCTGCGTTCGGCGAATTGGTTTTGAATTGCACGAATGGCGCAAATTCGATTGTCGCCCTTCGTCAGGCCGGTGAAGCAAAGTTGTGCGGCAAAATTTTGATCGATGTCGCGAACCCATTAGATATGTCGCAAAAGCCGCCCACGCTGACAATTTGTAATACCGACTCGCTCGGCGAACAGATTCAGCGCGAGTTTCTTGAGACGAAAGTCGTCAAAGCGCTCAATACGGTGAATTGCGAAGTAATGGTCAATCCTGAGCTCGCGCCAGGCGATCATAATCTATTCATCTGCGGCAACGATACGGCGGCGAAAGCAAAGGTGTCGGAGTTCATCGCGCGAAACTTCGGCTGGAAACGCGATAACATTGTCGACCTTGGCGACATTTCCGCGGCCCGCGGAACGGAAATGTATTTGCCGCTTTGGTTACGGCTCTGGGGCGTCGTCGGCTCACCGCATTTCAACATCCGCGTGATTCACGAATGACGTTTGCTGCAGCAATTCCATCATTTGCTTGGCGAGCTTCGGGCCGATGCCGGCTTCTTCGTGTTTGAAATACACAAACGCGTCACTCCAGCGGTTGTTTTGCTCGCGAACGAATTTCGCCCAGCGTTCGATGTCGATCTTTTCGTAATCCTCGCGCCTGAGACGCAGATAACCGTAATCGGCAGTCGCTGCCGTTGGCGTCGCCGTGTTCTCCGTCTCAGCGATGCAGAGCGCGATGTTCCGCGACTTGAGCACTCCGAAAATTTCGTCGTCGAACCACGATTCGTGACGGAATTCGAACGCCGCGCGCAAGTCCGGGAATTCGCGGAGGAATGAGCTCAGCACATCGGCATCTTTTTTGAACGTGGGCGGCAGCTGAAACAAAACCGGCCCGAGTCGCTCGCCGAGGCCAGTCACCACTTTGCAAAAATAATCGAGCGTATCTGCGCAATCGCGCAGCTTCGACCAATGCGTGATTTTTTGCGGTGCTTTCAGCGCAAAACGAAAATTTCCCGGAGTCAGCTGTTTCCAATTGTCGATCGTTTTCGGGGCTGGAATGCGATGGAACGTGTAGTTGATCTCCGTCGTTAAAAGTCGCTCAGCGTAAAATGGCAGCATTTTCCTCGCCGCCAAATCTTCGGGATAAAAATTCCCTTTCCACTCTGTGTACTGAAAACCTGACGTGCCGATCCAGAATTTCATGTGATCCGCTCAGGCCAAGATTCGCAGAGCGAGGGATCTCCGCAAGCGTCGTAAAAAGGCTCGTCAAGACATCCGTCCGACAACGCGCATGCGAATTGAATATGGCGGCAAGCTCTTCGCCGGCCAAAATGAACCGGAACACGGGAGGCTTGTTGCCATCGCAACATAAACAAGAAAGGGAAATCATGAAAAAAATGCTTTTAAGCATGGCATTGGCAGTTGTGGCCCCATTTGCATGGGCGCAGGTCTCGGAGACTACCACAACGACGACCACGACTGAAGGCAGCGGCACGATCACGGAGTACACTCCGGGGAGTGCAATCGTACTCAGGGAAAGTAGCGGACCGCGGACGTACCGCTTCGGCAAGACGGTCACTTATGTGACGCGGAGCGGCAAGGTCTTGGATGAAGACACGGTGAGAACAAGAGTTAAAATAGGTGTTCCAGTCCGGGTTCACTACGTCGGAACAGGCGACAACATGATGGTTGATCGCGTGATTATCGACGAGGATTAAGAGCCAAAAGAGCTAAGCTCGTTTGTCTCCATCGCGCCTTTCTGTTCTGCCTTCTCGGGTGGAACAGCAAAGGCGCGTTTTGTTTAAGTTTACGGACGATGTGCTCCACAGCCGGGCCGAATGGCTGCTACGATCAATTTTTGGGTGAACGCTGTTCTTCGCTTCGCAGTTGTCGCCGCGTTAATTTCCAGCGCGATCCTTCCGGCGGCGGCGAAAAAGAAGGCTACTCGCGAGAGAACTCCAAGTGACGCGGAGATCGAAGCTGCCACTCGTCTGCAAATCTTTCTTTATCGCGCGAACTTTAGTCCCGGCAATCTCAATGGACACTATGGTGATTTCACTTGGAAGGCGCTCGCGCTCTACCGGATTTCTCGCGGAGAACAACCGCAACAGCCACCCCCGCAGGTCAAGTCGAAAGGCAACATCGCGCCTGACATCAATGGTCTCGATCTTGCCAGCGTAGACCCAGTGTTCATTACCTACACGGTTACCGATGCCGATCTACAGAGCGTCGGTCCTTCGCCAAGCGGCGTGGCAGCGCAGGCCAAGCTAAAGTTTTTGCCTTACCACGACGCCGCTGAAGCCATCGCAGAGAAGTTTCACAGCGAGGTCCATTTGCTGGAGCAACTCAATCCGGGCAAGATGAAAACGATCAAGGCTGGTGATCAGATCATGGTCCCGAATGTCGACCCGTTTGAGCTTGCTTCGGTTAAGGACATCAAACCTGGCAGCGATATCGCGCCGCAGGCCGCAAATGATATAGAAGACCAACCCGACTCCCAAAAAGGAAACGAAGACGCAAGCAAAGGAGCCAACACCGGCCAATCCGCTGCGCCGCCTATCGCCGTGAAAATCGACACCAAAACCAATATGCTTGAAGTGCACGAAGGCGATAAGCTCATCGCTGCATATCCAGTCACCATCGGTTCGGCTCACACTGCGTCGCCTATCGGCGAGTGGAAAGTGAGCAGGATCACGAAGATGCCGACTTTTCGTTACGACAAGGAAATGCTCCAACACGGTAAACGCAGCGGCAATTTCCACCTGCTTCCACCCGGTCCGAACAATCCGGTCGGGGTGATGTGGATCGCACTCAACAAAAAAGGAATCGGCATTCACGGCACCAACAGTCCCGATTCGATTGGTCGTGCCGCCAGCCATGGCTGCATTCGTCTTGCCAACTGGGACGTCGTCCGGCTCGCGACAAAAATAAGGCCCGGCGAAACTGTCTCCATCCGCTAGAGTGGCGATAATGAGTGAAAGGCTCACGTCTCACGCATTAAAGGTCCTGCACGAGTGGGTCCGATCGGAAAGCTTGCGAAAACATTGCTACGCGGTAGCTGATTCAATGCGTTACTTCGCGCAATTACGGGGCGCAGATGCGGACTTGTGGGAGACGGTCGGCCTGTTACACGACATGGATTATGAACGCCATCCAAATCTTGAACACAGCCCGACTGAAGGGCATCCGTTCGTCGGCGTGGCATGGCTACGCGAGCACAGCTGGGGTGAAGAAATTTGCCGCGCGATTCTTTCACACGCAGATTACGCGAACGTCGCTCGTGAGACGCCGCTCGAGAAAACTCTCTACGCCGTCGATGAACTAAGCAGCTTTGTCATCGCCGTTGCGCTCGTTCGCCCCACGAAAAGCATCCACGATGTCGATGTTGCTGCGGTAAAAAAGAAGATGAAAGACAAAGCATTCGCGCGCGCCGTTAATCGCGATGACATCGTCCGCGGCGCGGCCGAGCTGGGCATGCCGTTCGACGATGTGATTGCCGAGGTCATCAACGCGCTCAAGTCAGACGCTGATCGGCTGGGACTGGTGGGAACCGCGTAGACAGACCGAAATGCTACACGCACAACTACAGTTTTTCTGCAACAATCTCCAGTACGAGCGGCGTGATCATTAACCAATTTGGATTCGCTTCTGCACTGGCTAGATCGGCGCGTACTTTGTCTGCGAATTTTTGGTCGATTCGTCCCATCTCGATGAGCCGGGGGAGGTAAATCTCAATAAACGTTGCTGGCCATTGCCACATATAGTCATTCGGGCGGATGCAAAATATGTGCGGCGCGGCCGAGCGAATGGCAAAATCATTCTCCGAGAGCAGTGCCGGCAGGTCGGCGGCACCATCCGGTTCACCGCCCGATTCACGCCACGTTTGAATCACGTGCTGCCTGAATCGCTCCTGATTCGGCAGACGCGGAACGAAGCGCCACGTCTCATAATGACCGTATTCGTGGAAGATAGCGATGCTGCCTTTTCGCATCACGCCAGCCAGTTTCTTGACCAATACGGCAGGATCGCTGACAAACGACACGACCCATCGGCACCACGAGAAATCGTAATCTCCTCTTGGCAGATCATCCGTCATCAAATCCAGCTCGTGGATCTTGATGTTCGTGAGCGAGTGCACACGACACGCTTCGCTCATCGCGCGGACGAAGTTTTGTGACCGTTCGAGTGCGACCACTTCGCCGGTCGGCCCGATAATCTCCGCAAGATCAACAGCCGCATAACCGGGGCCCGCGCCGACATCCAGCACGCGTTTCCCTACGGTGATTCCCCTTTTTTTCCAGCAATCTAAAACCACCGGGCGCCAGACGCGATGTTGCAATCCGAGTCTCGCAAGCTCCCGATCATGTGTGCCTAGGACGTAATCGCGTTCAGTCGTCACGAATGCATTATTTCATGCACCGTTCAAGCAGGCCACGAGAATTAAAAGGAATGGCGACGTTTGCCACGTTCCAAGCGATGGAACGTGCCACACGCAGACCGCCATGACCGCTTTACAGTGGCTGAGAAGCGTCTCCTGACGAAGGGTCCGGCCCCGAAGAAATCTTTTGCGTATTCGTGGCAGCGGCAGCTCTTTTAGCAGCCCATCTCGCTCTCATTGCTGCGGCCAGTTGCGCACGACGTTCCGGCGTGAGGTTGAGTTTCCTCTTCACTTTCTTGGCGACCCTCGGTTCTTTCGCGGCGGCTGACTTTACAGCGGGAGCAGCCGCTTTATTTGTACTCTTAGCCGCGGACACGGTTTGTGCTGCCTCAAGCTTTCGTTTCAGCCTGGCGAGCTTCTTCGCACCTTTTTGCATCCGAGCTTCGAGGCGCCGGATCCTTTTCTTGAGATTTTTAGCCTTTTTCATATTGGATGAGGAGCCATTACGGCGACCGCTAATAGGAATGACGGCGTGGATTTTGAGGTAATCACGAAACCTCACCGATGTCACGCCTTTCCTGGCTATTATTCAAGCACTGAAAAGCTCCTCGAAGGGGACACAATGAGCGACTCAAGGGGAAAATATCAGGAGTAAAAATACGGCGAGGAGCAGCAAATGGATGCAGCCCTGTAGAACATTTGTTTTGCCACTGGTAAAGGTAACGACAGTTACAGCCAATGTCAGCAGAAGCAGCGGAAGATTGCCGCCTTGCACGCCTAGCGTAACTGGTCGTTTAGTGATCAATCCGATAGTCAGCACGGCCGGAACGGTTAGTCCGATGGTTGCTAGGACCGATCCGAGCAGAATGTTTACTGAACGTTGCAGCTGATTGTTCAGTGTGGCATGGATGGCGCCTAGTCCCTCCGGTGCAAGCACCAATGCGGCGATGATTGCTCCGCCAAACGCCTGTGGCATGCCAAATTGCTCGATGCTGTTGTCCAACGGGATCGCGAACTTTTCCGCCAAGAGAACGACGGCAAGCAAATAAAGCAGCAGCAACACTGCGTGAACGCCCGTAGAGCGGACCTCGAGTTGGTGATGACCGAATTTTGTCGCCACTGCCACATCTTTTGATTCCATGAAATACTGGCTGTGGCGCATTGTCTGGATAAGGAGGAAAATTCCGTAAAGCGACACCGACACCACCACGAGGAAAATCTCCTGTTCGGTGGAAAACGTTGGTCCGCTCGTAGAGGTGGTGAAGCTTGGCAGGACCAAACCGAGCACTGCCAACGCCATGATGACGTTGAGATATGCGTTAACGCCTTGGAGATTGTAATGCTGCTCGCGATAGCGCAATCCGCCCAGCAATAGTGACAACCCCACCAAACCACCGAGCGCGATCATAACTACAGCAAACATCGCGTCTCGCCCGAGAGTCGGGTTATTCGCGCCATGCAGCATCGCCGTGGAAATCATCATCACCTCGACACTGATCGCCGAGAGAGTCAGGATCAAAGTTCCATAAGGTTCGCCGAATTTAATGGCAAGACAGTCGGCATGCCGCACAACAGAAATTGCGGACAAAAGAATGACTGCAAACAACCAAAAAAAGATAAGCACCAGCAACATCGGATGCGTGGTCTCTTCGAGCGGTCGATTTCCCATTGCAATAAGAATCGCTGCTGTTCCGAGGCTAATGAGCAGCACAAATTCAGCACGTACGGCGCTTAGGAAACCCTGGCCATTTTTTGCATTAGGGTTCCCTTCTGTCCTTTCAGACATGCGGGCGAGCATATCGAGTCCGTCTCAGCGATGCAATCAAGCGATGACGGCGCCCTAGCGTAGCGTAAGCGTCCCGCTTGCGCCCTGTGGGAATTTCGCAAGCGGGGACGCTCGCGCTACCCTACTCTTTCTTTTGGGCAAGCGGCAGAAATTCCTCACGGGCGACCTTGCCATCCTTAACCGTGTAAATCCCCACTTCAGACATCTGCATTCGCTTCTTGGACGCCTTCTCGGTGACGTCGATATCGAACTGCACAACAAAAGTATCGCGGGCCACGAACGGTCCGCCCACTTTCACGTTGTGCACTTCCATGTTTTTCTCCCACCACTCGGTTTTGCCGCGCACCTGATCAATGCCGTGCATTTCTGCCGGCATGTTTTCCATCTCGCGCGCCTCCACGCTGACGATATCCTTCGCATAGAGATCGTCCACGGCCTTCATCCATTCACCCTTGCGGCAAAGGTCCACCAACTTCGTTGCGACTTCTTCTGTGTTCATGTTTCCTCCTCTATTTTCGGTTCACCATTATTCACTAAACCAAGTTCTCCTGTTTATCGAATTCACGACTGAAGTTGGTTGTCGCGATTTTTCAGTATCCAAGCAATGCTAACCACCGGCGATGGCCCCTATAACCAGAAAGGGCTCGGACCCTTTTGAGATTGCACCGGGCAACGGCGCATCCGGTAGTTCATGAGATACGTCCTCCCCGCACGCGAAGAACCGAACGAGTGGCCGGCGCAACTGAGTAACGTGATCGCGCATTGTGCCGCGGAGCATCGGATAACGAGTTTCGAGCGCGTCGAGTAATGAACGCTGGGTCACGGGAGCCGCAACATCCAGCTCTACTTCGCCGTCAACCCGCGCCAGCGTGCGCAGATGGGGCGGCAGCACGACGCGAATCATGGCAGGGTTTGCACCTCAACAGAAAGCACCCACGGTAGATCGCGCACTATGGGTTTCCAGTTATCGCCCGCATTGGCCGATGCGTAAACCTGTCCACCTGTTGTTCCGAAGTAAACGCCGCAGGGATCGAGCGAGTCAACCGACATCGCGTCGCGCAATACGTTCACGTAACAATTGCGCTGGGGCAGACCTTTCGTGAGCGCTTCCCACTCGTTTCCGCCTGTCCGGCTGCGGTACACACGCAATCTGCCCTTAGGTGGATAGTGCTCAGAGTCGCTTTTGATTGGAACGACGTAAATCGTCTCCGGCTCATGCGCATGTACGTCGACCGGAAAACCAAAATCGCTGGGCAAGTTGTCGCTGACCTCGCTCCAAGAATCTCCCGCATTGTCACTGCGCATTACGTCCCAGTGCTTCTGCATGAACAGCGTGGTCGGACGCGAGGGATGCATCGCGATGCGATGGACGCAATGGCCGACCTCTGCGTTTGGATCCGGCATGTATTGCGAATGCAGCCCGTGATTGATCGGTTTCCACGTTTTTCCACCGTCATCGGTACGGAACGTACCTGCGGCCGAGATCGCCACGAACATTCGTCGTCGATCTTGCGGATCGAGGAGAATTGTATGCAGACACATTCCACCCGCGCCCGGTTGCCATTTCGGGCCGGTGTCGTGTTTTCGAAGACCGGACAATTCGTTCCAAGATTTGCCGCCGTCCCTCGATTCGAAGAGCGCGGCGTCTTCCACGCCGGCGTAAACATGCTCGGGATCATGCAGTGACGGTTCCAGATGCCAAACCCGCTTGAACTCCCATGGATGCTGGGTGCCGTCGTACCATTGATGCGTACCAGGGATACCGTCGTAAACGAACTTATTGCTTTCGCCTTTCGACATACCATCGGGGCTTTTGAGTTCCTCCGGGCTGCTGCCGGGCGTGTTCCAGGTTTTCCCACCGTCATCTGAGCGTTGAATGATCTGGCCGAACCAGCCGCTGGTTTGTGATGCGTAAATTCGATCGGGATTAACTGGCGAACCTTTCAGGTGATAAATTTCCCAACCCGCAAAATGCGGGCCGCTGACCTTCCATCGTTTGCGCGCGCCATCCGATGTGAGAATGAACGCGCCTTTCCTTGTGCCGACTAATACTCGTATGTTGCTCATGATTTAGATTTCTAACCGCAGATTACGCGGATAACACGAATTCATTTCCCAAGCTGTAGCATCTATTCTCTGTCGCATCGTATCAACCCTTGACCTCTACCATCCGAGCTTTGACCAGCTTTTTCACGAGGGCCGCGGGTAAGGGTTTCTCCGGTGAAAAGCGAATCGTGCCCTTGCTGGTCTGGAAAGTTTTCAGATCGTTCCGAATTTTTTTCAAGGTGGCAGGACTCTCCGGATAGAAACGCACAATGATTCGCCCAGGCACCGAAGAAAACCAACGAACGCCCGTTCAGCCGAAACGCGGGAATCCCGTAACTAATGCATTCCTCCGCTTCTGGCGCCGTGGCCAGAATGGTTCGACGAAGCTTCTCTAGCGTCGCCCGCTGATCGGGTTTCACTTTCGTGAGGTATTCGTCAATCGTCCTGGGTTTTCGCTTGGCGAAAGCCATAAAATTTTCAAAGGTTTATTTGCCCGCATAAGCGGCTTTCAACTTATTGATGTCGATCTTCTGCATTTGAAGCATCGCTTTCATGACTCGTTCCGCTTTTTCGGGATCCTTGTCGTGCAACATGTCAATCAACACAGTAGGGGTGATTTGCCACGAAAGACCGAATTTGTCTTTGAGCCAGCCGCACTGCGATTCCTCACCGCCATCAGCAGTGAGTTTCTCCCAAAAATAATCGACTTCCTGTTGCGTCTCGCAGTTCACTACAAACGAGATCGACTCATTAAATTTAAAAGCTGGACCGCCGTTGAGCGCAGTGAATTTCTGGCCTTCAAGCTCGAATTCGATAGTCAGCACCGATCCCACCGGTCGGCGACTCTCTGAGACTTTGGCTGCTTCTTCGCCGTAGCGAAGAATTCTGCCGATCTTGGAATTTTTGAAAGTTGAGGTGTAAAACTTCACGGCGTCTTTGGCTTGATCATCGAACCACAAAAATGGTGTAATTTTTTGCATCTTAATTTATTCCTTTGATGGTATCGGCGGGTATTGCTCGAATTTGGGAATCGCTGGATCCATTTGGTCCCACGGTTGCGCGTCTGAAACGAAAATATCCATCTGCGACTGGAACCAGCTCGGGTCATCAAGGGAGCCCGCCAGGATTCCCACAAACTGCGGTTCCCCTCCTTCAAATTCGCCTCCCGTAATTCGGGACCCGCATTCAGGACAAAAACCGCGTTTGTGTTTTCCGCGGGCCATGCTGGATGTGAAATGGTAACGCAATTGTCCGCGCGTCAGTCGAAAAGCCCCTAGCGGCAGTAAAACTGCGGAAGCGAATCCGCTGCCAGTTACGTGCTGGCAATCGCGACAGTGGCATTTGAACATCATGATCGGCTCAGCCGTGCATTCGTAACGAATCGCGCCGCAGGAGCAGCCACCTTTAAACGGAATGTTCATGGACAGTTTTACGGCTGATCGGGAATTTCAACTTCGACGAGTTTCGCCAATAGCGTCAGCGATTCCTGCCAGCCGAGATAGCACGCTTCGGCGGGAATGACATCGGGCACGCCTTCCTGCACGATGTTCAATTCCGTTCCGCACGAGACTTTTTTCAGCGTGATTGTCGCCTGCATTTCGCCGGACAAGTTTGGATCGTCAAATTTGTCCGTGTAGCGAATGCGTTCGTGCGGCGTCAGTTCGACATACGTTCCGCCGAAGGAATGGCTCTTACCTGTCGTGAAGTTCGTAAACGACATTTTGTAACTGCCGCCAACTTTCGCGTCCATCTGATGAACTTTGCCGGTGAATCCGTTTGGCGGAAGCCATTTGGCCATCGCGTCGGGATCCAGAAACGCGCGGTAAATTTTCTCCGGCGTCGCGCGGAGCATTCGGTGGAGTCGGATGGTGTTTGCTGACATGATTTTTTGCTCCTTTCGGTGTGGTTGTGTGTTGCTGACGTGATCGTTTGATTATCTCGCGTTTATATCCGGCTCTATGATTCCGAACACATTACCGGCTGGATCTTGCGCATACGCAAGCCAACCGATTTTCGGAATCGCCATTTTCGGAACGCAGATTTTTCCGCCGTTTTGTTCAATCTTCTTTATCGATTCATCGAGTGATGAAACGCCAATCGTGTTCAGCGTGCCGGGACTTTGGCCTTCACGCGAACGGGTGAGTCCGCCGTTAATTCCTGACTCCTTATCATCGCCCGTCGCGACAAGCCAGTACTCGATTGGGCCGCCTTCAAACTTTTGGAACTTCCAGCCGAAAACATCCTGATAAAATGGACGGACAGCGTCTGGATCGTCCGTGTAGATTTCGAAATGAACTACGCGTGGCATATTTAATCCCTCCTGGAGAGTTAGTTCAGTTTGTGCTGTGATGGTCAGTAACGATCGTGGTGGCGGACCCAATCCATCGTAAAGTCCAGCCTGTCCTCGTCGCGGCCCTTTGGCACCAAGTCGAGAAAATTGTAAGCGCCAACCAGAATATCGAGCCCGCGCGCGTACGTGGAATAGGTGTGGAAGACGTTTCCATTTTCATCTTTGTAAAACACGCTCAGACCAGGTAGCTCGTCGCTCATGAGGTCCTGGGTATTATAGTTGTAATACATTTTTCCTTTTGCCTGCTCTTCCTTGGTTGCAGAGACGTGATAATCGAAATTGAAATCGTTGTTATACGACGAGACCCATTTGAAGCGCCAACCCATCCGTTTCTTAAACGGTTCGATCTCCGACAACGGCGCGCGTGAAACAACCACAAGCGTCACGTCACGATGCGGAAGATGCCAGTTGGCGCCGTCAAAATGATCCGCCAGGTACGAACAGCTTTTACAACCCTCCTCCCACCCGGGGCCGAGCATGAAATGATAGACAATCAATTGGCTGCGGCCCGCGAAGAGATCCGCTAGGGTTTCCCTGTCATCCGGTCCATCGAAAATGTACGCCTTGTCGATTTTAACCCATGGCAGCTCGCGCCGATGGCGGCTCACTTCATCGCGCAGCTGCGTTAGTTCCTTCTCTCGCGTCAGTAAATCCTTGCGCGCAACCAGCCACTCAGCTTCTGACACTACCTTGGAAGGATTCGCTTCGCTCCTGGTTTTCCGTTCCGTTGTCTCGATTTTCATTTTGTTCTCCTTCGTCTTTGTTTGTTTGATGTTTTCGCTCGGTTTTCCAAAAAAGCTTCTTCAAGGCAAACGCGCTCAGCCCACCAGTTGAAGTCGCGCCAATTGCCATCAAAGCCGCGTTTGCGATGCAAACAGGGCACACCGCATTCCTCCGTTCGCCCGATCAGCTTAGTCAGGCAGTGACAAACTGTGCTTCTGTTCGGGCGTCCGCCGCAATGGGACATTCCCCCAACACCGGCCTGACTTCCACACGTATGCCATACAGGAGACCCGGGCATTGCGTGGCGATTTCAACCGCTTCGTCCATCGTGGCGACGTCGAGAAGAAAATAGCCACCAATCGCCTCCTTGGATTCGGCGAATGGGCCATCGGACACAATGCGGTCCTTACCCGAAACGATTTTCCCCTCGCGTTCCAGTGGATTTCCGGCAACAGCTTTGCCCTGTTCGGTCAGGCGTCTGAACCAGGCCATCCACTTTTCAGAGACTCTTTGCATCTCCTCGGGCGAAAGACTCTTGCGTAACTCGGTTCCGCGAAATAGCAGCATGTATCCATTTTGATTCTGTGTGCTCATAGTATTGCTTTTAGCTGATAGTTGATTGTTGATAGTTTTTTGGATGTTTCAATAATACGACGAACCGGGGCGCGCATTCGCGGGACAATTATTTTGCATTTCCGTCGCTCTCCCAAATCCCGAACGTGTTACCCTCGGTATCCTGGCAGACAGCGAAGTAACCCATCTGTGGCACGGCAGTTTTCGACATGCAGATTTTGCCGCCGAGTTTCTCGATTTTTCCTGAGAATTCACTGACCGAATTCACACTGACGTAGTTGGTAATCGGCTGTTGCGGCTGTTTGCGCGCCATCAGCGCGCCATCAGGAGTCTCATCGGCACCTGCGGTATCGATGTGCCAGTAATCCTGCGGCCCTGGGAACCTCTCGATTTTCCAGCCGAACAACTCGCCATAAAACTTTTTGGCCCGTTCGACATTGTCAGCCGGGATTTCAAACCATACGATGCTGGCAGCTTGTTTTTTTGTAGAAGTGCTCATGTTTTGCCTTTCTGTTGATGTGTGATTTTCGTTCTGTCAGAGATACGACGAATTAAGGCACCGGTTTAGGACAAATTTTTCCTGATTCAGCAGTCTCGCCGTCGACGCAACGTTGGAGTCGTTTCAAAAGGAAAGCTCGCTCTGACTTGGTTTCCGCTAGTTCAAACGATCTCCGAAATTGTTCGGCAGCGCTTTGGAGCTTGCCCGTCCGCATTTCGAATTCTCCCAGCACAGCATAGAGCAAATAATACGAGCTCAGTTTATCGAGGCCCCGGATGCCTTCCACAGTCTGAAGTCCCGCTCTTGGTCCGTGAATGTTGGCAATGGCAACGGCACGATTGAGGGCAACGACCGGCGACTGGTCGAATTCGATCAGCCGATCGTAAAGCGAAAGGATTTGCTGCCAGTCGGTGGACTCGTAGTCCTTGGCTGCGCAGTGACAGGCGGCGATTCCCGCCTGAAGATGATATTCACTGAGCTCGTCACCTGCCGCCGACTGTGACAAGTGGAACATGCCACGCGCGATTGTCGCTTGGTCCCATCGCGTCCGGTCCTGCTCTTTCAAGCGCAGCAGATTGCCCTCGCTGTCCACTCGCGTCGGGATACGCGCGGCATTCAGCAGCATCAACGCCAGCAACGCATGGGTCTTGGGCTGATTGCCGATCGGATGTTGCGCCAACAATCCCGTCAGGCGAATCGCTTCGTTGCAAAGTTCTTCGCGAACCAGGTTTTCGCCACTCGACGCTTTGTAGCCTTCGTTAAACAAGAGGTAGAGCGATTGCAAAACGCCATCCAATCGCTGCCCAAGTTCCTTTGCGCCTGGGATTTCAAACGGAATTCGCGCCTGACGGATTTTTTGTTTCGCGCGCGTCAATCGCTTTGCAATCGCTGCATCCGTGGTGAGAAATGCGCGGCTGATCTCCGTCACGCCGAATCCGCACAGCGTCTTCAAAGCGAGCGCGACCTGCGCGTCCGCCGGAATCGCGGGATGGCAGCAGACGAACATCAATCGCAAACGGTCGTCGGCAATTTCGTCCTCCGAAAAAATCGCTTCGTCCGGACCTACGCCATCGCGGTCCATCAAACGGATAATTTCAGCTTGTTTGTTCTGGAAGACCTTTCGTCGCCGGACGACATCCAGCGCGAGGTTGCGCGAAGCGCGCATGATCCAGGCAGAAGGATTTTTCGGGACTCCGTAAAACGGCCAGGTCTGCAACGCACGCGCCAGCGCTTCCTGCACGACATCTTCAGCGAGATTGAGGTTCTCAACTCCGAATATTCTCGTCAACGTCGCCACCATCTTTCCCGCCTCGTGACGAAAAAGGTGTTCCACCAACTGGGACACGCCGTCGTTGTCCACACGCTTCTGTTTCAGAGCCGTTCCTCTTCCAGGTCGTACACGTCGAACCAGTGGTGCACCACCCGGTTACGCGGAACGAATTGTTGGATGTAATCCTCCATGTATTCCTGGAGTTCCAAGGGCAAATCGCTCAGGTGCAGGTCGCGCTCTTTGTTATTCCAAGCAATGATCTCAGCGCGCGGTCGTTTCTTGGCATGTTCGCCGATCCACGCAGTTATCTCATTGTCAGTCGCGCCGGTCGCAACAAACGATCGAAACTCGTCGCAATCAATCTCAGCAAACTTTAGCCAGCGCTGATCGAGCGGGCAGTTGGAATGGTATTCGCCTTCCCAGCCGGCAAGCACCGCACGGCATTTATCCACCGCCCGCGCCGCCAACACGTAGTCGGCCAGCGTTTCCCGCGGGCTGCGTGGGAATTGTTTGCCATCGCGCAGATCGCGGGCCAGCAACCTCACTTTTTCGAGGTTCTTATCCATAGATTTTCTCCTTCTTAGTTATTTGATTTCGCCCTGCCACTCCTGACTTAGTCGAGATTTCATTGTTTGGCATCTTCTCGGTTCTCCTCGCTCTTAGCCTTTTGGTTTTTCAGTCGGCTTAACCTGAACCTGAATACCCTCGTGCAAGTCATCGGTGGGGTTGATCACGACCTTTGTGTTTTCAGTCAGGCCATCGAGCACTTCCAAATTCGTTCCGAAATCGCGCCCAACATGAATATTTTGCCAGTGAATGCGATTCTCATTCACAAGGATCGCAACCTGCGGCCCTTCCGTGTGAAATAGGAATGCATTGGCCGGCACGACGATCGGCGCGTTTTCATCGGCCAACAGAAATTTCACCTGACCGTACATGCCGGCATAAAGTTTCCCTTCGTGATTCGGGACTTGTACCTCCACTTGCATCGTGCGCGACTGCGGATCGAGCGCGCCGGCGGCGCGTGTGACCGTGCCGTCGAAATCCTGCCCGGGAAATTCCTGCACTAGAATTTTCGCTACCAATCCGTCGTGAATGGAAAGCGCGTTTTCCTGCGGCGCGTACACGTAAACTCGCAACGGATCACTTTGCACGATCCCAAATAGCGGTGTGCCGGAAGTGCCACTGCCGGCTGTCACCAGCGAGCCAACATCGACAAATCGAGCGCTGATTTTGCCGCCAAATGGTGCGATGATCTGCTGGAAGCCCTGCAATTTTTGCAACTGCTCGTAATTAGCCCTGGCTCCTTCGTAAGCTTTTTCGTTTTGGTCGTACTCCTGTTTGGACACGACGTTCTTCCCGACCAGATCACGCCAGCGATCGGCCGTTACTTTCGCGATCTCATAACTGGCCTTCGCTTGTGCGAGTTGTTGATCGACCTCCGGCGTTTCAATCTCCGCCAGTAATTGCCCAGCCACGACATTGTCGCCGATATCCACTTTCCAGCTTTTCACGTAACCGTTAGCGCGCGGATAGATTGTCGTCTCCTGAAATGCCTGGAATGTGCCGGGGAGAATTAATTCCTTAGGTTTGCGATCGCGCTGCGCAGTCACCACGTTCACCTCGAGCTGCGTCGCCTGTTTGGTGAATGCTTTTTCCTGGCCGCGCTCCTGAACTCGCCGCCATACACCAATGGTGACAAGGAACGCCAGCACTGTGACAGCAGCTATCGGTCCCCACACGGCGACGCTGCGCACCGGTGGGTGCAACGGGCCCCGCGGCTCTGGTTGTTGCGGCGCGCCCGGCGGTCGCGCCTTATCTTGTCGATCTTCCGCGCCGTTGTGACGATGCCGGAGATGTTTGGTCTGGTTCATTGCGTCGGCTGTTCTCCTTCGCCCTCGCGTCGCTCCTGTCGCTCGAACTCTTCGTCTTCGTCGCAAGTAAACTCCGCTTTTCGCAAAATGCTGTAAACCACCGGCACGAAAAACAGCGTGGCGAAAGTTGCAAAAATCAACCCGCCGATGACGGCACGGCCAAGCGGTGCGTTCTGTTCGCCACCTTCGCCGAGACCGAATGAGAACGGCAGCATGCCGATGATCATGGCCAGCGCAGTCATCACCACCGGACGCAACCGCGTGAAACCGGCCGAGAGCGCGGCATCGTGCGAACTTTTTGGATTGTCGCCGCAACGTTCATCGTTGGCAAAGCTGACAACCAAAATGCTGTTCGCGGTCGCGACGCCGATGGCCATGATTGCGCCCATGAGCGACGGCACGCTAAGCGTTGTGCCGGTGATGAAGAGCATCCAGATGATGCCGCACAACGCGCCAGGTAGCGCCATGATGATGATGAACGGATCGGTCCACGATTGGAAATTGACCACCATCACAAAGTAAACGAGCACGATCGCAAACAGGATTCCTGCGCCGATGCCGGCAAACGATTTGTTCATGCTCTCGACCTGCCCGCGCACGTTCAGAAAAGTGCCGCGCGGCAAATTCTTTTTCGTTTGATCGAGAATTTTGTTCACCTGGCCAGCCACGCCGCCCAAATCGCGACCTTGCACATTCGCAAGCACGTCGAACACCGGCTGCACGTCGTAATGGTTCACAATGATCGGTGATTCGCGTCGCTCCACTGTGGCCAGGTTTCCCAGCAACTCTGGGCGCGGCTGATTGGGCGCCACCACCGGCGTGTTTTTCAAATCTTGCAGCGTGTCCATTTTATATTGCGGCGTTTGCACAGCGACCTGGTAATTCACGCCGTTCTGAAAATTGAGCCAGAAGTTCGGTGACGCCTGGCCGCTGGAACTGAGCGAAATTAACATTGTGCGCGCTACGTCGTTCTGGCTGAGACCAATCTGCTGCGCGCGGGTGCGATCGACATTCACCCGCAAATCCGGGCCGTGCACGACCTGGTGCACGTGCACATCGGCCGCGCCGGGAATTTGCGCGACGCGTTCTTTGATTTGGTTCGCAATCTCGTAACCCCTTGGGTCGCGACCCGTGACCTGAATATCGATCGGAGCCGGAATACCGAAATTCAAAATCTGGCTAACGATGTCCGGCGCGGCAAAAAAGAACTCCATGTCCGGAAAATCGCGGTGCAATTTCTCGCGCAGGATGTGCATGTATTGCGCAGTCGGCCTGTGATTCGGAGTGAGCGCGACAAGAATTTCGCCGTCAGCTTCACCAATGGTGGCGTTGTCGCTGAAGGCGAGATTAATTCCGCTAACCGGCAGACCGATGTTATCGAGCACGTTATCTATTTCGCTAGGCGGAATCACCTCACGAATGGCGCGGCCGACCCGGTAAAAACGCTCTTCCGTCGCTTCGAGCCGTGTCCCCGCCGGTGCGCGCACGTGCAATCGGAATTGCCCGGCGTCCACGACCGGGAAAAAGTCGCGCCCCAGAAACGGGACGACGCAAAGTGAAATAAGGACCATCGCGCCCATGGCCACAAAGACGATCTTGCGATTCCCGAGGCACCAACGCAGTGCATCAACGTAGCGGTCACGAATTTTTTCGAACCCTCGATTGAAGCTCTCGTGAATCCTGAAAAGGAATTGCGAGATCGCGCCGAGAATTCCTTCTGGGGAGCGCACGCGCCGCCCGGGCTCTTTGCGGCGCCCCGCTGCAAAGTTTTCTTCATCGCCCGGCGCGCCTGGCGGTCGCGCCCTACCACCTTTTTCGCGCTTGTTATCGATCTCTTCTTCACTGCCATCACGCTCTCCGAGCCCATGCGCGAGGCTCACGTCGATTTCCTCGAGATGCCCGCGCATTAGAAATTTCACCATCGTCGGGACGACCGTGCGGGAGAGAAGATAGGAGGCGAACATGGCGAAGATGACCGCCATCGCCAGCGGTTGAAAAAGAAACTTGGCCACACCGCTTAGGAAAAAGATAGGCACAAACACAATGCAGATGCACAGCGTCGAGACGAACGCGGGCACGGCGATCTGCATCGCACCGTCGAGAATGGCGCGGATCATGGGTTTCCGCATCGCGAGGTTGCGATGGATGTTTTCGATCTCAACAGTGGCGTCATCGACCAGAATGCCGACAGCAAGCGCAAGGCCGCCCAGCGTCATGATGTTTACGGTCTGGCCCAGCGCGCCCAGCACGATGATCGAGCACAAGATCGACAACGGAATTGAGGTCGCCACGACCAGCGTCGATCGCCAGTTTCCCAGGAAAAGAAGAATCATCAGCGCCGTGAGACAGGCCGCGATCACGCCTTCACGCAAGACGCCGTTGATGGCCGCGCGCACAAAAATCGATTGATCGAAAAGCTGCGTCATTTCGAGCTCCTTTGGCAGTGTCGCCTGAATTCGCGGCAGCGCTTCTTTCACGCGCTTGATGATGTCGATGGTAGACGCGCTCGCGCTTTTGAGAACGGTGAGCAACGCGGAGCGGATGCGATTTTGCGCGACGATGTTCGTCTGCACAGCGAAGCCGTCCCGTACCTGGGCGACGTCGCGGATGTAAACCACCGCGCCGTTCACCTGCTTGATCGGCAGATCGTTCAACACTTGCAAGACCTCCGGACTCGAGTTGAGGCGGACGTTGTATTCGCGGTCGCCGATTTTTTGCGTGCCGGCTGGCAGGATGACGTTCTGCACATTGATCGCGTTGCTAACGTCCGTAGGCGAAAGGCCCTTTCCGTAAAGTTTCGCCGGATCGATATCGACCATGATCTGGCGTGATTTTCCACCGTAAGGCAACGGCACCTGCGCCCCTTGCACGGTGGCCAGCTGCGTGCGGATGAAATTCAAGCCGATGTCGTAGAGTTGCTGCTCGGAAAGCGTTTTGCTGCTCAAGCCGACTTGCAGAATCGGCACATTCGACGCGCTGTATTGAATAATGAGCGGGGGCGTCGTCCCCGGCGGCATGATCCTCAAGAGCGTCTGGCAAATCGATGTGATCTGGGCGACGCCCGCTTCCACTTTTGCGCCTTCATGAAAAAAAACTTTGATGACCGAAACGCCATTGTAACTCTGCGATTCGATGTGCTCGATATCGTTGACCGTGGTCGTCATCGCGCGCTCGCAGACCGTAACAAAGCGCTTCTCCATTTCTTCGGGTGCAACGCCAGAGTAGCTCCAGATCACGCTCACCACCGGAATGTTGATGTTCGGGAAAATGTCGGTGGCCATCCTCGCGATCGTCACGATCCCGAGCAACGCGACGAGGATGGCCACCACGGTGAACGTGTACGGACGCCTAAGAGCTAAACGAACAATCCACATGCGCTGAAGGTTTCAGTTTTCCGACAAACAAAGCCTGCATAAGAAAATCGAACGCCGCAGCGCATTCGGTCTCGCTCTGCCGCCGAGAAGATTCTTCATAGTGCAGCTTCCTGGTTCTCAACCAGTCGCTTGAAATTGCCGAGATACTCTTCCACTCTTCGCGACAGACTGGGGGGATCGAAAATCGAACGTATTTTCAGCGTTATCTCCGTTTCCCGATCGGAGCGAGGCTCGAATGAAACGACGCCCGACATGAAACCGTCCGACATCGAACGCCACGCGATTCGGCGGCCGGGAATTCGAAGCACAATCTGAAAGACACCTTGTTGTTCGTTGCCGTTGGGGTGCCAGTTGTAAGAAAAGTGTGTGTCATCCATTCTTTGTACATTCCGCAACGGCGTGATGAATTTCGGCAGATCTTCAACCCGTGACCATTGGTCATAGACCTGGCCAACGGGCGCGTTCACTACAACGCATTGGCGCGCTGCGTTCATCTCGATCGGAACGGGCTCCATCGTCTGTGTCGAGTTGTCAGGCGGAGAAGCGTCCATACAGGTCCCTCGAAAAAACCCTGGTCCAACCGTCGGTGAAGTTAAAGAACGACATGTTCAACAGCAGCATGGGATCATGCCTGCGCCCACGTCGTCGAAACTTGTGGCGCAAGCTGCGCCGTGTAGTGCTTTGATTCAGTTTTGTTTTCATTTTGACATTTTGTTCGTCTCCGAAACTCTAAATATGGTTGAGCGGCGTCACCACAGAGCGGTGGGAGGATTTTTCGATGCTCCGCAAGGGAGAATGAATGACACCTCTTTCGAGGGAGGAACCAAAAGTGGTGCAATGCTGCGCTGTCCGTGGGCTACCACCGAACCGGCCATCGCCTATCACGACGAGGAGCGGGGTGTGCCGGTGCACGATGACCGGGTGCTCTTCGAGTTCCTGATGCTTGAAGGGGCGCAGGCAGGGCTGAGCTGGATGACAATTCTGAAGAAACGGGAGAACTACCGGAAGGCGTTCGATGGATTCCGTGCCGAGAAGGTCGCCCACTACGGGGCGCATGATGTGAAGCGGCTACTCCGCGACGAAGGCATTGTGCGCAACCGGCTGAAGATCGCGGCACGATCCAGAACGCGAAGGCGTTTCTCGTTGTGCGCAAAGAATTCGGGGCGTTCGACGCTTACGTACGGGGCTTCGTCGGCGGCAAACCGATCCAGAATCGCTGGCGAATCATGGCCGATGTGCCCGCGCGCACCGCAGAATCCGATGCGATGAGTCGCGATCTGCTGCGGCGTGGATTCAAATTTCTAGGCTCGACAATCTGCTACGCGTTGATGCAATCGACGGGGATGGTGAACGATCATCTCGTGACCTGTTCGCGACATGCCGAACTCGGCGGCGCGCACAGGCGCAAGTGACGAAACACGGAAAAGAAAAACAGATCCCAGCCGCAGTTTGAAAAAGATCGACAATTCAATTCATGGATCGACGTCTTGTTTTGGTCTTTACGGTGCGAGAGAAAACGATAACAGTGAAAATGGCCGTTTAAGCGAGGACTAAACGACATGACGTCGCTCACCGCGTTGCTCTCGAAGTGGCCGCTCATTCGTCAAATTCGTGGGCGGGCCGACGGCACGGGAATGGAAGCGATGTCGGACAAAACGCGCGCCATGCACGCGCGGACTGACGATGCGCAAGTAGCGCGCTCGATTTGTCCCTACTGCGGAGTCGGCTGCGCTCAACTAATTTATCACAAGGATGGGAAGCTGATTTCGATCGAAGGCGATCCGGATTCGCCGATCAGCCAGGGAAATCTTTGCCCGAAAGGCGCGGCTTCTTACCAATTGCTCACGCATGATCGGCGCGAGACAAAAATGAAATATCGCGCGCCGCGCGCGAAAGAGTGGACGGAGATTTCGCTGGATCGGGCCATGGATATGGTGGCGGATCGGGTGTGGGAATCGCGCAAGCGCACATTCGTCAGGCAAGAAGATGGAGCGACCATCAATCACACGACAGCGATCTGTCATCTCGGCGGCGCCACGCTTGATAACGAAGAAAATTATCTCATCAAAAAGCTTCTCACCGGAGGCCTGGGCATGGTCTGTGTGTCCAACCAGGCCCGGATATGACATAGCAGCACGGTGCCCGGTCTGGGCACCTCCTTCGGCCGGGGCGGAGCTACAACTGCGCAGCAAGATCTCGCCAACGCCGATTGCATATTGATCGAAGGCTCCTCGATGGCCGAAGCCCACCCGGTCGGTTTTCGCTGGGTGATGAAAGCAAAGGAACGCGGCGCGACGATCATCCATGTCGATCCACGATTTTCGCGCACCAGCGCAATGGCCGACATTTGGGTACCGATCCGCGCCGGCGCGGACATCGCCTTTCTCGGCGGACTCGTTAGGCATCTGATCGAGAATGAGCTCTTCTTTCGCGATTACGTCGTCCATTACACGAATGCGTCCTGCATTTTGAGCGACGAATATGCCGATCCGGAGGACAACGGGGACGGCTATTTTTCCGGTTGGAACGAAGAGAAGCGCGCTTACGAAGGCAAAAGCTGGCTCTACAAAGGCGAGGATCTGAGTCGGCCTCAGCGCGACCTCACATTGCAAGATCCACAATGCGCTTTTCAGAAGTTGAAAAGACATTTCGCCCGTTATACGCCGGAAATGGTCGAGAAAGTCTGCGGCATCCCGCCGGAACTTTTCCATAAAGTGGCGGACGCGCTTGTTGCCGCATCGGGGCCGGAGAGAACAGCGGCGATTTGTTACGCGGTCGGTTGGACGCAGCATTCCAAAGGCGTACAGATCATTCGAACGGCCGCGATCTTGCAACTGCTGCTTGGAAATATCGGCCGACCGGGCGGTGGAATTCTCGCGTTGCGCGGGCACGCTTCCATCCAGGGCTCAACCGATATTCCTACGCTCTACGACATTCTGCCTGGCTACATGCCGATGCCGCGCGGCGGAAAAGAAGAAACGCTGCAAAAATATTTGGAGGCACACACAACCAGAACAGGACTCTGGTCGAATACTCCTGCTTACTTCATCAGCTTGCTGAAAGCCTATTATGGAAAACGCGCGACAGGGAAAAATGATTTCGGCTACGACTGGCTGCCGAAAATCACTGCCGATCATTCCTTCTTCGAATACCTCTACGATATGGCGGACGGTAAAATGGAGGGAATGTTCTTGATCGGGCAGAATTCAGCTGTCGGCGCGCCAAATTCACGTTTGCAGCGGAAGTCGATGGCGAAATTAAAATGGTTCGTCATTCGCGAGATGGTGGAAACAGAGCCAGCCAAGTTTTGGCGCGATTCGGCTGAAATTGAACGCGGCGAGTTGAAAACGGAAGAGATCGAGACGGAAGTTTTCTTTTTTCCCGCGGCCGGCCACGCCGAAAAAGAAGGTGCGTTCACAAACACGCAGCGGCTCTTGCAATGGCGCGAAAAAGCCATCGATCCGCCGGGAGATTGTCGATCTGACGCGTGGTTCATTCATCAGCTCGCATTGCGTCTAATCGCGAAGGCAAAAGCGTCGGAGGACGCAATCGATGAGCCGCTGCGTGCGCTCGACTGGTGGTACCCCGAAGACGAGAAAGGCGAGCCGCAAATGGAGGCCGTGCTCGCGGAGATCAACGGTTGGTACACAAATCCTGTAGCCGGGGTCGGTGACCCTGGTGGGAGTGATGGAGTCGTATTCGCTATCGATCGCGACGGCAACGCTCATCACGGTCCGCAGGTGAATGGTTTCGCTGAGTTGAAATCCGACGGATCGACAGCATGCGGCTGCTGGATTTATTCCGGCGTTTTCGGCAGCAATGGCGTGAACAAGGCGAATTCACGAAAATCCGAAAATTATCTTGGCCACGGCTGGGGCTTCAGTTGGCCGAGCGATCGCCGCATCATTTACAATCGCGCCAGTGCGCGGCCGGATGGAACTCCTTGGAGCGAACGCAAAAAATTAGTGTGGTGGGACTCGCAAAAATGGACAGGCATAGACGTTCCTGGTTTTGTAGCGACAAAGGCTCCGGAGTACCAGCCGGACGAGACGGCGGAAGGCCTTGATGCGATTCCCGGTGATGCGCCGTTCATTCTGCATGAGGACGGGCTTGCCTGGCTTTACGTGCCAAAAGGTTTGCAGGATGGGCCGTTCCCGACGCATTACGAACCGCTCGAATCTCCCGTGCGCAATTCACTTTACTCGCGCGATACGAATCCGGCGGTGAATTGGTTTACGCGCGGCGAAAATCGTTTCGCGCCGCCGGGCGACGCGCGCTTTCCTTTTGTGCTGACGACTTATCGGCTGACGGAGCACCATACAGCCGGCGGCATGACGCGCTTCCTGAGTCATCTCTCCGAACTGCAGCCAGAAATGTTCGCCGAGCTTTCGCCCGAACTCGCGCGAGAATTGAAAATCGACAATGGCGATTACGTTTGCGTGATTACTTTGCGCGGCGCGATCGAAGCGCGTGCGCTGGTGAGCCGGCGCATTCGGCCGATGAATCTGAATGGCAAGAGGGTGCATCAGGTTGCGGTTCCATTTCATTTTGGAGCTGCGGGTCCCTTGCGCGGTAATGCTGCCAATAATCTCGTCGCAATTTCTGGCGAACCGAATGTCACGATCATGGAAAGCAAAGCGCTTACATGCAACGTTATCCCTGGCCGATTGCCGCGCGGCCCGGCTTTTCTCGATTGGATTGAGCGACATGCGCCACAATCCGGCTTGCCACTGAATTTACACCCGGAGCAACCGCCGCCGGGTGCGCCGACCGGCGGAAGATTTTCGCGTATTCCATGATTGGCGAGTTTCTCTGGGTAGCGCACGCGTCTCGCGTGCTGGTTTCGGCGTCGCGCCGAAACAATCTTTTCTTTGAATTTCGCATGCAACAGAGAATGGAAACGAATGTACAAAGTTCGCGATCGCGAGGACGCGATCGCCAGCACGCGAGACGCGTGCGCTACCCAAACAACAACCTTCAACACGCGATGCGACGATGATCGGCGAAGGAATCGAAAGTACGAACCAGCGCCATCACAATTTCGTACAGGAAAAAGTAGAGGTCGGCTTCTTTACCGACCCGACGGTTTGCATTGGTTGTAAGGCTTGCGAAGTCGCCTGCAAAGAATGGAATCACGTGCCGGATGACGGTTTCACGTGGTCGGGAAATTCGTACGACAATACTGGGCACCTTGGCGCATCGACGTGGCGCCATGTCATGTTTCTTGAGCAGGATCGACAAAAAGGAAACCAGGTTGTGGGTTCGCATTCGCTAGCTAGTGGCGATGCTGAAGACCCTTTTCGCTGGATATTTCTCTCCGATGTTTGCAAGCACTGCGAAGAAGCCGGCTGTCTGGAAGCGTGCCCGACCGGCGCGATCGTGCGTACGGAAGTTGGCTCAGTCCTCGTTCAAAACGATGTCTGCAACGGTTGCGGTTACTGCGTCGTCTCCTGTCCATTTGGCGTGATCGATCGTAGACCATCGCCGCTGCCAGACGCTGGCGGCGCATTTAAGTGCACATTTTGTTACGATCGCCAAAAGAGTGGACTCGTTCCGGCCTGTGCAAAGGTTTGTCCGACCGAATCGATTGTGTTTGGCCGGCTCGATGATTTGCGCGCACGTGGAGCGGAGCGCGTGCAACACCTTAAACAAAGTGGATACAATGACGCGCAACTTTACGATCCACAGGAAACATCCGTGCGCGGCATTCACGCGTTCTTTTTGATTCTCGGCGAACCCGAAGCTTATGGACTTCCGCCCAAGCCGCAGATTCCAACGATTTATCTGAAGTCAGCGTGGACTTCGGCATTCGCGACCGCAATCGCATCAATCATCGCGGCGCTCCTGGCGTTTGCGTTTTTCTCATGACAATCAATTCGCCATCCGAAAAGCGACTCGAAGAGTTGCGCGAGCAAGCGTGGAAGGACGGTGTAGTTGCTGGCAGCGGTGTCGATGTTGCCGGTGGCCCGATTCCGCGGAAACCGGGTTACTACGGTCAGGCCGTGGTCAGACCGCCGGTCTGGACATGGGAAATTCCGATCTACTTTTTCGTTGGCGGTCTCTGCGGAATGTCAGCAGTTATCGCCTTGGCCGCGGCAATTTTTCATCATCTCGACCTTGCGCGCACCGCGATGTGGGTGGCCGCCATTGGGGTGGTGCTCTCGCCGCTTCTGTTAATTCTGGATCTCGGGCGTCCACATCTCTTCATCAACATGCTGCGCGTTTTTAAACCTCAATCGGCCATGTCGATGGGCGCCTGGATCCTGATAGGCTTTGGCGCGTGCGTCGTTCCCGGCTTGATCGCGCTCGAACTGCACGCTCTTCACACGTCCACCGGAGCGATGGATCAATTTCTTCGCATCGCCGCCGGCCTGTTCATTTTCGGTTCGGCCTACTTCGGGATGTTGCTCGCCACTTATACGGGTGTGCTAATCGGTGCGACAGCGATACCGGCGTGGTTTTTGCATCGCGTGCTTCTCCCGATCCATTTCGGGATCGCAGGCTTGGGATCGGCGTCTGCGTTGCTCGAACTGCTCGGCCATCGCATCGCACCGCTCAACGCGATTGGATTTTTCGCGGCCACGGTCGAATCAGTGCTTTTGGTTTGGCTGACAATCGCCAAACACGGAGCAGCCGATCGCGCGATACACGAACACAGTTCGGGCTGGCTCATTCGCATCGGCGAAATCTTGAGCGGTCCGCTTGCGCTCATCCTCCGGTTTTTCGGCCTGGTTCCGTTCGCAGCGGTCTCATTTCTGATTGGCGCGTTGGTCAGCCGATTCGGGTGGATCGCCGTCGGCAAAGTTTCCGGCGCCGATCCAGAGTCTGTGTTCGCCGCGGAGCGCTACTAGCAACGACCGCAGTTGTAGCCGCTGTCGCTGACTGCGGCCTGCTCAGTTCACCCAAAGCTTGCTCGCAATCGGGCACCCCAACTTCCTCGGGAGGTGGGCGAAGTCTTTACGTCCTCAACTCTCAGCTCTGCGCTCGACTCGGTCGGCCGCCGACCCAAGCGAACGCGAATGCCTACTGTCCCATCAGATTAATGCCCGTAGTTTCACTCAAGGCTCTGTCAGTACGGGCCTCAATCTCGACCGGGTCGTCAGTTTCACGACCCTTGAGCACCTGGTGAGCAATTAGCCGAAAGTCAGCTTCGATTCGTTGATCTCCAGGCGTTCGATCTGGGCGCGGCCCTTGTGGACCTATCGTGGACATGGACCAAGCCTGTACCAGTGGCGAAATGGCGCCGATTCTGACACCTATATAAAGCCACGTAGCTTCTTGTATTGAACACCCCCCGGCGCGACAGGCGTGATAGAACATACGATCGGCTTCGCGACGTGCCTGCACATCGTGGAGGGCATCGTCGCATGCCTTGTCATGGACGATCGATGCACGTCGATAATCTCCGGTATAGGGCGACCCGACGAGCGTCCAGAGGGCGCGCGGAATCGAAGCGCCGTCGACATCGTAATTCTTAGGAGTTAGCTACGTCTTTCCGTGGGGGTCAGTAAACGAGAAATCTGCGAGTAATCGCATCTTGCGATCCGGCCCTTGGTTGTCTGTGAGCCACTGGGTTCGAGGTTCACCAGAAAAAGTTCCGTGAGACATAATTGTGCAAGGGTTTAGCTCGCCATTGAAGCGCGAAAAATAGCAGAAATTTAGCTATGTGAGTAACGGAAAAAAGCAGATGTCAGAGGTCAGAGATCAGAAGTCAGAAGTTGGAGGGGCAGCCGCCTTCACTGATTACGGCGAGCCATGGGCTACTCCGAAAGCTTTTGACTCATGCGCTCCCGCGCATTTCGACCTGTCGGTTTGCCCATCTATGTCGCTCGCACCCCTTCGGCTTCGTTCGCGAGCAGGCGGCGTGACACGGCCGCCTTTGTCCGCCGGCGGCCGGACTCCGGCGTGCCAAGGATGGCAGGCGCGGCCAGCGCGGTGATCGGTAATTTGCGGTTGGTCGTAACTATCGCGCACGATTACGCCAACCTCGGTCTGCCGCTGCTCGACCTGATCTCCGAAGGAAACACTGGCCAACGAAGGTGGTTAGAAAGACGGGACTTAGCCAGCGACGCGGAAATTGCAGCGCTGGGTCGCAGCACTTTTCAGTGCTTCACAAGAGAGAGCGGATAGCACCTCTTTTGAGGGAGGAAACAAAAGTGGCGCGCTGGCGGAGGATTGTTAGACTTTTACCATGCGCACGCGTGCAAGACGCCGATCGATCAGCTTAGGACATGTGTTTGCGCGAGCGACTAAATTGTTATGAAACCCGAAGTCACCGCTGCGGAACCGATCCAGTCAATCACGGCACGTCCATCCTGTCGTACGGCGGGCGGACTTGGTCCGCAAACCGAACCTTGTCCCGCAGCCGAGGACGACGAAAGCGCAGTAAGACATCTATTCGAATTGTCCCGCGATGTGATCTTGTCCCTCGACCGCGAGGGAAATATCCTTTGCATCAATCCGCGTGGCGTCCAACTGAGCGGTTATTCAGAAACGCAATTGCGCGGAGCAAATATTTTTGAGCGCTTGCTGCTTCCGGAAGACTGGCGCGCGGCTCGCCAAATGCTAGATGATCTAGTGAGCGGGAAGGCGCGGGAATATGAAATCCGTTGGAAAACTAGTGACGGCGCCATCCTTCAATTTGATGGCGCATCAGTTCCACGCCGATCCAGCAGTGGAGAATTTTTGTCCACGCTCTGCACACTGCGGGATGTGACCGAGCGCAAGTGCGCGGAAGAAAAACTGCGCAAGAGCGAAGAGAAATATCGGGACCTGATCGAGATTTCACCCGATGCGATCTACGTCGTTGACGCCAATGGCATCTGTGTTTTGGGAAACCGCGCCGGCGCCGAGCTGGCTGGAATCCCTCAGGACGAACTGGTTGGCACGCTAGTCACCGAGACTTATCTCCCGGAAGAGCACTACCTGTTTCGAGAGCGGATCGAGAAATTAAGAGCGGAAGGCACTCTGCGATTCGAAAGGAAGTTCGTGCGCAAAAACGGCGAGATCGTTCCCGTGGAAGTTTCCTTGTCCGCGATACGCGGTGGATATTTCCAGGCGATCCTTCGAGATATCAGCGAGCGCAAGAAGGCGGAGGCGTTGTTTACCGGCGAAAAGCGCCTTTTCGAGATGATCGCGACCGGCGTTCCGCTCAAGGAGATTCTGAATGCCTTGTGTTTGATTATCGAGGAGTACCGTCCCGGCACGCTTGCTTCCGTTTTGTTGCTTCGTCCTGGTGGTGTTCATCTGGATTCCGTGGCGGGGCCGAGTCTTCCTAAGGGATGGACACAGCAGATGGAAAAACTGCCCATTGGACCGTGTGCCGGCTCTTGCGGGACCGCGGCATATCGGCGATCACCGGTCATAGTCTCTGACATCGCGACTGACCCGCTGTGGGAGGTGCCGGAGCATCGCGCTTCAGCACTGAGGTACGGACTGCGAGCCTCTTGGTCGAATCCAGTCCTCTCTTCGGAAGGAAAAGTCCTGGGAACCTTCTGCATGTACTATCGCGAAACGCGTAGTCCGAACTCGCAAGACCTCGAGCTGATTGAGTTAGCGACGCACCTTGTACGGGTCGCGATTGAACGTGATCGTGCTGAGGAGGCGCTGCGCGCTTCCGAGCAAGTCGCGCGCGGACAAGTAGAGGCGCTCACCTACAGCCTCGATGTTCTCGCGACTGCGCCGGCCCCAGACAAATTCCTCGGAGAAATGCTAAGCACAATTGGCCGCCTCCTGGCCGCGCAAAGTGTGATCCTTTGGTTGCTGGACGAATCGAATGATTCGCTGGTTTTGCGTGCATGGGCCGAGGGCACAAACTTTTCAAAGGTCGATCCGGAGCATCCATTCATTAAGAATCCTTTATCGTGGAAGGAGGACCTCGGACTTCAGGAGCTGTTTTTTTCAGGAGCGCCATCTGTCTGCGAAGACATAGAACATGATCACAATGTTTTCGCAGCTCTTCGCGAGTATTTGAAATCCGGAGGAACGAAGAAGTTCCTGAGGATTCCAACTCTGGTGGGCGGTCGGGTGAGAGGATTCATCGGGATTCGTCACGGCGACCGGCCGCCCTATCGGCCGGAAGAGATCGAATTGGCGCAAGCACTCGCGCACCAGGCGATGCTGGCGATTCAACTCAATGAATTTGCCGAGCAAAGCCGGCAGGCAGCCATTTTGGAAGAACGAAATCGTTTGGCGCGCGACATTCACGATACGCTCGCACAAGGTTTCACTGGCGTGATTGTGCAATTGGAAGCGTTGGAGGACGCCATCGCGTGTTGCCGTCGTAAGGAAGCCAACGAGCATTTGCAGCGCGCCAGCGAATTGGCGCGACGGAGTTTGAATGAAGCGCGCCGATCGGTCCACGCGCTGCGGCCCCAAGCTTTGCAAGGAGGGAACTTCTGGGAGGCGCTAAAAGGAATCATTAAAAATACAACTGCCGCAACTGCGCTTCACACGACTTTCAGCCTTCGTGGCAAACTGCGCGATCTCCCGCTAACTTGGCAAGAAAATCTTCTGCACATCGGACAGGAAGCCTTGACCAACTCGCTCAAGTACGCCCACCCACGCAATTTCGAGACGCGGTTGATCTCCAATTCAAAGGAACTGCGCCTGGAGCTTCGTGACGATGGCGACGGATTCAGGGTCAAAGATCGACATGATGGCTTCGGTTTGGCCGGAATGCGCGAGCGCGTCGAACAAATGGGCGGGAAACTGAAGATCACCAGCGCGCGCGGCAAAGGCACGAGGGTCGTCGTGACCTTACCCTACAATGATGAGGCAACATCCCCAAGGAACGACGGTTTCCAAGGCGTCGAAACGGCTCATCCGTGAGAACAAAAAAGAAACCCGCTCGCAAGGCTACAGCCCGCGCCTCTGGTAGGGACGCCGCGCCGCGTCGTCCGGGGCATCGCAGCGCGATGCCCTTACCTAAAACTGCGCAGAAGAAATCTCGAATTGCTGTTCTGATCGCCGACGATCACAGCGTAGTTCGAGAGGGCTTGGCTTCACTCATCGGTCGAAAAGCAGACATGACCGTCGTTGCCGAGGCGGCCAATGGACGCGAAGCAGTGGAGCTTTGGAAGCAACATCACCCCGATGTGACCCTGCTCGATTTGCGAATGCCTGAGCTCGATGGCGTTGGCGCGATCAAAGAGATTCGCGCCGGCGATGATCACGCGCGCATTATCGTGCTCACCACGTTTGACGGCGATGAAGATATCTACCGCGCCATTCAAGCGGGCGCGAAAGGGTATCTGCTCAAGGATGTGCCTCGCGAGGCATTGATGGATAGCATCCGCCGGGTGCATGCCGGAGAGACTTGTGTTCCTGTGCATCTCGCAGCGAAGCTGGCGGAACGCGTCAGCGGCGAAACCTTGAGCCCGCGCGAGATCGACGTGCTCAAGCTGATTGCTCAAGGAAAAAGCAACAAAGAGATCGGCTCCGCGCTATTCATCAGTGAGGGCACGGTGAAATCGCATGTGAAAGCGATTTTCGCCAAGATGAACGTTATTAGCCGCACCGAAGCTGTCGCCAGCGCCACACGCCGGGGACTGATTCAGCTGTAGTGCTTGTCCACTCGCGCTACCATCATTCTATCTGCAAAAGGGCCTTCTCTGTAGTCCTTACGTTTAAAGATGAATTCGCATCAGAATTCAGTGGCGTTTGGCGCGCCTGGAATCGAGCCGCGCTGGACTTCGAGTGCGAAAGAAGGCGTCGGCACCGCTTATCATACGAGTTGTCGTCTCTGGTTCACGCTCAGTCACGGAATCGTCAATGAGATTTACTATCCGCATGTCGATCAACCGAACACGCGCGACTTTCAGTTTCTCATCAGCGACGGAGAAACGTTTTGCCAAGAGGAAAAACGTGATCTGGGTCATCTGATCGAATACCCCGAGCGCGACTGCGTCTTTTATCGCCTCACGAATTCGGAACCCCGGGGCCGCTACCGTCTGGTAAAACATGTGCTCACTGATCCGCATCGGTCGGTCTTGCTCGTGCACACCAAAGTCGAAGTGCTCGATGAATCGCTGCGGGGGAAGTTGCGCGTCTACGCGCTGTTAGCTCCTCACATTGCCGGTTGTGGCGCCGGCAACTCCGCGTGGTACTCTGAAATCGGCGCCACAAAACTCATCCGCGCCCAGCGCGAAGACGTTCATCTTATCATGGCATGCAGCACTGGTTTTGCCCGCCGATCCGTCGGTTATGTAGGCTTCAGCGACGGTTGGCAGGACCTGATGAGTAATTTCAAAATGGATTGGGAGTTCCGCACAGCCGAGAGAGGCAACATCGCGTTAACCGGCGAAGTCCATCTCCCAGGCAACGGTGAATTCACAATCGCCATTGCCTGTGGTCGCAGCTACCAGAGCGCAGCCGCCAAGTTGTTCCAATCGTTGGCTGACCCATTTCAGTTACACCGCGAGGCGTATGTTCGTCAGTGGCAGCGCGCGGTCGTGAATCCCAAGTTCGACTTCAGCGGCGACACATCCGATGGCGGCGGGATGTATCGGCTAAGCCGTTGTGTGTTGCTGGCGCATGAAGATAAAGTTTTTCAAGGCGCGCTCGTCGCATCGATGAGTATCCCCTGGGGTGAAACCAAGGGCGATAACGATCTCGGCGGTTATCATCTCGTCTGGACCCGAGATCTCGTGCAGAGCGCAACTGCGCTTCTGGCCACCGGTCATACAGGCACACCGCTGCGCGCTCTGATCTGGCTGGCCGCCGTTCAACGGCCGGACGGCAGTTTTCCCCAAAATAGTTGGATCGACGGCACCGCCTATTGGTCTGTCTTGCAGCTAGACCAAATCGCCGCGCCGATACTGCTGGCCTGGCGTTTGCACAAGCAGGACGCGCTCGGTTTGTTCGATCCGGGCGTGATGATCATGCGTGCCGCCGCACACTTGATCCTGCAAGGGCCAGTTACCAGTCAGGAACGGTGGGAGGAAAACGCCGGCTACTCGCCTTCGACTCTCGCCACGGTGATCGCCGGCCTCATCTGCGCCGCGGAGTACTGCAAGGAACGTGACCAAACGAGACTTGCGGATTTTATTTTCGCGTATGCTGACTGGTTGGCGGCGCACCTAGAAGAATGGACGGTCACAACAAATAGTGAGCTAGTCGAAGGTTTTCCTCGGCACTACATCCGCATTAACCCGAGCGACCCTAACGCTCCTGACACTCACGCGAATCCCAATACGACGATGATTCAGCTCGCCAACGGCGGCGGCCTCCATCTGGCGCGAAATGTGGTCGGCGGCGACTTCCTGCATCTGGTGCGGTTCGGCATTCGCGACGTGAACGATCCGATCGTGCGCGACTCAATCGAAGTGATCGATCGGGTGCTCAAACATGATCTGCCACAGGGCCCGGCCTGGCGTCGCTACAATCACGACGGCTATGGACAAAAAGACGATGGCGGTGCTTTCGACGGCACCGGGGTCGGACGTTGCTGGCCAATTTTGACCGGAGAACGCGGTCATTACGAGCTGGCTGCCGGGCGCGATCCAAAGGCGTTCATCGCGGCAATGGAAGACTTTGCCGACCAGGGTGGGATGATCAGCGAACAGTTGTGGGACACAGCTGACCTGCCGGATGGTAGAATGAAACGCGGTTGCCCAACTGGCGCGGCAATGCCTCTTTGTTGGTCGCACGCCGAATATGTTTCGCTTGTGCGCAGCCGCCATGACGGCGTCTGCTTTGATCGCGTCGAACGGGCGTTCCGACGTTACGTGTTGAATCCAGTGCAGAGTCGGTACGAGATTTGGAGTCTTCGCCATCCGCTCCGGCGTGTGTCTCGCGGAAAAATTTTGCGACTCATCCTTGCTGTGGAGGCAACCATCGTTTGGTCAACGGATGAGTGGGCCCGGACTAACGAATCGGACACGAGCCATGAGAGCACACTGAACCTGTGGTTCGCAGATTTCCCAACTGAGGACTGGCCAGAAGGTTCAGCGCTTACATTTACGTTGTTTTGGAAGCGTGATCAGCGCTGGGAAGGTCGCACTTGGCGAGTGGACGTTTTTTAAAATCAACTCTAACTGCCCCATCAACGGAATCCGGCGTTAGACGGGGGTGCCGAACTCGATATGAGTCGGTGTTAGGCAAAAAGGCGGTGTGCGCCCCGTGCCATCCTTCTATCTCAAACGAGGGAACGAGGATTATCTCATTCTTGGCATTACAAAATCCCGCGAACGCGCAATCGCCGAGGTCCTAATGATCGACGATGTCGTAAGCCGACAAAAATAAACCAAATGAGATGCTTACGGGCGATTACCAAATAGAGGTGCGCGAACCAAGGGCGCAGCAAGACACCGGGAAGGCAACAGGGAAAAACGCATTCATTCGCGCCGACAGGACATCAACTGCTACAAATCAAACTATGAAGAAAACTAATTCGCGAAAGACCATAGAACTTCTGCACAGACGTGAAGCGCCACTGGAAACGCCGACCGATCTCACACGTTCGGCGACCAAGGACATCGCCGGAGCGATGAACGCCATTCTGGCTGACGTGTTCGCGCTCTACGTGAAAACCAAAAATTTCCACTGGCACATGAGTGGTCCGCACTTTCGCGATTACCATTTACTCCTCGACGAACACGCCGGCCAGCTTTTCGCCATGACCGATCCAATCGCGGAGCGAATTCGAAAGGTCGGAGGACTTACGTTGAGATCGATCGGCCACATTTCTCGTA
>Ga0209156_10000302_pt1 | contig 41719 bp, 32 predicted proteins | sample GraSoiAngelo_124_FD_185881 | JGI IMG/M metagenome (GOLD analysis project Ga0209156, IMG submission 185881) | Grasslands soil microbial communities from the Angelo Coastal Reserve, California, USA - 14_0927_05_20cm (SPAdes) (version 2) | ecosystem: Environmental > Terrestrial > Soil > Grasslands... | reverse complement strand
GGATCGCGCTCGGCAAGGGAGTGCTGTACGCCAGCACGACGTCCACCGTGTATCGCTACGCGATGCGGGCGGGCAGCCTCACCCCGCTGGGCACGCCCGACGTGATCGTGAAGGACCTGCCCACGGGAGGGCACAGCGCCAAGAACCTCGCGCTCTCTCCCGACGGCCGCACGCTGTTCGTGAACTTCGGCTCCGCCACCAACTCGTGCCAGGCCAGGGATCGCTCGGCCGAGTCGCCTGGCGAGGACCCCTGCCCCGAGCTGGCCTATCGGGCCGGCGTGTGGCGGTTCGACGCGACCAAGCTCGACCAGAACCGGCTGAGCGGCACCCGTTTCGCCACAGGCATCCGCAACGCCGTCGGGCTCGCCTTCGCACCTTCGGGCGAGCTGTACGCCACGCAACACGGACGGGATCAGCTGGGGCAGAACTGGTCCAAGTTGTTCACCATCGAGCAGAGCGCCGAGAAGCCGTCCGAGGAGTTCTTCAAACTCTCCGAGGGCGCCGACTTCGGCTGGCCCTATTGCTACCACGACGCGGAGCTCGGCCACCTGGTGCTGGCGCCCGAGTATGGCGGCGACGGCAAGCAGGTGGGACGCTGCAAGGACAAGCAGGAGCCGCTCGTGGCGTTCCCGGGCCACTGGGCCCCGGACGGCTTGACGTTCTACGTGGGGACGCAGTTCCCCGAGCGCTATCGCGGCGGCGCATTCATCGCGTTTCACGGCTCCTGGAACCGCGCGCCGCTGCCGCAGGCGGGCTACCGGGTGGCGTTCGTGCCGTTCAAGAACGGCAAGCCAGTGGGTGGCTACGAGACGTTCGCGGACGGCTTCTGGAAGGAGGACCCCGCCGGGCCCAAACACCGGCCGGTGGGCGTGGCGGTGGGGCCGGACGGATCGCTGTATATCACCGACGACGCGGCCGGGACGATCTGGCGGGTGATGTACAAAGGGCGGTAGAAGGCGGCAAAGGGCGGCAAGGTGGCTGGGTACTCCGGGAAGCCGCTGGTGCAGAAGCTCGGCATCAAGGATGGCTGGGCGATCGCGATTCTCAATGCGCCCAGCGGTTACGATCGCCTCGTCGGCAAGCTGCCGCAGCGGGTGACGCGCAGGCCTACCGTCGCCGGCACGCTCGACTTCATTCAGTTCTTCACGGACTCGAAGCGCGAGCTCGAGCGTCGCTTCCCGGCGCTCGAGCGCGCGCTCGCGCCGGCCGGAATGTTGTGGATCTCCTGGCCCAAGCAGGCATCCGGTGTGGCAAGTGATCTCACGGAGAACGTGATCCGTGAGATCGGCCTCGCACACCAGCTCGTTGACGTGAAGGTCGCCGCCGTGGACGCGGTGTGGTCCGGGCTCAAGTTCGTAAGGCGAGTGAAGGACCGGTAAAGCGACGGCGCCCGGGAGCGATCCCCGGGCGCCGGTGCTGTTCACACCGCGGTGATCTTAGGGCACGGCATTTCCGGGACAGCTGAGCGGTATACCCCCAGGGTTTCCAGCCCGGCTCCGGGAATCGCATTCCTGGTTCGGGAGCACGCTATACGGCGCCACCGTGAAGCCCGCCAAGGTATCCTGCGGGAACTTGCCAAGCTGGGCGAGCCGGTTGAGGCGCTTGTAGTCCACCCAGCGCTGCCCTTCCTGGTACAGCGACAGCGTGCGCTGCAGCAGCAACTCGCTGACGAACTCCGAGTCAACGGCTGGCGCAGGGAACCTGGCTACTGACGTGCCACCGTTCGAGCCACCCGAGTTCGCCCGCACGGCTGCGAGGTCGGTAATCGCCGCGGCCGTTGCCCCCGTGAACCATTCTGCCTCCGCCCGGAGCAACACCAGCTCCTCGTTCCGGATGATCGGGATCGGCGTGCTGATGCCGGCGTAGGTACACGGGCGATGCGACGCGCTGACACCGGACTCCGAACGTGGGTCGGAGGCGGGGCATGACGATATTTTCCGGCGATAGCGATCGTCCAGGGAGACGCCCGCGATCGAGTCGATCCCCGGATGGACGTAGAGATCACTCCCGAGCGACCCCGCGAAGGAAGCATTGTTGAGGAAGTCGCCCGCGGCACTCGAGTAGACGGAGTAGATGCCGTTGTCGCGATTCGCCGCCGTGAGGTCGGCGATCCAGGTCGACGTGAGCGCCGTCAGCGCGGCGGTATAACAGGTCGCCCCACAACCCAGCGATCCACGCTTGGCCTCGACACGGGCTTTGATCGCACGATTGAACTGAGCGAAACCGGCCGGCGTGGTCCCATCCGTCGGGACACCCGTCGAGAAGCCGGTGTAGATCGCGAAGTAGAAGGCTGTTCCAGCCGAGTCGACTTCGGCCTTGGCTTCATCGAGCTTGGCCGAGATCCACTTGTATACGGAGTCCTGACTGACGATCGGAAGCACGGCGTTCACATCGCCGTTCATGTCCACCACCGCGCCGATCGCACTGCGGGCCTCGATGACGTGAAGCAAGTCCAGCGCGATGAACGTCTTCAGGACGCCCAGCGCGCCAGCCTTCTCGCCAGCCAACAGCGCTGTGGGCAAACCCGGCGTGGTCGTCGTTGGCGTGTTATTGATGATCTGCATCGCCGCGTAGGCGTTGTGATAGTTCTGGTATCGTGCTCCCCACTGGGTGCCCGCGTCGAACGCGTTGTTCTGCTTCCAGTCGCGGAGCGGGCCCGTGATGAACCGCCCGTCCGTGATGAACATGTAATACGTCTCGCGCCCAAAGCTGCCGAGGGCTCGGATTTGATCCGTGCGGTTCGACCGGTACGTCGCCATGACGCCGGCGATCATCCGGCTGGTGCATGCCCGAGTATTGCTGAGGCAGCCTTTCAGCGTAGGGTTGTTGGGATTCGTCAGGTCTAGATTGCAGCCAACCAGCGTGATGGCAGCCGCCATCACGAGGCTCGCGAGAGTGCGTCGCATGGTCGGAATCCTCTCGAGGACGGTAGGTTGGAATCCCTGGGTGTCGGGTCGCATGGGTTACCACCCCACGTCCACTGACAGGTAGAACTGGCGGTTCGACGGGTACGGCGCCAGATCGATGAAGCGATTCAGGTTCGTCGCGCCGAAGTTGTTGAACTGCGGATCGAAGCTCCAGTAGCCGGTGAACTTTAAGAGGTTGCGGGCCTGGAGGTTGAGCCGCAACGACCGCGCTCCCAGTGTCTGCAGCCAGCTATCGGGAGCCTGATAACTCACCGAGACATCGCGCAGTGTGACGTTCGTGGCGTTCTCGATGTAGGCGCGCACGTCGCTGCCGCCGTGCCACGAATTGTATCGGAACGCGCCAGTTGTTTGCGGGAGCGTGTCCCCGGCTGGGGTGACATAGGTGGGGGGAGCGTTGATATCCCAGCCGTCTCCGAAGCTCTTCCGGGTGATCCGGGCATCGTAGTCCCGCGACGTTCCGCCTTCGTCCCACAGGGTGCGGGTCATGTCCGCCACCTGGCCGCCCTGCTGCCAATCCACGGTCATGGAGAGCGTAAGCCGCTTCCACCGCAACGAGCTGGAGAATCCCATCACGAAATCGGGGTTATAGTCGCCGGCGATCGTGTCGCGTGTCGATGCGACCAGGCTCGAATCGACGGCCCAAATGCCGATCGGCAGCTCCTTCCCGTTGGCGTCCAACGGCACGTTGCCCCAGATCCAGGTCGTCCGTCCTCCCGGGCTGATGAAGTTGCGCCCGAAGGCCGCGCCGAAGGACCCCGGTGCCGGGAAGCGCGCCACATTCGCGAGATTCTCGATGTCCTGCCTATTTTTCGTGAAGGTGGCCCGGACATTCAGGTCCACGTCGTGACGCTGCAGCAGCGCCGCGCTCAACGCGGCCTCGACGCCCGCGGTCCTCAGCTCGCCCCCATTACTGACGAAGTTCGTGATACCTCCCGAGGGAATCGTGGCCGGCTGGAGCAGCAGGTCGGTGATCCGCCGCCGGTAATAGGTGCCTTCGAACTGCAGATGTTGATCGAGGAAGGTCACATCAGCGCCCGCCTCGATCTCGTTGAGGGTCTCGGGCTTGATACCGGCATTTCCGGCAACCAGTGCCTGCACGAGAGTGGGTATGCCACCGATCGTGGTTCCGGTGTTCAATACCACGTCCCGATCCCCATAGCGCGGCCGGTTGCCGGTACGGGCCCAGCCGCCCCGGAGCTTGACCTCATTGAAGACATCGCCCAGGTCAGTGAATCGGTAAGAGGCCGAGGCGTGGGGGAAGACATTCCGCTTGGTTCGGTCGCCGTTGGCACTGGAGCGGTCGGCGCGCACCCCGCCGATAAGGGTCAGCCGCTGGTCGAGCGCGACGATCTGTTCATTAGCAAACAGCGCGTCATCCCGGAAGTTATTGAGGACATCCGAGCCATCGAGCACGGTTCCGCTGTTTGTCGTTTCCACGCCCGGTAACAAGCCGCGGGCGCGCGTGCGCACCGTGCGGATGTATTGCGTCTCGTAGATAAAACCGGCGGTTGTGGTGAGCGAGATGGCGCTGGATGGTTGATAGGCCCAGTTGCCGGAGTATTGGAGGTTGTAATTAAAAATGTTTCCTTCTGTCCGCACGCTGCGACCGGAGAAGCCATCCGATGCACGTGGATTCTCGTACTGGAGGAACGACGGGGAGAAAGCGTCGCCGGAGACCTGCGAGCGATCGAAGCCGGCGAGGATCGACAGGGACAATTGATGCTGGGCGGCACTGAGCGCGGCCCACGTGGCATTTACGCTGCCGATCTGACGGAACGTCAGCTCATTGAGCCGCAGGTAGTGGAAAGTCTCGAACGGGTTCGACACCGTCGCCCCGCCACCGTTGAACGGGTTTCGCACGAACGTGCCCGTCGCATCCGTCGAGTCGAGGTTGATGACCCCGGGGGTGTACGCAAAACAGTAGATGGGTGAGGTGCAGGTATTGTCGTTGTTCGAGAGGCCGCGGTTGTCGCTATTACGTATGATGTTGAGGCCAAGGTTGACCTTGACCTTCCCGTCCGCGAGCGATTGATCGACGTTGCTCCGGAGCGTGTACAGCCGGGCATTCGTGTTCGGCGCCGTGCCTGCTTCGTTGCGCCCAGTCAGGTTCACGAAGTACTGCGTCGTTGGCGTGCCGCCGTTCAAGTTCCCCGTGAGCTCGTAATTCGGCTCTCCGCTGTTGTAGAACTCGTTCTCGTAGTCGTGAGTGAACGGAATCTGACCACTCGGATAGAGCGTCGCCAACAGCGTACTGTCTGCCTTCCCCGCACCGTTGCCGTAGGGGAGCGTGCGGACCTCCGCGACCGTGTGGAACTGCCGTGTTCCGAGCAGCCGGTAGGCGCCGCTCCGCCCCACCTTACTCGTGAGGTTGAACTGGGTCGCGCCACCGGTCCCCCGCTTGGACTTGATGATGACGACGCCGTTGGTCGCGCGGGACCCATATATCGCGGTCGCCGTGGCCGACTTGAGCACCTCGACCGACTCGAGCTCTTGCATGTTCAAGTCTGCGAGCCGGTTCACCAGCGCATCCTGAGTGCTGCCGATGCCCGTGGCGGTCGTACGGGCGCCAGCACCGGTGATGGAGTTGGCGCCGTCGGAGATGGCATCGTTGGAGATGATCACCCCGTCCAGGACGAAGAGCGGTTGGCCGGCCCCGAGAATCGACGTGATCCCGCGGACCTGTATTTGACCGCCGCCGCCAGGAGCGCCGCTGTTCATCGAGACCATCGCGCCCGGCACCTTGCCCTGGAGCGCCTGCTCCAGCGACGCCGCCGGTGCCCTATTGAGCTCCTCGGCTCCGACTTGCACGGGGGCTGTCGTCGCGTTGCGGCGCTCGAGCGTCGTCGACTGGCCGGTTACCACCACCGCCTCGAGCTTGAAGGGATCCTCCGCGAGGGTCACCACGACGTTCGACTCGCCCGCCTTCACGGTCACTTCCTTCTTCTGGTAGCCGATCGCGCGGACCAGGAGGCGAACGTCCCCCGGCCCCACCCGGATGCGGAACGTGCCGTCGGCCGCCGACTGCGCCACGGCCTGGCCGCCGACTTCGGTGATCGTCGCCAGTCCCACCGGCACGTCCCCCACCGCTCGTGTCACCCGCCCCGTCACCTCGCGACCCTGGGCATGGGCCGGCAGCGGGGTCAGGCCGAGCGCAAGGACGGCTCCCGCGAACATTGCGAGCTTGTTCATGCGCTGTCTCCGTTTGTGAGGATGGATGCTGCGGGGGGGTATCGCCGAGACACACAAACGTCGCAGAGTCCCGCGCCTCTACAAGGCCGCAGGACCTTGTTTCCCGGGAACAGCGATGGACACAGCCCGGGGACACGACATGTGACGGCCATACCCATGTCGCAACCCGAAAAGGTGAGTGAATATGTCGCCCCTACGACGACCCCGCAACCACTACTGCTTGCGGTTGGGAACCCCGCGTTTCGTCCAGACGAGGATCACCCCGCAGCCGCTGTCCCTGCGCTGATACTGCGGTGGGGCGCTGAACATGTTGGAGTAGACCTCGATCGCGAGGATCTCCTGCGGCACCAGCGGCACCGACGGCGTCTGAGTCGGCGCGAGGGGGAAGTAGGCGCCGTCGATGAAATAGGCGGGGGGACAGTAGTTGGCGAGCGCGGGATTGTCGATCTGCCCTTGCGCGCGCTGCAGCTCCACCAGAAAGCCCGATCCGTTGGGGCGCAGCACGGCCCCCGGGACCATGCGAAACAGCTCCTCGAACTGCGCCGAGCCGGTCTTCCGGATGTCGGTGGTATCGAGGAAGTGCCCCTGCGCCGTGTTGCGCCGGAGGTTGAAGCCCACCTGCGCCAGGTACGGCTGGTAGCGTGCTTCCACCGTCACCGGATCGAGCACGGGGACCGAGTCCCCCACAAAGATGTCCACCCGTTGGGTAAGTCCCGGCCGGACGGTGGCCTGCGCCCGTCCGGGTGGATAGCCGATGGCGCGAGCTTCGACGATACGCGGGCCCGCCAAGACGTCGGCCAGCGTGAACCCCCCGGACTCGTCCGCTTGAGTGCGGCTATCCGTGCCGATCGCGACCACGGTGGCTCCCGGGATGACGGAGCCGTTCCGCCTGCGCACGACGCCGGTGACGGCCCCGGTGGTGACGGCCAGGGCCAAGTCCAGGGCGGCGCGGCCGAACGCGCGGTCAGCCAGATCGACCAGCACCATGCCGACTGGGCCTTCACCTGCCCTTCCTTGGACCAGCACCGCCACGTCCGTGGGCACATTGCACAGCAACACCCGCCCCGAGCCGTCGGATCGCGCAGCGGTCGTGCCCGGCTCGGGCCGGACCGGCCCTGCGCCCAGGACGTAGATCGTCCAGTGCGCGGTCACGGCGACGTCAGGCAGCGGCTTCCCGTCGGCCGCGTCACGAACCAAGCCGAGAATCGCCCCCGTCTTCTGCCAGGGATCGTGCGGACACAGCGTTCGGTGCGCCGTCGCAGGACTGGGCGTCGCGAGGGTCACGGCGGTCGCACCGCCGGCGGCAACGTCCACCACGACTGGCGGCGCCGCCAGACCGGTCGAGTCGAGGACGGGGTGATCGAACGCCAGCCGGTAGCGCCCGGCCGCGAGAGCGGCCAGCTCGAAGCGCCCGGCGGCGTCGGTGCGCGCCGTGCGATTGGTGCCTTCGATCCAGACTTCGGCGCCCGCGAGTGGAGCGGCGCTGATCAGGCTGTCGTACACGACCCCCCGCAGCACCGCCCCGCTTTGCGCTGTCGCTCGGACGGAGGCAGCGACCAAGGCTCCGCAAGCCACGATCAGGGTCGGTCGGACGGCGACGCGAGCCATCATGACCCGTATAATACGAGGAGGACCTCCGACGGCTAGATTGGGACCGCGATGCCCGACCTTACGCCCACACCCCCCCTCACTACGCTCTCAGAGGAAGAAGAGCTGTTCCGGCGCACCGTGCGCGACTTCGCCGAGCGCACCGTCCGCCCCCGCGTCGCCGCCATGGAGCGGGCCGCGGCGCTCGACCCCGCCCTGCTCACCCAGTGCTTCGAGCTGGGCCTGATGGGGATCGAGATCCCCGAGACGCACGGCGGCGCGGGCGGCAGCACCCTCATGACCGTCCTGGCCGTCGAGGAGCTGTCGGCCGTCGACGCGTCGCTCGCCATCTTCGTGGACGTGCAGAACACTCTCGTGAACACCCTGCTCATGAAGTGGGCGAGCGACGACATCCGCAGTCGTTATCTGCCGCGGCTCGCCACCGACCTGCTCGGCGCCTACGCGCTGTCCGAGCCCGAGTCGGGGTCGGACGCGTTCGGGCTGCAGACGCGTGCCGCGCGGGCCGGCGACAAGTGGATTCTCGAGGGGCGGAAGCTCTGGATCACCAACGGGGCCGAGGCGGGCCTGTTCGTGATCTTCGCGAACAGCGATTTCACCAAGGGCTACAAGGGCATCACCGCGTTCGCGGTGGAGCGCGGGTTCAAGGGATTCGCCGTCGGCAAGAAAGAAGACAAGCTCGGCATCCGCGCGTCCAGCACCTGCGAGCTGATCCTCGACGGCTGCGAGGTGCCGGCCGCGAACCTGGTCGGTCAGGTGGGGATGGGCTACAAAGTCGCCATTGAGACGCTCAACACCGGCCGGATCGGCATCGGCGCCCAGATGATCGGCGTCGCGCGCGGGGCGCTCGCCGCGGCCTTGAAATACGTGAAGGAGCGCAAGCAATTCGGCAAACCGGTGTCCGAGTTCCAGGGGGTGCAATTCCAGCTGGCCCAGGCGGCCACCGAGCTCGAAGCGGCGCGGCTTATGGTGTACAATGCGGCGCGGCTCGAGGACGCGGGCGAGCCCTACACCACGCAAGCGGCCATGGCCAAGCTGTTCGCGGCGCAGGTGGCCGAGCGCGTGACGTCGCTCGCGGTGGAGCTGTTCGGTGGATATGGGTACACCAAGGAGTACCCGGTGGAGAAGTTCTACCGTGACGCAAAGATCGGCGCGATCTACGAGGGGACGAGCAACATGCAGCTCAACACCATCGCGAAGCAGCTCCTCAAGTGAAGGGAGTCTACCGTGAGACATATCGGCTGGGCCGTACTGGCGCTGGGCCTCGCCGCCGCCCCGCTCGCGGCGCAGGGGAAAGGTCCCAAGAAGTACGCGGTCACCAATGATCGCGCCCTGGTCGTGACGAAAGAGGTTCTGGTGAAGCAGGGCTACGAGGTCGTGAACGTCGAGAACAACGGGCACGACATCGTCGTGTGGTATCGCCGTGGCAACCGGGGGCGCGGCAAGGGCAAGGGCCCGCCGGTGCGCATGCTGATTCACCGCAACGAAGACCGCGTGGTGTTCCTCAGCGCCCCCAGCGAAGTGCTGGTGGACATCGACGTGATGCTCAAGCCGTAGCGAAGTAACCGTCGCATGCGGATTACCAGAGACAGCGTGACGAGCGGCACAGTCTGTTGCGCCGCTCGTCGCCAGTTTCGGTCTGCCCAGTCGTAAGACCCGCTGAGGCCGCCGCGCCCCTCCTCAGCCCTAACAGGAGGGGGGAATACGATGCGAGCCCTCATAGTAGTGCTTGCCTTGGCGACGACACCGTTCTTGGTCGCTGTGTCCCAGAGTCCCCAAGGTCTCATTTGCGACAACGGTCAAGGTGACGAGCACCGCTCCGACTCGGGGGAGGCGCACGCCCATCAGGGGACGTGCCTAGTGCAACCCCCGCCACCGCCGCCCGGGTGCGTGAATTCCGGACCGGGCACCGGCACCGCGACGATCACGGGCCAGGTGTTCGTGGATGATCCGACCCAGAGCTTACTCGCCGGCTGGTGCGTGGAGCTCAGGGACGCGAGCGGGGCGGTCATCGCCACCGCGGTCACGAGCGGCACGGCCCTCGACTCGGAGGGGAACAACTACATCTTCACCGGTGTCGCCGCCGGCACCTATATCGTCTGCGAGGAGCTGCCGGCGAATACGACGTGGCACGAGACGTTCCCCCCGAGCGGGGCGGATTGCGGAGGCGGCGTTGTCGGATACACCTTCCCCCTCGCAGAGGGGAACGGCGCCGACTTCATTTCGTTCGGCAATCTCCTCTAGGTTCAAGGAGGCCCCGGCAGTCTCGCCGGGGCCTTCCTCGTGGTAAGTTCCTCTCCATGCACACTGCCCGGCGCACCCACGGGTTCACCGAATCGGTGATCCGTGGCATGACCCGGCTCGCCAGCGAGCACAATGCCATCAACCTGGCGCAGGGGTTCCCCAACTTCCCCGCGCCCGACATCCTGAAGCACGCCGCCGCGCGCGCCATCGCGGACGACGTGAACCAGTACGCCATCACCTGGGGAGCCAAGCGGCTGCGCGACGCGCTCGCCCGCAAGTACGCCGACTGGTACGGTATGACCGTGAATCCCGAAACCGAGATCACGGTGACCTGCGGCGCCACCGAGGCGATGGCGTCGGCGCTGTTGGCCGTCGTCGATCCCGGCGACGAAGTGATCGTGTTCGAGCCGTTCTACGAGAACTACGGCCCCGACGCGATCCTGTGCGGCGCCAAGCCGGTGTACGTACCCATGCCGGTGGATGCCGAGCTGGACCTCGATCTGCTCGCGGCCGCCTTCTCACGGCGCACGCGGGCGATCATCGTGTGCACCCCCAACAATCCCACGGGCCGGGTGCTCACGCGGCGCGAGCTCGAGGCCATCGCCCAGCTCTGCCGGCAGTACGACGCCTATGCCGTGACCGACGAGATCTACGAGCACATCTATTACGAAGGGGAGCACATCCCGATCGCGACGCTCGACGGGATGCGCGACCGCACCATCACGATCAGCGGCGCGTCCAAGACGTTCAGCGTGACCGGGTGGCGCGTGGGCACGATCGTCGCACCTCCGGAGGCGAGCGATGCGATCCGCAAGGTGCACGATTTCCTGACCGTGGGCGCCCCGGCGCCGCTGCAGGAGGCGATCGCCGTGGGGCTGGAGACGCTGGGCGACGACTACTATGCGACGCTCGCCCGTGAGTACCGTGCCCGCCGCGACCGGCTATGCCGTGCGCTCGTGGACGCGGGCTTCCGCTGCACGCCGCCGCAGGGCGCGTACTACGTGTTGGCCGACTTCTCGAGCATCTCGCCTCTGCCCGACGACGAGTTCTCCGTGTGGCTCACCCGGGAGATCGGCGTCTCTCCCGTTCCGGGATCGAGCTTCTTTAGCCGCCCCGAACTGGGGCGGCGGCTGGTGCGATTCGCCTTCTGCAAGACGGAGGACCTGCTCGAGGAAGCCGCCCGGCGACTGTCCCGGGTCAGGCACTCCGCGCGCCCGGTGGGGGCGTAACGCGAAGCCGCAGTTTCGCTAAGGCGAACAGCCAGCGCCCCGGCGGGCTGCTCCAGAAGCGCAGACGGCGCTCGCCTTTGGGGTCGGTGCGATGCTCCGTCCGGCTCCGCGCCACCACCGCCGCGAGCAGCGCCAGCACGGTGGCGGCCGCCCACACCAGCGGGACGAGCGGCCGGGCGGCGAGCGCCGGTGTTCGCTCCACCGCGGCCACCACGCCCGCCGCGACGGCAAGCGCCAGGTAGCACACCCGGCGCGACGCCCGCTCGAGCCGCGACGGGCCCTCCCCGTAGAGAAACGCCAGCTCTTCGCGCCGGTGGAACAGCTCCGCCCGCAGCGCGTCGGTCAGGTCGCGGTGCCCGAATCCCGCCCGCACCAGGCGCCGCACGCGCGCCAGCATCACGGCGACAGGCGCCGCCACGATGGCGAGGGCGCCCGCGACCATCGCCACGCGAGGCTGCGCATCGCGCACGTCGAGGAACCGCAGCACCAAGAGCGGGAGCGCGATGGTCGCGAAGGCGCCATACAGAACACTGGTAGTCGAGAGCTGGCGCGCCTCGGTGATGAACGCCCGGACGGCGACTGCCGTGCGCCGCTCGAGAGCCGCGACAACCGCGGCGGCGAAGGCTTCGCCGCTGGGGTAGCGCGCGTCGGGATCCTTGGAGAGACAGCGGTCGATCGCCTCGGCCAGGCGGTCCGGGACTCCCGGGACGAACGAGGCCACCGGCGGCGGCGGATCGGTGACGTGGCGGGCGAGCACCGTCATGGGGTCCGGCCCGTCGAACGGGAGACGACCGGACAGGGCGAAAAACCCGACCACGCCAAGCGAGTACAGGTCGCTGCGCGCATCCACCGGCCCACCCACCGCCTGCTCGGGGCTCATGAACTCCGCCGTCCCCACCACCCGCCGCGGGTCGGTGCTGCCGCCCCCGTTCACGCGTGCGATACCGAAGTCGGAGACCAGCGCCCGGCCGCTCCGCAGCTCGATCAGGATGTTGTCCGGCTTCACGTCGCGATGCACCACGCCGTGCGTGTGAGCGTAGTCGAGCGCTCGCCCGACCTCCTCGAGCATGCGCGCGACCGCCGTGTAGCTCAGCGGACCGTCGCCCCGCACCCGCTGCCCCAGCGTCTGGCCCTCCACGTACGCCATGGCGAAGAACACGAAGTCGCGCACCTCGTCCACCGTGAAAATCGGGATGATGCCGGGGTGCCACAGCTGTGCCGCGGTCCGCGCCTCCTGCAGGAAACGCTGCTTGGCGTCGGGCTGGAGGGCGCGGTCGGGGGTGAGCAGCTTGATGGCGACCCGGCGCTCGAGGCTCACCTCCCGTGCCAGATAGACGACACCCATGCCCCCGTGACCGAGGCGCCGCTCCAGCACGTATCGCCCGCCAAGGGCCCGCTGGAGATTCGGAAGGAGGGTGTCCCACGTCACCGGGCCTGACTACCCCGGCGGCCCTATCCCGGGTTCCGTGGGACGGCGTGCAGTTTGGTAACATCGGCGAAGCGGCGCGAACAACGATCTCGTGACCGAGCGCACACAAACGCCGGCCTCGGGTCAGCGCAGCTCCCGCTCGACCTCGCGTCGTCCTTCCAGCAGGAATCCGATCTCCTGCGCCACGCTGCGGGCCAGGCCCAAGTCGGTCGTGAGATTCCGGACACTGCCCGAGCCGGCGTGCAACCGCAGCAGGTTGAGACGGATCGTCTCGAGCGCCCGCACGGCGTCCCCGAGACGCGCCTGCACCAGCTCGCGCTCGGCCTCCAGATCCGACACGATCCGGTCGTGCCGCGCCGGGATGGCAACGTCGCCACCCTTCCCTCGTCCCTCGTCCCTCGTCCCTTCGAGCGCCTCGTTCAGCTCCTCCAGCCGCAGTCGCATCTTCTGGGCGTCGCGCTCGAGCCGTCGCACCACGTCGGGGAGATCGCGCAGCTGCCGGCGCGCCTCGCGTGGCAGCTCGTCGAACAGCTGCTCCGCCGCCATCGCGAGGGCGAGCTCCGTGGGGCGGTGCGTGGCAGGGGGCGGCAGCGATCGTGCGGGCGACAGCACCCGGGCGATGCGGAACATGAGGCGGCCGAGCGGCCCTTGCCACAGCCACGACCAGATGCGGGTGTCCAGATCGATCCGCCGCTGCAGCCGCACCAGCGCCAGGAAACCGGTGATGAGGCCGGTCGAGAGCGACCAGCCGAACAGCTGCGCCAGCCCCGGCGCCGCCCAGACCGGCCCGCCGAACAGAATGAATCCCGACACGCCGGCGATCGCGAGCCCACCGGCGCCGAGCAGCCGCAGGACTCGCTCGTAGAGCGAGGGTCCACGCCCGTACTCGAACACGCGCTCCTCGCGTCCCTGCTCGAGCTCGGCGCGGAACGCGACCGCCAGCTCCTCGGGCCCGAACCCCGAGGCGAGAAAGCGCCGCGCCCGGCCCACGAGGATGCCGAACGGAACGACCGTGACCGCGAGCACGAACGTCCACAGGGCCGCGTCACCGCTCCCCCGGCGGCCGAAGAGCGACGCGACGGTCGCCATCATGAACGGAATCGAGAACACGTAGATCAGTCCGCCCACACCCCCGAGCCGCGCGTTGCGCTTCACGAACACCCGCAGGGCGACCGGGAGCTCGCGCCGCTGCTCCAGAGCCACACCGAGCAGCTCGGCCACGTTCTCGCCGCTCGCGGGCCGATCGGCGGGGTCCTTTGCGAGGCAGCGGTCGATCGCCTGGGCGATCCGCCGAGGGACGCCCGGGGCCACGCTCGCGAGCGGCGGCGCGGGCTCGGTCACCTGCTTGGCCAGCACTTCCGCCGCCTTCCCCGCTTCGAACGGCAGCTTCCCCGACAGCGCGAAGAACCCGACGACCCCGAGCGCATAGAGATCGCTGCGCGCGTCGACGTGCTCGCCCAGGGCCTGCTCGGGGCTCATGAACTCGGGTGTGCCGATCACCTCGCCGCCGTCCAGCCCGGCCGCTCCGCGCACCTGCCCGGCGATCCCGAAGTCGGCGACCAGCCCGCGGCCGCTCGCGTCCTCGAGCATGATGTTGTCCGGCTTCACGTCGCGGTGCACCAGCCCCTGCGAGTGCGCGTAGGCCAGGGCCCAGGCGATTTCGCGCAGCACCCGGGCCGCCTCCGACGGCGCGAGCGGCCCCCGCCGCACCACCCGCTCGGTCAGCGTCTCGCCCGCCACGTATGCCATCGCGAAGAAGACGAATTCGCCCACTTCGTCGACGGTGAAGATGGGAATGATGTGCGGATGGCTGAGCTTCGCGGCGGTGCGGGCTTCACGCAGGAAGCGCTCGCGCAGCTTGGCGTCGCTGGCCCGGGTGGGCGGGAGCAGCTTGATCGCCACCAGGCGATCGAGCCGCACCTCGCGGGCGAGGTAGACGACCCCCATGCCGCCACGCCCCAGCTCCCGCTCGAGTGAATAGCGACCGGCCAAGGCCGATTGGAAATCGAGAAAGAGCTGGTCGGGTTGCATGCGAAGATGGTACTGCAGGACGGTAGAGGACGGTAGAAGACGGTAGAGGCGTGCACGAACCTCTACCGCCCTCTACCGCCCTCTACCGCCTTCTACCACCCGGGTTCACATTCTCCGCCCTATGCCCGCCCCCGAACCCTACATCCCGGCGACCCACTTCCCCGCCGAGCTGACGCCGCGCGCGCTCGTGCTGGGCGTGGTGCTCGGGCTCGTCTTCAGTGCGTCGAGCGTCTACCTCGCCTTGAAGATCGGGCTCACCGTGAGCTCTTCCATCCCGATCGCGGTGCTCTCGATCACGATCTTCCGCGCCCTCGGCCGCACCTCGATCCTCGAGAACAACATCGTGCAGACCACGGGCTCGGCCTCTGACTCCGTGGCCGCCGGCGTGGTCTTCACCATTCCGGCCGTCCTCTTGATGGGCTACGACTTGGAGATCGGTCGCGTGGCGACGCTCGCGACGGTCGGTGGGCTGATGGGCGTACTGATGATGATCCCGTTGCGGCGCGCGTTGATCGTAAAGGAGCACGACACACTGATCTATCCCGAGGGCACCGCCTGCGCCGAAGTCCTCATCGCGGGTGAGGAGCGTGGCCTCCAGGCCAAGCGGGTGTTCCAGGCGTTCGGCGTGGGCTTCGTCTACAAATTCCTCCAGGGCGGGCTCAAATTCTGGCCCGACGTGCCCGGGAAGGCCCTCGCCTTCTATCCCGGGGCCGCCGTGTTCACCGAGACCTCCCCCGAGCTCATGGGAGTCGGCTACATCATTGGCCCGCGCATCGCCGGCTATCTCTTCGCCGGCGGGTGCTTTGCCTACCTCGTGCTCGCCCCGGCGATCAAACTGGTGGGCTCGGGCCTCACCGAGCCATTCGGGTTTCCGGCGGTCAAGCTGATCCGCGACATGAGTCCGGCCGAGCTGCGCGCCAGCTTCGTCTTCTACATCGGGGCGGGCGCCGTCGCCTCGGCTGGGATCATCGCCCTGGCCCGCTCGCTCCCGACCATCATGAGCTCCTTCACTTCGAGTCTGAAGGACCTGCGCGGCTCGGGACTGAGCCAGGCCATGACGCGGCCCCGCACCGAGGACGACCTCCCCATTTCGCTCACCGTCGGGGGCTCCGTCGCGCTCGCCATCGTCCTCACCCTGTTGCCGCAGCTCGGCGTCAACCTGCTGGGCGCGGTGCTGATCGTAATCTTCGGCTTCTTCTTTGCCACCGTGTCCTCCCGCATCTGCGGGCAGATCGGGTCTTCCGCGAACCCGATTTCCGGCATGACGATCGCCGCCTTGCTCGGCACCTGCCTCATTTTCGTCGCGATCGGCTGGACCGGCGTGGACCACCGCGTGCAGGCGATCTCCATCGCCGCCGTCGTCGCGGTGGCGACGGCGAACGCCGGGAATACGTCGCAAGACTTGAAAACCGGCTTCCTCGTAGGCTCGACGCCGCGGCGCCAGCAGATCGCCATCCTGGCCGGGGCGCTGGCCTCGGCGCTGGCCGTCGGCTGGACCCTCACGTTGCTCAACCGCGCCTACACCTACCCCGTCCCCGAAACCCACGCCGCCTTCAGCGCGCAGTCGCTGACACCGCCCCCGAGTGGCCGCGCGCCGGTCGAAGTACTTCCGGCCACCATGGCGGGATTCCGCATCGCGGGCGGAGATTCCGTCGACCACGCCACCTACCAGGTCGTCCGGGTCTACGTCGTCACGCAGGGCGTCGCGGCGGGCAAGTACCTCATGGATCCGGCGACGCACGAGCTGCGCTACGTGCTCGACCCCGGCATCGGCGGCCGCATCCGCGATTATCACGGCCGCGTGATCCCCCGCCTCGATTCGCCCAAAGCGACGATCATGGCGCTCATCACCGACGGCATCCTCACCCATAAGCTGCCGTGGGCCCTGGTGCTGCTGGGCGTGTTCATCACGATCGCCATCGAGCTGATGGGCGTGCAGGCCCTGCCCGTCGCGGTGGGCGTGTACCTCCCGATCTCCACCTCGTCGGCCCTGTTCGCCGGCGGCGTGGTGCGCTGGCTGATCGAGCGCCGCTCCCACGCGCGGCAACAGTCGATCGCCGAGGTCGAGTCGGGCCCGGGCGTGCTGTTCTCGAGCGGCCTGATAGCCGGCGGCGCCATCGGCGGAATCGTGCTGGCGGCGATCGCCGGTGTGCTGGGCTCCGCGGACGCGCTCGCCGAACGGGTGCACCTGTACCACGCGCTAGGGTATCTGCCCGCCTCGAACGCCCTCGCGTTCGGCCTGTTCGCCGCGCTGGGGGCGCTGCTGTACGGGGTCGCCCTGCGCAAAGAATGAAAGGCGAAACCCCTAGATTATCGGCATGCGTATCGTGTCGTTGCTCCCCGCCGCGAGCGAGATCGTGGCCGCGCTCGGCGCGATGGGTCGGCTGGTCGGCGTGTCCCACGAATGCGACTTCCCGCCCCAAGTGCGCTCCCTCCCCCGCGTCACGCGCAGTCGGATCGACCAGGCGCAGCCGTCGGGCGCGATCGACCGTGCCGTCACGGAGGCGAGGCGCACCGGGGCTCCGACCGTGGAGGTGGACGTCGAGCTCGTGGCGCACCTGCGCCCCGACGTGCTGATCGGGCAGTCGGTGTGCGAAGTCTGCGCCATCGGCGAGGCCGACCTCGCGCGCGTCGTGACGACGCTGATCCCGATTCCGTGGGTCGTGACACTGCACGCCCACACTCTGGACGGCGTGCTCGAGGACATCGTCAACGTGGGGGAGGTCCTGGAGCTACGGGACGAGGCCGAGGAGCTGCTGGCGGGATTGCGCTACCGGTTGCGGCGCGTCGGCGCCCGCGGCCAGGGGTCCGCGACAACGGTAGGGGCGCAGCATGCTGCGCCCCTACGGAAGCCCCGGGTGCTCGTCTTGGAGTGGCTGGATCCTCCCTACGTCGCCGGGCACTGGGTCCCCGAGCTGGTGGAGCTGGCTGGCGGCACGGACGTGGGCGGCGCGCCGGGTGAGCCTTCACGGCGGCGCACCTGGGCGGACCTGGCGACGCTCGAGCCCGACGTGGTCGTGGTCGCCCTGTGCGGGTTCGACAGCGCGCGCGCCCGGGCTGAACTCGACGCCGTGCGAGCGGACGTGCCGCGGGAGCTGCTCGGCCGCCGCGTCGAGTTCCTGGACGGCAACGCCTATACCTCACGTCCGGGGCCCCGTTTGGTGGACGCGGCCGAGCGTCTCGCAGCGTTGATGACTCGTTGACGGCCAGCTGACAGTATGATGATCGGCCTGGTGCTGCTTTCGTGGAACGTGGCGTCGGTGAACGTGCCGCGTCAGGCGCGTCAGCGGCCCACCGACACGCTGCGGCTGTGCGCAGTAGGGGACCTGAACCTCGACCGGCGCGTCGCCGGGGCGGGACTGTTGCAGGGTGACACACTCTATCCATTCCGGGCCCTGCTCGAGTCGCTGCGCGGGGCGGACATCACCTTCGGCAACCTCGAAAGCCCGATCGCCTCCGAGGCGACGCCCGTTCCCGACTCCGGGGGCGTGTTCACCGCGCCCCCGCTCGCCGCCCTCGCCCTGGCGGGGGCCGGCTTCGACATCGTGAGCACGGCCAACAACCACGCGTGGGACGGCGGGCAGGCCGCCGCCGAGGAGACGATGCGGCTGCTCACGCGTGCCGGCGTGCGCTTCGTTGGCTCGGGGTTCGGCCGCGACATGGCGGAGCAGCCGGTGATCCTCGAGCGCCGGGGCTGGCGGGTGGCGTTCTTCGCGGTCACCCGCGCCTGGAATCCGGCGCCGTACAGCTTCTACAAGCACGCCGGCGCCAACTGGGTGGCGTGGGGCGACACGGCCTGGATTTACCCCGCCATCCGCGCACTCAAGTCGAGCGGCCGGGCGGACTTGATCGTGGTGAGCGTGCACGGCGGCCGGGAATACGCCGACGAGCCGCCTGACTATCATCGCGACCTGTTGTATGGCCTGGTCGACGCCGGCGCGGATCTCGTGCTGGCACACCACCCCCACGTGCTGCAGCCGGTGGTGTGGTCCCGGGGGAAGCCGATCGTGCAATCGCTCGGTAACTTCGTGTTCGTGCAAAGCGACCCGCGGACGCAGTTGTCCGCCATTCTGCGCGTGGCGGTGGCTCCGAACCACCGGATGCGCGTCTCCGCCGTGCCCGTGCGCGTCGGCACGCAGCCCAGTCTCGCGACCGGCGCGGCGGCCGACAGCGTGCGGCGCCGTCTCCACGTACGCCTCTCGACACCCATCCCGTCCAAGCCATGACGCGCGATACCCTCGCCTTCCTGAAGCGACTGCTCGACACGCCTGGACCGTCCGGGTTCGAAACGGCGCCCGCCCGTGTCTGGCGAGAAGAGGTCAAGGCGTTCGCCGACCAGGTGACGGCCGACGTGCACGGCAACTCGGTCGCGACGGTGAACGCCACCGGCACGCCGCGGCTCATGCTGGCCGGCCACATCGACGAGATCGGCCTCCAGATCACGCACGTGGACGACGAGGGATACCTCTATTTCGCCGGTATCGGCGGGTGGGACTCGCAGGTGCTGGTGGGCCAGCGGGTGGTGATCACGGGCCCCAAGGGCGCCGTGCGCGGCGTCATCGGCAAGCAGGCGGTCCACCTGATGAAGCGCGAGGACATGGACAAGGTTTCCAAGATCACGGACCTGTGGATCGACATCGGCGCCGCGAGCAAGGCCGAGGCGCTCGAGCGCGTGCGCGTCGGCGACGCCGCGGTGCTCGACGCTGGGGTGCAGGAATTCCCCAACGCCCGGATCGTGTCGCGCAGCATCGACAACCGCATCGGCGCGTACGTGGTGGCGGAAGCGCTGCGGCTGCTCGCCGCGGAGCGACCCAAGCACGCCGGCGTGTTCGCGGTCGCCACGACCCGAGAGGAGATCGCCTGGACCGGCGGGGGAGCGCGCACCAGCGCGGTGGGTATCGATCCCCATGTCGCGCTCGTGGTGGACGTCACGCACGCGACCGATTGGCCGGGGGCAGAAAAGAAGCGTGCCGGCGAGCACAAGCTCGGGGGCGGTCCGGTGCTGGCGCGTGGCTCGGCCGTGAGCCCCGTCGTCTTCGAGATGCTGGTGGCCTGCGCCGATCAGGAGAAGATTCCCTACAGCATCCAGGCGGCGCCGCACGACACGGGCACGGACGCCGACGCGATCTACAACGCGCTGCGGGGCATTCCGACGGGGCTGGTGAGCGTCCCCAACCGCTACATGCACAGCCCCAACGAGATGGTGGCGCGGGAAGACCTCGAGCGGGCGGCGCGGCTGCTCGCGGCGTTCGCGCGGCGGCTGGACCCGAAGGTCAGCTTCGTGCCCGTCTGACGGGCAGTCCTAACCGCGTCGCTTCCGCCCGAGCTCGCTGACCGCGGCCCGCGCGGCCGCCCGTACCTGTTTGTCCCCGTCGTCGGCCAGGCCGTCGAGCGTACCGCGCGCCGCCGGCGTCGCGGCGAGCCGCAATCCCTCCACGGCCGCGAGCCGCAGCGACGCGGACTTGCGCCCGAAGATCCGTCCCGCGGGTTGCGAGCACTTGATCAGGGCCTGCACGGCATCGGGGCTGCCGATACGGCCCAGCGCGAGGATCAGCTCGCGCAGCACGGTCTCGTCTTTCTCCTCGTCCATCGCGACCACCAGGGGCATGGCGAGCGCCGCCGACTTCTGCCCGCCGATGCCCAACGCCACCTGCATCCGCACCTCGGGCGACGGATCGTGCAGCGCCCGGCGCAGCGGCTCCACCGCGGCGCGTGTCCCGATCTTGGCCAGCGCCAGCGCGACCGCCTTGCGCACCCGCTCGTCCTCGTGCTCCAGCTGCCGCGCCAGGGCGGGGACGGCCGCCTCTATCCCGAGCTCGCCGATCAGCTCCGCCACGTTGCGCACCACAAACCACTCTCGATGCTCGAGCGCGTGGACGAGCTGGTCGGTACCCTCGGTCATATGCCGCAGCGCGTCGAAGGCCGACCGCCGTTCGTCCATCGTGGGCGCCGCCACCAGCCGATCCATCAGCACCTCCACCGCCCCCGCACCGCCCCGCCGCAGCGCCGCCACGGCGTCGGCCCGATACTTGGGCTCCGGGAGGAGATAAACGAGCGCGTCCAGCGCCGACTTGGTGTAGACCCGTCGCAGCGCGATCGCGTACTGGCGGCGCATGCCGCTGGCTTCGGGGACGGTCTCCTCCACTCGCACGATCGCGCTGATCACACCCAACAACTGATCGGGCCGGCGCTGCTTGAGCGCCAGCTCGACGTGGTGCACCAGCGCCGCCAGCAGGTCTCCCACGCTGGGGGCGGTCGGGTCGCGCGTGAGCTGCGCCACCACGTCGGCGGCGCCAGCCGGCAACGGCAGTGATCCGGCCGGCGCTGGGGACTTGGGCGTCGGGGTTGGCGGGACGGGCGCCGCGGCCTTGGCCCTGGGAGTCGGGTCGCCGGGCGGCGCTGCGACAGGGGCGGGCGGCTGGGACGGGGGAGGCGCGGGCGGCGCGGGCGGCACAGGCGGCGGCGCCGGCGTCGCGCGCGCGGGGCGCGAGCTGCCGGGCAAGGCATCCGCCGCCGGAGGCGGTGGCGGGTCGTGCGACACGAGCGGCACGCCATCGATGGGGACCGACTTGGTATCGCGCCACGGCTCCCCACGCAGGATCCCCTCGGTGCCGCTGGGGCGGGACGTGCGGGGAATGATCGCGTCGCGCGACTCGACGTCTTCCGATGACGCCACCGGACGGGGGGGCAGCGGCGCCTCCGACGTTTCGGGCGACGCGAGCGTCACGCGGAGACGGTCCACGCCCGCCGCCGCGAGGCGGCTCGGGATGTCGTCCGTGCCCGGCTGGTCGGCGAGCGCTCTGACGAGCTGAAACAGCTGGGGCGGGGGCGGTGCGGCGGGCAACGCGATCTCGCCGATGCCGTGGAGGTCGAGCCGCTGCACCAGACCCGTCAGACCCTCGCCCTCGCACGGGATGCCGTTGATTTCGAGGCGTCCCCCGGCGGCCCGGAGGCTGACGGCGGCGTCTTGCAGCAAGCCGAGCAGCGCGCGGAACTCCGCCTTCTGGTCTTCCCGCGCGCCCGGCTCGCGAAACAGGGTTACGCAGCGTGCGAACCGCGCAGCGAGCGTTTCGTGCGTCGACATCGGGCGGGTCAATCTAGGGGGAACGCCCACCCCGGGCAACGCGGCCGGCTTCCGTGAGCGTCGCGGCCCCGATAAAATAGCCTCATGCTCGCGACCGCCTCGATCGTGCGCGCGCTGCGTGCCGCGCACCTGCACGACGCGCCTCGTGCGGAGCTGCTGCGCCTCGCCTGCGAAAAAATCCGCGGCCTCGGAGCGCCCTACACCTCGGTCTACGCCTACATGCTGCACGGCGACGAGCTCGTGCTCGAGGCATTCTCAGGCCGCGAGACGGAGCACACGCGCATTCCCGTGGGGCACGGCGTCTGCGGGACCGCGGTCGCGACCGGCGAGGACCAGAACGTCGCCGATGTGGGTGTGGTGGGCAATTACCTCGCCTGCAATCTCGAAACCAAGTCGGAGTTGGTCGTCCTGATCCGCCGGGGTCGCACCATTCTCGGGCAGCTGGACGTCGATTCGGACGTGCCTGCCGGCTTCACGCCGGAGCACCACAAGGCCGTGAAGCTGATCGCGGACGCGCTGGCCGTCCTGCTCTGACGCCGGCGCGACGCCGCCGGTCGCGCCGCCGCCACATCGCGCCGCCCTTCCCACGACAGGCACGTGTATTGCCCGGCGTAGCGCCGCGCCGTAGACCTGGGAGGCGAGGCATGTCGCGGAATCAGCCCTGTGCAGCCATTCTACCCGACCGTCTCATCGTCGTCGGCGACCTGCATCTCGGCGAGGGCGCGACGCCGGTGCGCGGTCGCGTCTCGGGCGAGCACTTCTTTCACGATCGCGAGTTCGCAAGCTGGCTGCGCCGCCTGAGCTCGCACGGCGCGCGGCGCGGTCGTCGCCTCGAGCTCGTGCTCAACGGCGACGCGTTCGACTTCCTGCGCGTCATTCGCCTGCCCGATGGGCCCCGCGGCGTAGCCGCATGGCGGCAGCTGCTCCGGGCCGCCGGAGTGGGCTGCGCACCGGACCGGCTGCGCGCGGCCGCCCGGGGCCACTATTCTCTCAGGGAGCGCACCTTCGGATTCGGCAGCGATGAGCCCAGCTCCGTCTGGAAGCTCGGCGTCATCGCGGTCGCCCACCGGGCCGTCTTCGGCGCGCTCGCCACGTGGTGCCGGGCCGGTCACTCCCTCGTGATCATCCGGGGCAACCACGATCCCGAGTGGGCGTGGCCCGGTGTGCGCCGTGCGTTGGTGGCGCTGCTCGAGCGCGCGGGAGCAGGCCGCCTGCGCCCGGGCCAGGTGCGGTTCCGGTCGCGCGCCCACCGTCGCGCCAACGTGCACATCGAGCATGGGCACGAAGTAGATTGGCTCACTCGCTCGGAGCGCGATTTCAGCGACACCGAGCCCGCGCGGCTGCGCCTGCCCTTCGGCTCGCTCATCAGCCGCTACGTGCTCAACGTACTCGAGCGACGGGTGCCCCCTCGAGCCCCGCTCCCGCCGTCGGGGCGGCTGGTGGAGGCGCTGCAGCGGCAGCCGTGGCGCCTCCTGCCGGCCATCGTAACCAACGCGCTGCGCGCGATTCCCTTCATCGGATGGTCCGGGTGGAAGCCGTGGTTCGAGCGACTGCTCGAATGGTGGCCGGCCCGAGTGAGCATGACGATGAGCGCTGCTCTCCTGGCGGCGTTGCCCGTGGCGCCGCTCGTGGGCGACGACATCAGCCGACACTCCCGCACCGGCGTGATGGCCGCCTCCCTGCTCGGCCTCGGCCTCCCGATTGCGGGATTCATGGCGCGTCAGATCGCGGCCGAGATCGATCGCGAAGGCCTCGCTGCCGAGGTGCGACGTCACGCGCGGCGCGTGGCCACACGCTGCCGCTCGCCGGGCCGGCCGCGCCGTTACGTCGTGTTGGGCCACACCCACCGACCCGAGACGTGTGAATGGGCCGGCGTGGACGGCGCCATCGTGTACTTGAACCCGGGCGCGTGGCCGCCGCGGGTGGCCGCCACCCCCGGGGGCGCGCTGCCGCGCTTCGTGTGGCTCGCGCGCCGCGGCGGCGCGTATGTGCGCCACCGCCTGTTTTCCCTCGCCGCGGTCGCACCATGTTCCGGATCCTCGACGATCTGATCAGAGTCGGCGAAACCGGGTTGCGGGAGTTGTGGCTGCGTGGTAGCGCGCCCGCCACCGAGGAGCTGGTCGGCTGGGTGTTCCGGGGATGGAACACCGCGCGCGTCGCGGCACGCACGCCGGTCGGCGGCCGGGCGTTCGCCAAGGGATTCTTCCGGGACGGAGCCGGTGTGGCCGGGTGCAACTTTGTCGTGCGCGTGCGGGCCGGCGAGTGGCACATCGATACCGGCCGCCCGTTCGGGTTTTTCGCCGTGACGCCCGCCGCCGATTGGCGCCGCCGGCGAGCCGCCTTGCTGCTCGACTACGGACGCGGGCGAGAGCGCGAGCGACTGGCGGCCGGGGGCGTGCGCCCCGGGCTTCGGTTCCGTGTCGTCGGCCGGCTGGCGCGGCCGCTGCGCGACCTGGTCGTGCGACCGCCGCACGCGGCCGACGGCCTGTACGTGGGCCGGGCGTTCGTGACCTCGACCTTCAAGCTGCCCGTCTCGTGCTTCGCGCTGGAGCGCTGGAGCCCCATGCCCGCCGCCCTCGCCGGCCCGGGCACGCCGGGCTCCCGAGAGGAACGGACTGCGTGAGGGCGGCGGTCACGGGGGCGGGAGGTTTCATCGGCTCGGCGCTCACGTCCTTGCTGCTCGACCGCGGCTGGGACGTCGCGGCGCTCGATCTGCCGCAGGCGCTGGGGCGGGTGCCCGCGGGCGCGCGCCGCATCGGCCTCGACATCCGCAACCAATCCGCCCTGCGCGAGGCACTGCGGGGCGTGCAGGTGCTGTTCCACACCGCCGCGCTGTTCGACCTCGCGGCCGCGTGGGACGACCTGTACGCCGTAAACGTCGAGGGGGTCGGGCAGGTGTGCGCCGCCGCCCGCGCGCGCCGGATCGAGCGCGTCATCACCTGGAGCTCCAGCAGTGTGTACGGCGGGACCGCGCGACCCGAGCCACTCGCCGAAACCGCCCCGGTCCCGTTCGAGCGGCTCAACCCCTATGCGCGCAGCAAGTGGCTGGGCGAGCTGCTGGCGCGCGAAGCGGCCATCACGGACGGCCTCGACGTGATCGTGGTGCGTCCCGCGGAGGTGTACGGACCGGGATCGGCCAAGGGCTTGGGGCAGGCGCTGTTCGCCTTCAAGACCGGCGCGATGAGCGCCGTACCCGGTCCCGGCAAGGTGCTCCATTCCTACGTGCACGTCGAGGACGTGGCCCGCGCCGCCGTGCACCTCGCCGAGCACGCCACGCCGAACGCCGTCTACAACGTCGCCGGGCCGACGCCGATCGCGGCGGCGGACGTGTACGCGCTGGCGCGCCGGCGACTCGGCTGGCTCTCCGTGCGCGACGCGCGTGTCACGTTTCCGCACCGGCCCCGGCTGCGCGGCCGCCCGCTGTTCCACGTCCCGCCGGCCATCCTGCGGTTGTACGCCCATTGGGAACTGCTGCGCGCGCGACGCGGGTGGCTGGCTCAGAAGTTCGGGCCGAACCCGCTCGCGAATCCGGCGGGCGTCCACCTGCTGATCCACAACCATGTCGTCGATGCCGCGAAACTGCTCAAGACCGGGTTCAGGCTGGCGTGGCCCGACGCGGAGGCCGGAATTCTGGCGACGCTGGACGCCTACGAGCGCTCGGGATGGGCGCCGTTCTACGGCTCGGAGCGGGCTTCCGCGGTCCCTTCGGGCAGCCCCAGCAGGCTCAACCGCTCGGCGTCGGCGTCGTGATCGAGCAGCTCCGCATACCGTCCCCATTCGACGATGGTGCCGAACAGCGACTCCACCGGAATGAACGGGAAGTAAATGGTGAGATCGGCGAGCACCTCCTCGTCCTCCACCGCCCCTTCGCTCTCCTTCAGCATCGCCATCAGCCGGGCGAACAGTGGCTGCTTGGCCAGCCGCGCGCGGGTCGCGTCCTTGCGGGCGGCGTCGTCCATCGCCATCACTTCGCGCCCCGTCTGCGTGAGCTGTACCACCTCGCCCGGTGTGGAGACCCAGCCGAGCTGCTCCGCCGCGCGCACCACCGCGGACATGCGGTCGTAGTCCACCCCCAGGTCTTCGGCGAGCTCGAACACCGGCCCCTTGCCGCCGGGCCGCGTCAACAGATGGTCCAGGAGACCGGTCACCTCCGAGACGTGGACGCGCGGGAATGGGATGAGACGCTGGGGTGCCGCCGGCGCCGGCTCGGGCAGCAGCGTGGCCGTGAGGATCGCGTGCAGCCGGTCCACCATGTCCTCGAACTCGGGACTCCGCTCCTGCCGGGGATACGGCAGCGTGTTCTCGAGCTCCTCGCGCACGTGCCCCGGATTGGAGCCGAACACGACGATGCGGCCCGCGAGGAACACGGCTTCCTCGACGCTGTGCGTGACCACGACGAGCGTGTTCACGCCGGTGGCCGAGTCGCGCCACAGGTCGACGACCTGGCTGCGCAGATTCTCGGCGGTGAGCGGATCGAGCGCGCCGAACGGCTCGTCCATCAACATGATCTCGGGGGCGACGGCGAGGGCGCGCGCGAACCCGACGCGCTGCTTCATCCCCCCCGACAGCTCCTTGGGGTACGCCTGCTCGAAGCCGTCGAGCCCCACCAGGTTGATAGCGCGGGCCACGGCGTCGCGTCGGGCGGGCCCGTCAACGCCGCGCGCTTCCAGCCCCATCGCCACGTTCTCGGCCACGGTGAGCCAGGGGAGGAGCGCGAACGACTGGAACACCATCGCCGCCGCGGCGAGCACTCCCTCCAGCGGCTGCCCGCGGTACAGCACCGCCCCGTCCCCGGGGCGCGCCAGGCCGGCGAACAGCCGCAGCAGGGTGCTCTTGCCGCACCCGGACGGGCCGACCAGCGCCACCACCTCGTGCTCGCGCACGCTGAGGGAGACATCGCGCAGCGCCTCGAGCATCTGGCCGTTCGGCAGGCGGAACCGCTGCGTCACGTGCCGCGCCTCGAGCAGCAGCGTTCCCGCGCTCATGCGGCGAGTCCGAAGCGGGCTTGCGCCCACTGCATCAGCGACCGCCACACCAGGCGGTTCCACCCCACCACGATCAGGCTCATGAGCGCGATGCCCCCCGCCAAGAGCGGGAAGTTGGCGTGCGCCGTGGCCTCGCTGATCAGGCTTCCCAGGCCTTGCGTCGTGCGCAGCCTTCCCCCGGCCTCGATGTACTCGGCGACGATCGACCCGTTCCACGCGCCTCCCGCCGCCGTCACCCACCCCGTCACGAGCGCCGGGAACGCCGCGGGCAGGTACAGCGCGCGCCACCGCGCCAGGCGCGGCAGCCGGAACACCGTGGCCGCATCCTTCAGTTGCTCGGGGATGGCGGCCACGGCGGAGATCACGTTGAACAGGATGTACCACTGCCCGGCGAGCACCATCAGCGCTACGGCGCCGAGCCCCAGCCCGACCCCGATCCGCTCGAACAGCAGGATCACGAGCGGGAACAGCATGGGAGCGGGGAACGATGCGACCACCTGGATCACCGGCTGCAGCGCGCGGGCGAGCCGCGGCGAGCGCCCGATCCACACACCGGCGGGAAGGGCCCACGCGGTCGACACCACGACGGCGCCCATCACCCGGGCGAAGGTGAGCGCGGCGGACGAGGCGAGCGCGCCCCAGTCCCGCGCGCCGAGCTGGGCCAGCAGCAGCCACAGGCTCCTGGCACCGAGCAGGGCGGCCGCTGCCACCGCGGCGCCCACCAGCCCGGCGCCGAGGCGCCGCGCCACGGGATGGTCCAGGGCGAAGCGCGGCGCGCGCCAGATCACCGGACCCACGGCACGGAACGGGCGCTCCAGCGGCCGCGCCGCCCGGCGCGCCCCGAGGTAGGCGCGGCGCTGCAGCAGCGCCGCGCGCCGCGGCAGCCGCGCCCGCCGCAGGAAGTCGAGCACCCACGAGCCCGGCGCTGCACCGCCGCCCGTGGTATCGTCCAACCGGAACTTCTCGACCCACACCACCAGGGGCCGCCACAACAGCTGGTCCACGCACACGATCATCAAGACCATGGCGAGGATCGCCAGCAAGACGGCTGTGGCATTCCCCTGATCGAGCGCGACGCTCATGTAGGAGCCGATGCCCGGCAAGCGGTAGTCGTGGTCCCCCAGGCGGAACGCCTCGTTCACCATCAGGAAGAACCAGCCCCCCGCCATGGACAGCATCCCGTTCCATACGAGCCCCTGCGCCCCCGCGGGCACCTCCAGCTGCCAGAACGTGCGCGACGCCTTCCAGCCCGCGATCTTGCACGCCTCGCGCAGCGGCGCGGGCAGGCCCTTGAGCGAGTTGTAGAAGGACAGCGCCAGGTTCCACGCCTGGGCCGTGAAGATCATCAGGATCGCGGCGAGCTCGAGACCGACGTTGCGCGTGGGGAAGAGCGACATCAAACCGAGCACCAGCCCGGGCAGGAAGCCGAGCACCGGGATGCTCTGGAGAATATCGAGCAGCGGCAGGAGCAGCCGCTCTGCCGCGCGCGACTTGGCGGCGGCCCACCCGAAGCTCAGGGCGAAGAGATACGAGATCACGAGCGCCAGCACCCCACGCGCCAGCGAGTACAGGGTGTAGCGCGGCAACGCCGTGACGCGCAGGTCGATCACGACGGCTTGCGCGAACGGTGCCTCGAACTCGCGGGCGAACGCGACCACCATCGCGATCGCACCGCCCAGCAGGCAGAGGATCGCGACGTCGGCGAGCCCGAGCCCCCGTAAGCCGGGCGGCGTCAGGGCGGGTGGAAAACGCATCAGCTTCATGGCCACCCGAACGGTGTAGTTTGAGACGCGATGGACCAGACGACGGTCGAACTGAACGGCGTCCGCATCTACACGCGACGCGTCGGAGACGGCCCGCCGGTCGTGGTGCTGCACGGCGGTCCCGGCGCCCACCACGACTACCTGCTTCCCCAGTACGACCGGCTCGCGCTCGGCCGCACTCTCCTCTATTACGACCAGCGCGGTGGTGGCAGGTCACCCGTCCCGCGCGATACCCCCGTCGGATGGCGCGAGCACGTAGCCGACCTCGAGGCGCTGCGCGATCGCTGGGGCCTCGAGCGGGTCACGCTGCTCGGCTATTCCTGGGGCGGCCTGCTCGCCGTGCTCTATGCCCTCGAGCATCCCGCCCGGATCGGCCGGCTCGCCCTCGTCTCGTCCGCGCCCATCACCGCGGCCTGGCGCGACGAGTTCGACCGCCGCCTCGCCGCCCGCATGACCCAGCCGTGGATCGCCCGGGCCCGGGCCGAGCTCACCGCCACCGGCCTGTCGCGCAGCGATCCCGAAAAGTACCGCCGCCTGGCCTTCGCGCTATCGGTCGCGGGGTACTTTCACGATCCCAGCCACGCCCGCGAGATGACCCCGTTTCGCGTCACCGCCCGGACCCAACAGGAGGTCTGGCACAGCCTGGGCGAATACGACCTGCGCGCGCGACTGCGGCAGACCTTTCCGGACGGTACCGCTCCCCGCTCCCTGCTCCTGCACGGCATCTACGACCCCATGCCCCTCGACTCGGCTCGCGAGACCGCGGCGCTCCTGTCCACGGGCGTGATCGAGCTCGCCACGGGGCACGCCCCGCACGTCGAGGCCACGGAGCATTTCGTGCGGGCGCTCGATCCGTTCCTGCCGCAAGCCTGATGCCATGCTTCCGCCATGCCACCGCAGTCGGTACGTTCCGGGCACCACCATGCCCGCCAGGACGAGAACCAGGCCGCGCCGCGGCGTGGGCCGCGAGACCCTCACCGCGCGGCGCCTGCGCGTCCGCAGGATCGTCGCCCGGCTGGAGCAGGCGTACCACGATGCCACTTGCGCGCTGCGCCACGAGAGCGCGCTCCAGCTGCTGGTGGCGACCATCCTGTCGGCCCAATCGACCGACGCACGCGTCAACCTGGTCACCCCCGCCCTGTTCGCGAAGTACCGCTCGACGCGGGATCTGGCGAGCGCCGACCCGGCGGTGCTGGAGCAGGAGATCCACAGCACCGGGTTCTTCCGCAACAAGACCAAGTCCATCATCGGGATGGCCCAGGCACTGCTCGAGCGCCACGGGGGCGAGGTACCCGACACCATGGAGGCCCTGGTGCGGCTCCCGGGCGTCGGCCGCAAGACCGCGAACGTGGTACTCGGCACCTGGTTCCGGAAGAACGAAGGGATCGTGGTGGACACACACGTGCAGCGCCTGTCCACCCTGCTCGGCCTCACACGTGAGACGGATCCCGTGAAAATCGAGCGGGACCTGATGGGGCTGGTGCCGCGCGACCAGTGGACCTGGTTCTCGCATACGCTGATCCTCCACGGGCGGCGGGTGTGCATCGCGCGCCGGCCCAGATGCGAGATCTGTGTCATAAACCGGTGGTGCCCGAGTTCGCTGGTATGAAGGCGGGTGAGGCGTTGCCGGATGAGGCGTGGCCGAGTGAGGCGTTGTCGGGTAAGGCGTTCCCGAAGAGGCGTTGGCGGCAACGCAGTATCCGGCAACTTTGTATCCGGCAACGCTGCACCCAGCAACGCTGCATCCAGCAATGATTAACCTGCCCCCCATCGACCGGGCCGCCCTCGTGGCCACCCGCCGGGACCTTCACCAGCACCCCGAGCTCGGCTTCGAGGAGCGGCGCACCGGCACGCTCGTGGCGGAGCGGCTCAAGGCCCTGGGCTACAGCGTCAGGACCGGCGTGGGTCGGACGGGCGTGGTGGGGCTGCGTGATGGCGCGACGGGCTCGTGCGTGCTGGTCCGGGCCGATATGGATGCCCTGCCGGTCGACGAAGCCAACGACGTCCCGTACCGCTCCAAACACCCGGGCAAGATGCACGCCTGCGGCCACGACGGGCATGTCGCCATCGGGCTCGAAGTCGCGCGCCGGCTGCACGCGGCGCACCTCCCGGGCCAGGTGAAGTTTGCCTTCCAGCCCGCCGAGGAGGTGTCGGACGGCGCGGAAGCGATGATTCGGGATGGTGTGCTCGACGCGCCCAAGGTGGACGCGGCCTTCGGCATCCACCTGTGGAACGACCTCCCCGCGGGCACCATCTCGGTGATGCCGGGCCCGGTGATGGCGTCGGTGGACCAGTTCGAGATCACGGTCGTCGGGCGGGGAGGCCACGCTGCCGCCCCGCAGCAGGCGATCGATCCGGTGCTGATCGCGGCGCACCTGGTGACCGCGCTGCAGAGCCTCGTGTCGCGGCGCCGCAACCCGTTCGAGGAGGGAGTGGTGTCCGTCACGCAGATCAACGCCGGCCACGCCTTCAACGTGATTCCCGAGCGGGCCGAGCTGCGCGGCACGGTGCGCACGTTCGGCGGCAGATTCTACGACGAGGCGCCCCACCTGGTCGAAGCGACCGCGCACGGCATCGCGGGCGCGTTCGGCGCGAGCGCGCAGGTGCGGTACCGGCGGCTGTCCAAGCCCTTGGTGAACGACGCGCGGATGGCGGAGTTGATGAAAGGTGTAGCACAGGACATCGTCTCGCGAGAGCGTGTGATCGATGGGGTCCGCACCATGGGGGGAGAGGACATGTCGTACTTTCTCGCGAGTGTCCCCGGCGCGTTCGCGTTCGTCGGCTCCGCGCCGCCTGACAAGAAGGGCGCGCCGCATCACAGTCCCGCGTTCGACATCGACGAGGAGAGTCTGGTGGTCGGGGCCGAGCTGGTGACGCGGACGGTGGTGCGATACCTGGAGAGTGCATCATGAGGATCGGTCTCTCGTATTCGCGCCCTGAGAGGGCGCGCTCGGCGCCAGTGCGTCCTTAAAGGACGCACTTCAAGGCCGAGCCCGGGCTCTCAGCCCGGGAACAAACATCGGAGCACGCCTCGGGCTAGATTTCCCCTTCCGATGTCCAACCTCCTCGCCTCCGAACCCTCCGCCTACCTGAAGTCCGCCGCGCACCAGCCGGTGCATTGGCATCCCTGGGGCGACGCGGCGTTCGCGCGCGCCCGGGCGGAGGACAAGCCCATCCTGCTCGACATCGGCGCGGTGTGGTGCCACTGGTGCCACGTGATGGACGGCGAGTCGTACGAGGACGCCCGCGTGGCGGACCTCCTCAACGCGGACTTCGTGTGCATCAAGGTGGACCGCGACGAGCGGCCCGACGTGGACGCGCGCTACCAGCGCGCCGTCCAGGCGCTCACCGGACAGGGCGGCTGGCCGCTCACCGCGTTCCTGACACCCGAGGGCGAGGTGTTCTACGGCGGGACGTATTTCCCGCCCGAGGAGAACCACTACGGCCGGGCGGGATTCCCGTCGGTGCTGCGGCAGGTGGCGGGCATCTACCGGCAGCAGCGCGATAAGGTCACCGAGCACGCCAAGGCGATCCGCGACCGCGTCGCCGAGTCCCTCGATGAGGCCCAGAGTGGCGACGTGAGCCCCGCCACGCTCGAGCGGGCGGCCGCCGAGATGGCGCGGATGTTCGACGTCCGCTACGGCGGGTTCGGCGCCGCGCCCAAATTCCCCCACCCCGCGGCCGTGCAGTTCCTGCTGGCGCGCTGGCACGACACGCGTGAAGACTGGGTGCGCGAGGTGGTGGAGAAGACGCTCACGGGAATGGCGCGGGGCGGGATCCGCGATCAGGTGGGAGGAGGCTTCCATCGCTACGCCGTGGACGAGCGTTGGATCGTGCCGCATTTCGAGAAGATGGCGTACGACAACTCGGAGCTGCTGCACGCCTACCTCGACGGCTACGCCGCACTCGGCACCCCACTGTTCAAGCGCGTGGCGCGGGGGACGGTGGACTGGGTACTCGAGGTCCTGTCGGACCACGAGCGAGGCGCGTTCTTCACGTCGCAGGACGCCGATGTGCAGTTTGGGGATGATGGCGATTACTGGACCTGGACCGTCGACGAACTCAAAGCGGCGTTGCCGGAGCAGGCGTTCCCGGTCGCGCGACGCGTCTTTGACGTGGAAGAGCGGGGCGAGATGCACCACAACCCACGCAAGAATGTGCTTTGGTGGAAGAGCGATCCCGCGGGCGACGACGAGTGGCCGCTGCTCGAGCGCGCGCTCGGGCAGCTCAAGGCCGCCCGCGACCGCCGCCCGGCTCCCTTCGTCGACACGACCGCTTACGTCAACTGGAACGCGATGATGGCCTCCGCCTTCCTGCACGCCGGCGCCGTGCTCGACCGGCCGGACTGCAACGCGCTCGCCCTCAAGGTGCTCGAGCGTATCTGGAGCGAGGCGTGGGACGAGGGAGGGGGGATGGGACACGTCATCGACCGGGCGGAGCCACGCGGTCTGCTCGAGGATAACGTGCACGCGGCGGCCGCGTTCCTCGATGCATACGAATCCACCGGCGACGAGGCGTGGCTCACCCGCGCGATCACGGTGATGCAGCACTGCCGCGAGGCGCACTGGGACGAGGCCAAAGGAGGCTTCTTCGACGTGGCGCGCGATCGCACCGGGTCCGCGTATCTCGCGACGCCCGCCAAGCCGGTGCAGGACGCGCCGACGCCCTCGGGGAACGGTGTCGCCGCCCTCGTGCTGGCACGCCTCGCGGCGCTCACGGACGACGCGCAATGGCGCCGCTTGCTCGATCGCCAGCTCGCGACGTTCGGCGGCGCCGCCTCGCAGCTGGCGCTGTACGGAGCGACGTTGCTGCGGGCGATCGACTGGGCGCTGAGCCCCGTCACGAGGGTCGAGGTGTCCGGCGTCCGGGGTCCGGGAGCGGCGTGTGACATGCATCTGCTCGCGCTCGAGACCTACCGGCCGCGCAAGGTCGTGATCCGCAAGACCGCGGAGACACCGGCGGCGACCGTCTGCGTGGGCACGACCTGCGCGCTTCCGGTGACCGCACCCGACGCGCTCCGGGCCCTGCTCGGGTGAAGCGGCGGGTGCTCGGCCGCACCGGCCTGGCGGTGAGCCGCGTCGGCTTCGGCGCGTGGGCCATCGGCGGCAACCGCTTCGGCAATTCGTACGGGGCCACCGACGACGCCGAGTCGCGGCGCGCGGTGCGACGGGCGCACGAGCTGGGATGCAACTTCTTCGACACGGCGGACGTGTACGGACACGGGCACTCGGAGGAGGTGCTGGGCGCGGCGCTCGACGGCATCCGGCCCGACGTGATCATCGCGACGAAAGTCGGAGGCAACTTCTACAACCGCGACGTGAACCCGCTGCTCATTCCCCGCATCACCGAGGCGCTGGGGCGTCCACTCGACGACGTCGCGCCCGACGCTGCGCTCCCGGTGACGCACGACGCGTGCTTCTCTCCCTCCTACATCCGGTTCGCTGTGGAGCAATCGCTGCGCCGGCTGCGCACCGACTACGTCGACCTGCTGCAGCTCCACAACCCCACGCTCGGTGTCATCGCCGACCCCGAGACATATCGCGTCCTCGACGACCTGCGCGCGGAAGGAAAGATCCGCTTCTACGGCGTCTCGGTGCACCCGCCCGAAGAGGGCCTCGCGGCGGTGGAGGTCACGCGGCCCGACACCGTGCAAATCGTGTACAACCTGGTACGCCGCGCGGCCGAAGACCGCTTCTTTCCCGCCGCGCGCGCCGCCAACGTCGGCGTGATCGCGCGCGAGCCGCTGGCCAACGGCTTCCTGGCGGGCAAATACCGGCAGGACAGCATCTGGGAGAAGGGCGACATCCGCGGGCGGATGCCGCGGCCCTACGTGGCGCAGCTCGCCGCCGTGGGGACGCGCGTCGCGGAGCTGGCCGGCGAGGCGGGGGTCAGCGCGGCGCAGCTTGCCCTGCGCTTCGTGCTGGACAACGACGCGGTGTCGGTGGTGATTGTAGGCATGAAGACCGTGGCGCAGGTGGACGAGAACCTTTCAGTGGAGACCTGATGCCGAACAAGAAGGCCGTATTCGAGACCGTCAAAGGCCGCATCGAAGTAGACCTGTTCGCCGACGAGGCGCCGGGCACGGTGGCCAACTTCGAGAAGCTCGCCAACTCCGGGTTCTACGACGGAACCCGGTTCCATCGCGTGATCCCCAACTTCATGGTCCAGGGCGGCGATCCCTACTCCAAGACCGGCAAGGGACGGGTCGGCACCGGCGGGCCGGGCTACACGATCACGTGCGAGACGGACAAGAACGTCCACAAGCACGTCGCGGGCACCCTCTCCATGGCCCACGCCGGCAAGGACACGGGGGGCAGCCAGTTTTTCATCTGCCACTCCCCACAGCCGCACCTCGACGGCGTCCACACCGTGTTCGGACAGGTGAGCAAGGGGCAGGACGTGGTGAACAAGATCGCCCAGAACGACGAAGTGAAATCGATTCGCGTGATGTGAGCCGTTCCGAATCAACGGAGAGATCCATGCGCACCATCGTCGCATTCGTCGCCCTCGCCCTCCCCGCCGCGCTGACCGCCCAGACCGGCCAGTTCGTCGTGCGGCTCGGCACCGACACGCTCGCCATCGAGCAGTACACCCGCACCCAGGACCGGCTGCAGGGCGAGCAGGTACTGCGCAGCCCCCGCACCGTGCACCGCCTCTACAGCGCGACCTTTGGATCGGGCGGCGCCATCGCGCGGTTCGAGCTCGTCACCCACAACGTGTCGGGAGCGCCCGGTCCGGCTGAGACCAAGGCCGTGGCCGAGTTCACGGGCGACTCCGCAGTGGTCACCGTGCCACGACGCGACTCGACGATCACCCTGCGCGTGAAAGCAGGTCCGGGTGCCGTGCCCTTCATCGGTCAGGGATTCGGTCTCATCGAGGAAGTGGCGCGCCGGGCCAGGGCTTCCGGCAGCGCGCGCTACACCACGACGATGTTGTCCCTGGGCGACACCGAGCCCCTCGAGGTGACGGTCACGCCCCGCGGACCCGATTCGCTCACGCTGGTGCTCGGCGCGATCGGGCCGTTGCGGGCGCGCGTGGACGCCCAGGGCACGCTGCTCGGCCTCAGCGGCATCGGCGGCACGATGCAGGTCACGGTCGAGCGCACTCAGGGCCTCGACTTCGCCGCGGTCGGGAAAGGGTTCGCGCCCCGCTCGCTCGGCGTGCTCTCGCCGCCCGACTCGGTCAAGGCGAGCGTGGCGGGCGCCGCGCTCGCCGTGCGCTACAGCCGCCCCTCGACGCGCGGCCGCGCGATCTTCGGGAACGTGGTCCCCTGGAACCAGGTGTGGCGCACCGGCGCGAACCAGGCCACGATCTTCGAGACGAGCGCCGATCTCGTCATCGCCGGCACGCCGGTGCCCGCCGGCAAATACTCCCTCTGGACGCTCCCCTCGCCCGCCGGCTGGAAGCTCATCGTCAACAAGAACACCGGCCAGTGGGGCACCGACTACAACGCCCAGTACGACCTCGCCCGGCTCGACATGAAAGTCGAAAGGCTCTTACAACCGGTCGAGCAATTCACGATCGCCCTTTACGGGTCCGGGAAGGACGGCATGCTCGCCCTATCGTGGGAGCGAACGATGGCTTCGATAGCGTTCCGCAGGAACTAGCCGCGTTATCAGTCATGCATCTCGACTTCGCCGTCGTCGCCGACTACGCGATCGTCGATCAAGCCGGCAAGCTGTCGGTGCTGGGCATCTTCCAGCACATCTGGGTGCAGCAGTTCCCCGCGATGCACCCCCGCCTGCACCTGGTGCTGCGCCTCAAGGGCAAGCGCACGGAAGTCGGCGAGCATCACGTGCAGATCCGGCTGGTGAACGAGCAGAACACGGAGATCCTCGGCGGGACCGGCAGTGTGAGCTTTGCCGAGCCGCCCGCGGGCGTGACCGACATCGAGGCGGGCGCGATTCTCGTGTTCGACGTGCCGTTCCCACACGCCGGCGCCTACCGCTTCGAGATCACAATCGACGGCGAGCGGAAGGCCGCGGTGCCTCTGACGGTGAGCCAGCTGCCGGCGCAAACCGCGGGCGGACCCGGTGGGCAGACGCTGCACTAGTCTAGGGTTCGCGGCGCTCATCCTCGCCGCCGGCTGCCGCGACGCCCCCACCGCGCCGGGTGCGTCCGTTCGGATCGAGTTGTCGACGGCGTGGGTGCGCGCCAGCCCCGGTGACGTCGGCATGAGCGCGGCGGGCCTCGAGGGCGCGACCCACGACGCCGCCGCGGTGTCTCGCTTCCGGAGCCTGCTCGTTGCCCGGCATGGCCGGCTCGTCGCGGAGTCCTATTTCGGCGGGGCCGATTCCACCACCCTGTTCGACGTGCGGTCGGTGACCAAGAGCATCGTCTGCGCCCTCGCCGGCCTCGCCGTACGCGACGGCCTGCTGCCCGGCGTGACGGCGTCGATCGCCCCCTACTTGGCCCCGACCGACACCCTGGACGCGGTCGACAGCACCGTCACCGTGCAACAACTCCTCACGATGACGCCCGGGTACCAGTGGAACGAGGACACCGGCCCCGACTACAGTCTGTGGATCGCGGCCGACGATCATGTGCAGTATCTGCTCGACCGGCCTCACGCGACCGCTCCCGGCGTCTCGTTCACGTACAACTCGGCGGCAGCGCACACGCTGGGCGTCGTGCTCCAGGATGCCGCGGCGCGGCCGCTCCCTCAGTACGCCGCCCCCCTGTTCGCGGCGCTCGGCGTGGGAGACACGGTGGCGTGGGAAGCGCTCGATCGCGGCACCGTCAACGGCGGCGCCGGCATCCAGCTGCGCGCGCGGGACCTGCTCAAGTTCGGACAGTTGTTCCTGCAGCGCGGTTGGTCGGGGGACCGGAGCGTCGTGCCCCAGGACTGGGTGGACGAGGCCACTCAGCCGCACTTCGCGTGGCGCAGAGCCGTCGGACCGCTGTCGCGCGTTACCTACGGCATGCTCTGGTGGGTGAGCGACGAAACCCCCGCGGCGTTCTTCGCCTGGGGCTACGGTGGCCAGTTCGTGTACGTGGTGCCGACCCGCGACCTGGTCGTCGTCGTGACCACCGACTGGAGCGGGCTGACGGACGTGACGCCGCAGGCGCTCGCGGCCACGGCGCTCGGCGTGATCGTCAACGACGTCGTGCCCGCGGCCCGCTAGCCCCGGTTGACGCCCTTGGCGGGAAACATGGCCGCCGGACGCCGACCGGCAACCGGCCGGCGGGACCACGGCACGCGTGTTGCCGCGCCGAGTCATGGCCCGCAGCTTTGGAGCACAGGTCGGCACCCCGCACCCAGGGGGACTCATGCACACCACGCCCGGCATCCACGCCACGCAGAGCATCCAGGACGACGTCTACACCCAATGGGTCAAGGACCCGGAAGGATTTTGGGCCGAAGCCGGCGAGGCGATCCACTGGTACCAGCGGTGGAACCGTGTGCTCGACGGCTCGCGTCCCCCGTTCTACCGCTGGTTCCCGGGCGCGGAGGTGAACACCTGCTACAACGCCCTCGACTGGCACGTGGAGCACGGCCGCGCCGACCAGCCGGCGCTCATCTACGACAGTCCGGTCACGGGCACGATCAAGCGCTTCACGTATCGCGAGCTGCGCGATGAGGTCGCCCGCTTCGCCGGCGCCCTCGCCGGGCTGGGCGTCGGGAAGGGCGACCGTGTGATCATTTACATGCCGATGGTCCCCGAGGCGGTCGTGGCGATGCTCGCGTGCGCGCGGATCGGCGCCATCCATTCGGTCGTGTTCGGAGGCTTCGCGTCGCACGAGCTGGCGGCGCGTATCAGCCACGCCCGCCCCAACGTCATCGTCTCCGCTTCGTGCGGCATCGAGGTGAACCGCATCGTGCCGTACAAGCCGCTCCTCGACAAGGCGATCGAGCTCGCCGAGGTGAAGCCGCGCCGCTGCATCATCCTGCAGCGACCGCAGCAGCAGGCGCCAATGATTCCGGGGCGGGACGTCGACTGGGCCGAGCTTACAACCGCGGCACAGCCCGCTGCATGCGTGCCGGTGGCTGCGACCGATCCGCTGTACATCCTCTATACGTCCGGCACGACGGGCATGCCGAAAGGGGTGGTGCGAGACAACGGCGGCCATCTGGTGGCGCTCAAGTGGAGCATGACGCACATCTATGGGGTCGAGCCCGGCGAAGTCTACTGGGCCGCATCGGACCTCGGCTGGGCCGTGGGGCACTCGTATATCGTCTACGGTCCGTTGTTCAATGGGAACACCACAGTGCTCTACGAGGGCAAGCCCGTCGGCACGCCCGATCCCGGCGCATTCTGGCGCGTCATCTCGCAGCACGGGGTGAGCGTGTTCTTCACGGCACCCACGGCGATCCGGGCCATCAAGCGCGACGATCCCACCGGCGAGCACGTCCGGCGCTACGACCTAAGCGCGTTCCGCACTTTTTTCCTCGCTGGCGAGCGCTGCGATCCGGACACGCTGCACTGGGCGGAGCGGCAGCTCGGCGTACCGGTGATCGACCACTGGTGGCAGACGGAGACCGGCTGGCCCATCGGGGTGAACTGCGTCGGGCTGGGGATGCTGCCGGTGAAGCCGGGCTCCTGCGCCAAGGCGGTCGCGGGCTACGATGTGCGCGTGCTCGGTGAGGACGGCCAGGAACTGCCCGCCGGCCACACCGGGAACATCGTGATCCGCCTGCCCTTGCCGCCCGGCTGCCTGCCCACGCTGTGGAGCAATGACGAGGGGTACGTGCGGTCGTATCTGAGCCAGTACCCGGGCTACTATCTCACGGCCGACGCCGGCTACAAGGACGAGGACGGCTACCTGTGGGTGATGGGTCGCACCGACGACATCATCAACGTAGCCGGCCACCGGCTGTCCACCGGGGCCATGGAGGAGGTGCTCGCCTCCCATCCCGACGTCGCCGAGTGCGCCGTCGTGGGCGTGGCCGACGCGATCAAGGGCGAGATCCCGCTGGGCCTCGTCGTCCTCAAGGCGGGCGTGCGGCGCTCCCCCGCCGCCATCGGCGACGACCTCGTGGGCATGGTGCGCGAGCGGATCGGCCCGGTCGCCGCGTTCCGGACGGTGGTCGTCGTGCAGCGCCTTCCCAAGACCCGCTCCGGCAAGATCCTGCGCGGCACCATCAAGAAGATCGCGGATGGCAGGGAATACCGCGTCCCGCCCACTATCGACGATCCCGCGAGTCTCGACGAGATCACCGGGGTCCTCGCGACTGTGGGGTACCCGCCGCGCTGACGCAACGCCACCGGCACGCCATGCCCCGGGTCATCGTGTTCGACGTGAACGAGACGCTGCTCGATCTGGGCGCGCTCGACCTCCATTTTCGGCGCGTGTTCGGCGCGGGCGGCGTGCGCGGCGAGTGGTTCACGCAGGTGATCGAGCTGGCGATCGTCGCGACGGCGACGAACGTCTACTTCGACTTCGCCGTCGTGGGCGACGCCGCACTCACGATGGTGGCCGCGCGTCACGGCGTCGCTCTCGCGGCCGACGACCGCAGCGAGATCCTGCGCGGCATGCGTGCGCTGCCGCCGCATCCCGATGTGCGGCCCGCGCTGAACCTCCTGCGGGACGCGGGCTTCCGGCTCGCCACACTGACGAACTCCAACGCGGAGGCGGCGGAAGCGCAGCTCGGTCACGCCGGATTGCGCGGTTACTTCGAGCAGGTCGTCTCCGTGGAGCGGGTGCGGCGCCTGAAGCCGGCTCCGGAAGTGTATCGCATGGCAGCCGCGAGCCTGGGTGTGCCGGTCGGCGGAATGCGGCTCGTGGCGGCGCACGCGTGGGACGTCACGGGCGCCCTGCGGGCGGGGTGTGCGGCGGCGTTCGTGAGCCGGCCGGGAAAGGTGCTCGATCCGCTGGCGCCGCGCCCCGACGTGGTGGGACCCGATCTCGAAGCCGTGGCCGCCAAGCTGGTCGCGGTCGAGCGGTAGCGTTTACTCGAGCCGCATGATCCGTCCGACCGACGGCACGCCGTTCGCGTTCACCAAGAACAGCAGGTAGGGGCCGGGCGGCGCCGTGGTGCGGCTGGTCGGGAGGGTGACCGAGATGCCGCCGCTCACCGCCGCGAAAGCCAGGGGCACGAGCCGCCCGGCCTGATCGAAGGCGTGCGTCACCGAGCCAGTGCGGATGAACGTCACCTTGGTGATACTCGCGCCGTCGGACGTCTCTATCTGCAGGGTCTGGCCGTACCCCACCACCGCGGGAGTAAAACCGCTCAGCGTCGGGCGTGCGCCGCGGAACAGGTAGGGCGGCGAATACAGCTCGTAGCTCAGCTCGCGCGGCGCATTGGCGCCGTCGCCCGAGCCCGTGTGGAGGACGCGCCCGTCCGGCAACAGCAACGACGTCGAGTGATACATGCGGATCACGGCGTTGCTCGCCAGCGTGGTCCAGCTCCCCGTCGTGGGACTCCACAGCTCGGCGGCGTGGACCGCGCCCGCGGCGTTATTGAACCCGGAGGCGCTGGTGCCACCGGTCACGAGCACGTCGCCCGTGGGGAGCAGGGTGCCGTTGATCTGGCGGCGGTTGTACGCCATCGATCCGGTATACGCCCACGTCGGGTTCGGCTGATTGAGATCGATGACCTCCGCCGTGTTGGTCGGAGGGTCGCCGCCGCCGACATAGAGGATCTTTCCCGGCAGGTACATGACGGCGGACCCGTAGCCGCGCCACGGCCCGAAGTTGCGACGTGGCCCATCGCTCCATCTGCCCGTGCCCGTGACGTCGAGCCAGCGCGACGGTTGCTCTTCGCCGGCATTGAAGACCCGCCCGTCCGGCGCCACGAACATGCGCGGATACCACTCGAGCCCCAGACTGGCCGTGGTGAGCTGGCGCCAATGCGTCCCGTCCCAGATCTCGGGAATCGTGTCGACCGTCATGTGCTCGTCGGTGCCCGCGACGGTGAGCACCTCGCCGTCCGGCAGCGTGGTGTTCGTGGGATACCATCGCCCCTGGGCCATGGGCGGCGCGACCTGCCACGTGTGGGTCGTGGGATCGAACAGGTTGGTATTCGGCAGGCCGAACCCGTCCGCGATGTGCCCGCCCGCGACGAGCAGCCGTCCGTCGGGGAGGAAGTCGTGCCCGGCGCAGAACAGCCACGAGGGCGCGGGCACCGCCGTGAAGGCGCCGGTGGCCGGGTCCCACACCTGCGGGTCGCCGATGCGCCCCCAGCTCAGCACCGTGCCGTCGGTCAGGAGATGGACGTGAAGCTGCACGATGGGCGCCGGAAACACCGCCGACCACTGGCCGACCTGCGCTTCGGGGGGCGGGGGCGGCGGG
>Ga0209156_10000299_pt1 | contig 42101 bp, 38 predicted proteins | sample GraSoiAngelo_124_FD_185881 | JGI IMG/M metagenome (GOLD analysis project Ga0209156, IMG submission 185881) | Grasslands soil microbial communities from the Angelo Coastal Reserve, California, USA - 14_0927_05_20cm (SPAdes) (version 2) | ecosystem: Environmental > Terrestrial > Soil > Grasslands... | reverse complement strand
TCACGGTCTCGCCCGGCTACAGCTATCAGCATGCTCCGCGGCAGGACGTTTTCCTGGGACGCAGCGCGAGCAAGCGGCTGTTCCGCGAGATCTTCAAGCGCCGCCGCGGCCGCGCCTGCCGCTGGTCCTTCAATCATTCCGGGCTGTTCCTGGATTTTCTCGCGGGCAACCAGACATATCAGTGCACGCCGTGGAGCAACCCGACCTATAACATCTTCGGTTGGCAGAGGCCCTGCTACCTGCTCTCCGATGAAGGCTACGCGCCCAGCTACCGATCCCTGCTGCAGGATACGCGCTGGGATCAGTACGGCGTCGGGCGCAACCCCAAGTGCGACAACTGCATGGCCCACTGCGGCTTCGAAGGCACCGCGGTGGATGACGCGTTCGCTCACCCGCTCAAGGCGCTGCAGGCTGCCCTGCGGGGTCCGCGGGTGACGGGCCCGATGGCGCCCGAGCTGCCGATCCTGTACGACGATCGCCGGCGGCACTTTGCGGTCGCGGTTCCGGTTGCCGAGGTGCGGCCGGCGCGCACGCCCGACGGCCGGCGCACTGCGAGGCTGCCGTAGTGAACAGGGCAGCCGATATTCGACTCGCCCCGCAGGCCGAGCCGGCCCGCCGCGATGCATTCGCCGCCCAGCTCGAATCCTGGCGCGCGCGCATGGAAGCGGCGCTGGCGGCGCGGCTTCCGGACAGCACAGCGGTGCCGACGCGCTTGCACCAGGCCATGCGCTACAGCGTCCTGGGCGGGGGCAAACGGGTGCGTCCGATGTTGTTGTTCGCCAGCGCGCGCACCCTGGGCCTCGCGGAAGCAGAGGTCGAGGCGGCGGCCTGCGCCGTCGAGCTGGTGCACGTGTACTCGCTGGTACACGATGATCTGCCGGCGATGGACGATGACGATCTGCGCCGCGGCAGGCCCACCTGTCACAAGGCCTACGACGAGGCGACGGCGGTGCTGGTGGGCGACGCCCTGCAGCCCCTCGCGTTTCAATTGCTCGCCCGCGATCCCGCCCTGCCCGCCGCGCCGAGCATACGGCTGCGACTGATCGAATTACTGGCGCAGGCGAGCGGCACCTTTGGCATGGCCGGAGGTCAGGCGATTGATCTCGCCGTGCAGGGCAAGCAGCTCGGCATCGCGCAGGTGGAGGAGATGCATGCCCGCAAGACAGGTGCGCTGATCCGCGCCAGCGTGCTGATGGCGGCGGCCTGCGTACCCTCGCTCGAGGCTCGTCTGCACGAGGCACTGAGCGGTTTTGCGACTCCAATCGGCCTGGCTTTCCAGATTCAGGACGACCTGTTGGACGTGCTCGGGGACCCTTCGACCCTGGGCAAGGCGACCGGCGCAGACCGCGAGCGCTCGAAGCCCACCCATCCGGCGGTCATCGGAATCGCGGCGTCACAGGAGCGGGTACGCCTGCTGCACGCCCAGGCTGTTGATGCCCTGTCGCCCTTCGGCGAGCGCGCGCAGCCACTGCGCTCGCTGGCTGACTGGCTGCTCACGCGGCGTTTCTGACTTCTCATGAGTTTTAAGCGTGCCGCGCTGGTATTCGCACGATGTCGCGAGACTTGGCTCAAATCGATTCGGGCATGAGCGACGGGCTCTACCAGGAGCGGATCCTCCTCCACGTGTCGCGCACGTTTGCGCTCACGATTCCCCAGTTGCCGCCGGGCCTGAGGACAGCGGTGACCAGCGCTTATCTGTTGTGCCGGATCGCCGACACCATCGAGGACGAGCCGGCGCTGTCGGCTGCCGAAACCTTCGCTTTCCTGCAGCGCTTCACGGCAGTGGTGTGCAGCCGGGAGGACGCGGCGTTGCTGGCGCGGGAGCTCGAGCAGCGGCTCTCGGACCGCACGCTGCCGGCCGAGCGCGATCTGGTGCGCAACATGGAGCGGGTCGTCAGAATGACGGCGCGTCTTCATGAGCAGCAGCGCGCCGCCATCCACCGCTGCATCGAGGTGATGTGCTACGGCATGCATCGCTTCCAGTCCACCGCCAGCCCGCGCGGTCTGCCGCTGTCAAGTGACCTGGACAGCTACTGCTACTATGTCGCCGGCGTCGTGGGTGAGATGCTCACCGAGCTGTTCTGCGGTCACTCGGCGCGCATCGCGCAGCGGCGGGCGGCGCTGCAGGAGCTCGCGGTCTCCTTCGCGCAGGGGCTGCAGATGACGAACATCCTGAAGGACCTCTGGGAGGACCGCCGCCGCGGGGCCTGCTGGCTGCCGCAGGAGCTCTTCACCCGGCACGGCGTCGACCTCGCGCAGCTGTCGCCCGAGCGTTACGACGCCCGCTTCCATGCCGGCGTGCGCGAGCTGATCGGTGTGGCGCATGCCCACCTGCGCAACGCCCTGTCCTACACCTTGCTGATTCCGGCCGGGGAGCCGGGTATCCGGCGTTTCTGTCTGTGGGCCATCGGCCTCGCCGTGCTCACGCTGCGCAACATCGCGCGTACTCCGCGATTCACGGCCGGCTCGCAGGTGAAGGTGTCACGCTCGACGGTCGCCCTGACACGAATACTGACGAGCCTCGCGGTGCGCAATGACCGGATGCTGCTGCGCCTCTTCCAGGGCGCCGCGACAGGTCTGCCGTTGGCGGCCCCGTCGGCGGTGCGAGGGCCGGCCCGGGCGGCCGTGCGTGCCGCTCAGACACCGGATCCGGCGGCGCAATGCAGCCCTCTGCGCCTGCGCTCGCCTCTGGAAGGCTCGAGTGGCCGGTCCGACGGGAGCTCGCCACCGTGAATCGCGGCTCGCCCACGCGGGGTTCGTCCGCGGTCGCGCCGAATGCTGCGCGCGCCGACGCACCGGCGCACAAGATTCACCGGCTCACGGAATTCTCGCCGCTCGATCGCTCGATCGCCGCGGCGCGCGACGCGCTGATCAGTCTGCAGAGCTCGCAGGGCTATTGGCTGTTCGAGCTGGAGGCGGACTGCACCATTCCCGCCGAGTACGTCCTGATGACGCACTTCCTGGACGAGATTGACGCTTCTCTGGAGCCAAAGCTCGCGGCTTATCTGCGCGCTCGTCAGGCCGAGCATGGCGGCTGGCCTCTGTACCACGGCGGCGACTTCGACATGAGCTGCAGCGTCAAGGCCTACTTTGCCCTGAAGCTCGCCGGCGACAGCCCCCAGGCCCCCCACATGGTGCGCGCGCGTGCGGCGATTCTGCAGCGCGGCGGCGCGGCTCGCTGCAACGTGTTCACGCGCATCACACTCGCGCTGTTCGGGCAGATTCCGTGGCGCGGCGTGCCCTATATTCCGGTCGAGATCGTGCTCCTGCCGCGCTGGTTTCCTTTCCATCTCGACAAGGTCTCTTACTGGTCGCGCACGGTGATGGTGCCGCTGCTCATTCTGTGCACGCGCCAGCCCGCCGCCAGCAACCCACGCAAGGTGCAGATTCGCGAATTGTTCACGACACCGCCCGAGGAGGAGCGTCACTATTTTCGACGCCCCGGCGGGCGCGAAGGCGTTTTGAGCCGGGCCTTTCTGGCGCTCGACCGGCTGGGCCGCATGATCGATCCGCTGATTCCCAAGGCGCTGCGCGCGTACGCCACGCGGCGCGCGCAAGGCTGGATGCTCGAACGGCTGAACGGCGAGCACGGCCTCGGCGCCATCTTCCCTGCCATGGTCAATGCGCTCGAAGCGCTGGCGGTCCTCGGGTATGCGACCAGCGATGCTCCTCGGGTCGCCGCCAAGCGCGCACTCGAGAAGCTCCTGGTGGTCAACGCGTCCAGCGCCTATTGCCAACCCTGTGTGTCACCGGTTTGGGATAGCGCTCTGGCGAGCCTCGCGCTGCAGGAGACGGGCGGCGCTGCAGCGCTCGCCGCTTCCGTGCGCGCGCTCGACTGGCTGCAGCCGCTGCAGCTGCTGGACAACCCCGGAGACTGGCGCGTGCGCCGTCCGCAACTGGCGGGCGGGGGTTGGGCCTTCCAGTTCTCGAACGCTCATTACCCCGACCTTGACGACACGGCGGTCGTCGCCTGGTCGATGCATCAGGCGGGCGATCCGGCACGCTACGCGCACAACGTGCAATGCGCACTGGATTGGCTCGTCGGTATGCAGAGCCACAACGGCGGATTCGCATCGTTCGACGTCGACAACACCCATTACTACCTCAACGAAATTCCATTCGCGGATCATGGCGCGCTGCTGGATCCGCCCACGAGCGATGTCACCGCCCGCGTGGTGACGGTGCTGGCGCGGGTCGGGCGTCCCCAGGACCAGGCGGTGCTCGCTCGCGCAATCGCCTTCCTGCGCCAGGAGCAGGAAGCGGACGGCTCGTGGTTCGGCCGCTGGGGCACGAACTACATCTACGGTACCTGGTCGGTACTGACTGCGTTCGCGCAGGCGGGCATCGGCCCGGATGATCCCGCCACGCGCCGCGCCGTGAGTTGGCTTACAGCCCGGCAGAATGCCGACGGCGGCTGGGGCGAGAGCAATGACACCTACGCGCACGGGCAGCTGGCGGCCGGAAAATCGCCGAGCGTGCCCCACCAGAGTGCCTGGGCCCTGCTGGGGCTGCTGGCGGCCGGGGAGGCCGGCACCGATGCGGTGCGGCGCGGTGTCGAATACCTGTTGCGAACCCAGCAGGACGACGGTTTATGGAGTGATCCGAGCTTCACCGCGCCGGGGTTTCCGCGCGTGTTCTACCTCAGATATCACGGCTATTGCGCCTACTTTCCTCTTTGGGCCCTGGCGGCATACCGCACCCTGATACGGCTCGGAACCACCCATTGAATGTCGTCGGCATCGTCTCGGCTCTCGCGGCCGAGGCACGCCATCTTGGTCCCGCGGCGCAGCGGCGCGAGCCGCTCGCATCCCTCGCCGACGGAACACTCCTGGCGGTGAGCGGGATCGGCGGCAGCGCCGCGGCGCGTGGCGCGCGCGCGCTCATCGACGCTGGCGCCACGGCGCTCATCAGCTGGGGTATGGCCGGGGGACTGGACCCGGCGCTCGCCGCCGGGACAATATTCCTGCCGAGCGAAGTGATCTCCCGCGAGGGCACGGCCCGCATGACGGCGCGTTACTGGCGGGAGCGCCTCGGCGCGGCGCTGGCCGCGCACCGCCCCCTGGCAGGCGGGAAGCTCCTGACGAGCCCACGGGCGATCGAATCCATCGCTGCGAAAGCCGCGGCCTTTCGCGACACCGGTGCCGCAGCGGTGGACATGGAGAGTCTCGCGGTCGCGGAGGTTGCCGGCTCTCATGAGCTGCCGTTCATTGCCGTGCGAGTCATCGTGGACACCGCCGCGGACACACTGCCTCGGGCCGTGACGGCCGCCGCCCGCGGCTCGGGGCATTTGCCGCTCGGGGGCCTGCTCGCCTCACTCGCGCGCTCGCCTGGTGATCTGGCGGCGCTCATCCGCCTGGTGCAGCGCTATCGCGCCGCACGGCGCTCTCTGCTCGCCGTGGCGCGCGCCGGCGCACCGGCCCGGCATGCGTTCCCGATCGTGCCGGACGCCGCCGACTCATGAGGGCGCTGGTCACGGGCGCCACCGGCTTCGTCGGCTCGGCGGTCGCCAGGGCCCTTGTGGCAGCGGGCTGGCAGGTCCGTGGCCTGGTCCGCGCCGGCTCCGATCGGCGCAATCTGCAACACCTGCCCGTGGACATGGTCGCGGGAGACCTCGCCGACGGCGCCTCACTCGATCGCGCCCTTGCGGATTGCCAGGCGCTGTTTCACCTGGCTGCAGACTACCGCCTCGGGGCGCGCGAGCCCGAGCAGCTCTATCGGACCAATGTGGAAGGAACCCGCAGTGTCCTCGCTGCCGCCCGCCGGGCCGCAGTCGCGCGCGTCGTCTATACGAGCAGTGTCGCCACGATCGGCTTGCCTGCCGACGGCTCACCCGGCACGGAGGAGACACCGGTGAGGCTCGCGGACATGATCGGCCACTACAAGCGCTCGAAGTACCTGGCCGAAGAGCTCGCCTGCGGCTCGCCGCAGACCGGCACTTCCGTGGTCATCGTCAATCCGTCGACGCCGATCGGGCCCGGCGACCTGAGGCCCACGCCGACGGGACGGATCGTCCTGGACGCGGCGCGCGGGCGGATGCCCGCCTACGTCGACACGGGGCTCAACATCGTGCACGTCGATGACGTCGCCGCCGGGCACCTGCTGGCGTTTCATCGCGGGCGGGCCGGTGAGCGCTACATTCTGGGTGGGCAGGACATGATGCTGCGCGATATTCTCGCGGCGATCGCGCTCCTGGTCGGTCGCAAGGCGCCGCGCATTCGTTTGCCGCATGCCGCGGTACTGCCCCTCGCCTGTGCAGCCGAGGCCCTGGCGAGAATCACCGGGCGCACCACTCGAATTACGCTCGAAGGCGTGCGCATGGCGCGCAAGCACATGTTCTTCTCGAGCGAGAAGGCGGTCCGCGAGCTCGGCTACCGGTGGCGAGCGCCGACACAGGCGTTCGAGGATGCCGTGCTGTGGTTTCGCGAGCAGGGGTATCTGCGTTGACTCAGATGCGAATCGTGAGCGCTGCGGCAGCCGCGCTGGCGAGGGCCAGCGCCGCCGCAGTCGACATCACCACGCGCGCCGTCGCAATGAGCGAATCCGCGACCAGCGTGCCGAGCACCGCAATCACCAGCAGGCTGGCCACCGCAGCCACGACATTGTTGATGCCGGAAGCAACGCCGGTCTCGCGCTCCGTTACGGAGTTGATGACGGTAGTCGTGAGCGGCGCGACGGTGATGGCCATGCCGAAGCCCAACACTATCATGGGCACGAGGTAAACCCAGTAACGCTGCTCACCGCTGACCACGGCGAGCAGCGCAAAACCGCCGGCCGCGATGGCCGGCCCGACGATGAGCGGGCGCCGCGCGCCAAAGCGGTCGGCCAGTCCTCCGGACCAGCGGGACAGTACTGCCAGAACCAGCGTGAACGGCAAGTAGACGGCGCCGGCCGCGGTCGCTGAAAACCCGTGTGCCTGGATCAGAAGGAACGGCAGCAGAAAGAAGGCGCCGCCGAGCGCGCCGTAGAGAAACAGGGTGAGCAGGTTGACGCCGCTGAAGGCGCGCGATCCAAACAGTCTGAGCGGCATCATCGGCGCACGGCTGCGCCGTTCTTCCAGCGCGAGCCCCACCAACAGCAGCGAGCCTGCCGTCAGCGACCCGACCACGGTCACATCTTGCCAACCGAGCCTGGAAGCGGCGATCAGCCCGTATACCAGACTGCCCAGCCCACCGAACGCCAAGGCGGCGCCGCGCCAATCGAGGCCGGCGGGCGCGGCGGGATCGGCGCTTTCCGGCAGACGGCGCACGGCAATCCACAATGTTGGAATGGCGAGCAGCGGATTGATCAGGAATATCGCGCGCCAGGACAGGTGATCGACCAGCCAGCCCCCGAGCAGCGGACCTGCGCCGGCGGCGAGCGCCGACGCGCCCGACCATATCCCGATCGCCGCACCGCGTTCCTGCTCGTCAAACGCGGCGCCGATGATGGCCAGCGAGCAGGGAATGAGCAGCGCCGCCCCCACGCCCTGGATGGCGCGCGCCGCGATCAGTGTCGCGATGTCCGGTGCGCAGCCACAGGCGATCGAAGCCAGCGTGAAGGTGATGACGCCGATCAGAAAGAGCACACGGCGTCCGAAGCGGTCGGCGGCTGCGCCGCCAATCAGCAGCAGAGCGGACATGCACAGCGTGTAGACATTGATGACCCATTGCATCGCCGCCAGCGTGGTACCGAGATCGGCTTCGATCGTCGGCAGCGCAACGTTGACCACGGATTCGTCGACGAACGCCATGGTCGATCCCAACACCGCCGCGGCCAGCACCCAGGGCTTGTCGCGCTCGGGGCAGGCGGACCTGCCGCGGGTGGATCGAATGACTTGCGCGGCGCAGGGCTGGGTCTTCGCCATCGTACACCGGCCGGCCGCGCCGCTACCGCTTCGGCGCCCTTTGCCCTTTGTCGGGCTTCACCTGCACAGCGATCGTCTGCAGCCAGGGCATCAGGTGCTCCATGTCGAAAGTCCCGTCGTTGAGCAACTCGATCAACGAGGCGTAGATCGCTTTTGAGTGTGCTGTGATCGCGTGACCATTGATTCGCAGGAACACATCGACCACGGCGAACGCCACGCGTTTGTTACCGTCGACGAATGGGTGGTTTTGAACGAGACTTTCCAGAAGGGCTGCGACTTCGTGAACGATCGTGTCGTAATAGCCGGTCTGCGGTCGAAGCAGCGCTGATTCGAGCGCTCCGGCGTCGCGAATGCCACCTGCGCCGCCGTAGCGCGCGATCAGTTCTTTATGGAAAAAGAGCGCATCGGCGATCGTGACGTATTCCGTCATTTGGCCAGCGAGCGGTACAGCTCATCGCGCTCCTTGAGGCTGTCCTGAAAGGCCTCGAGCACATTTCGGCGCGGAGCCTGCTGGCGCTTGCGAGCCAGATACTCCCGCATCGCATCCCCGAGCACCGCCTGCAGCCGACGCCCCTCGCGAGAGGCAAGCTGCTGCAGCTCCTCGAGAACCTCGGGCTCGGCTTGCGAGGAGAACTTCCGCAAGGTGCTCACTATGGCCTCGTCATGATCTATCTTGATTCGTCATGATAGGTCAAGAAAGGCGGAAGTCAAGTGCGGGCCACGGACCGAGCCCGCCATGTGGGCGCGGCTGCTCGATTAAGATCGCTTCCGCGGTTTCCCGGACCCGCGCGAGGCCGCAACCATGGCACGGCCGAGAGATGAGGGGGCAACGCTCATGATGATCCGTCGCGCACCAGAGTGGGTCTTGTTGGCATGCTCGGCCGCGTTCGCGCAGCCGCCCGCTGCCGGCGGCGAGCCGGGACACTACGATGTTCTCATCAGCGGCGGGACCGTCTATGACGGCTCGGGAGGCGTCCCCTTCGTGGGGGATGTGGCCATCACGGGCGATCGCCTGACTTACGTCGGACCGCACGCGAGCGGAGCGGCGCGCGAACGGATTGATGCGCACGGCAAGGCGGTGGCGCCGGGCTTCGTCAACATGCTGGCGCACCCGGAGGAGTCGCTGCTCGTGGACGGGCGTGCGCTCAGCGATCTGCGCCAGGGCGTGACGCTCGAAGTGCTGGGCGAAGACTCGATGGGGCCGCTGACCCCGGAAATGAAGCGCCTCGCAACCCAGCGGCAGGCGGACATTCGCTACACCATCGACTGGACGACGCTCGGGGAGTATCTGCACAGGCTCGAGCGGCGCGGCATCGCACCGAATGTCGCGTCCTTCGTCGGGGCCGGCACGGTGCGCACCAACGTGCTCGGCGAGCGTGACGTGCAGCCGACGCCGGCGCAGCTGGCGCAGATGCGCACGCTGGTGCGCCAGGCCATGGAGGAGGGCGCGCTCGGCGTGACCACCGCGCTCATCTACAGCCCCAATGACTACGCCAGGACACCCGAGCTGATCGCGCTGGCGAGCGAGTCCGCCCGCTGCGGCGGCATCTACAGCGTGCACATGCGCAGTGAAGGAGATCGGCTGATCGAGGCGGTGCGGGAAACGATCGACATCGCCAGGACTTCCGGAGCACCGGCGGAAATCTATCACCTGAAAGCCGCCGGTAAGCGCAACTGGGACAAGCTGGATGCGCTCATCCATGAGGTGCAGCAGGCGCGCGCAGCGGGGATCCGCATCACCGCCGACATGTACGTGTATACGGCCGGCGCGACGGGTTTTGATGCCGCCATGCCCCCGTGGGTGCAGGACGGAGGCCTGGAAGCGTGGATCACGCGCCTCAAGGACCCGGCGGTTCGCAGCCGCGTGTTGGCCGAGATGCGCGATCCCGCGCCCGCCTGGGAGAACCTCTATGGGGCGGCCGGCGCGGCCGGCACGCTGCTGCTCGGCTTCAAGAACCCGGCGCTCAAGCCGCTCACCGGCAAGACGCTGGCTGAAGTGGCGCAGCAGCGCGGCGTGAGCCCCGAAGACGCCGTGATCGACCTGGTGGTGGAGGACGGTTCGCGCGTCGCGGTGGCGTACTTCCTCATGTCGGAAGCAAACGTGCGCCGCGAGGTCGCGCTGCCGTGGGTGAGTTTCGATTCGGATGCGGACGCGCCGGCTCCCGAAGGCGTGTTCCTCAAATCCAGTCGTCACCCGCGCACCTACGGCAACTTCGCCCGGGTGCTCGCGAAGTACGTGCGCGAGGAACGGGTGCTCACGCTCCAGGAAGCGATTCGCAAGCTCGCCGCGCTGCCGGCGGCGACGCTGTCGCTCACGGATCGCGGCCGCTTGCAGGCGGGCGATTTCGCGGACGTCGTGGTGTTTGATCCGCAGACCATCCGGGACCACTCGACCTACGAGCATCCACAGCAACTGGCGACCGGTGTCGATGAGGTGTGGGTGAACGGGGTGCGGGCGCTGCGCAAGGGCGAGGCCACCGGCGCTCCCAGCGGCCGGGCGGTGCGCGGACGCGCGTGGAGCGGCGCGACGGGCGGCGGCTGTCGCGCCGCGGCGCGCGATTGGACCTGGAGTCCGTGAATGCCTCGCGTATCCAGCCGCCGCAGCCGATGATCGACACCGCGCCCGGGCCGGCCGCCGCCCCGAGCGACCGCTGGTACGTGCTGGCGCTCCTGACCGTGGTGTACGCGCTCAACATCGCGGATCGCTTCTCGATCTCGACCCTGATCGAACCGATCCGGCAGGAGCTGCGGCTCTCCGACAGCGGCATCGCCTTCCTCACCGGGGTGGCGCTGGCGCTGTTCTACGTGACGGTCGGGATTCCCATCGCGGCGCTCGCCGATCGCACGAGCCGCCGCGACATTCTCGCGCTCGCCCTCGCCATCTGGTCCGGGATGACGGCCCTGTGTGGTCTCGCTCAGAACTACTGGCAGCTGCTGCTGGCGCGATTCGGAGTCGGAATCGGTGAGGCCGGGGGGACTCCTCCCTCCACCTCCATGCTTGCCGACAAGTTTCCTCCGGCGCGGCGGCCCATGGCCAACACCATCTTCGCGCTGGGTGCGTGCCTCGGTGCGTGGCTCGGTTCGCAGGTGGCCGGCGAGGTGGCCGAGCGCGGCGGCTGGCGAGCGGCGTTTCTGGTGCTCGGCATTCCCGGCATGCTGGTCGCGCTGCTCGTGTGGCTGACGGTGCGCGAGCCGCGTCGCGGCCAGCTCGATGCCAGCGCCGTCGGCCGGCGGCCGAGCACGCTGCCGGCGACCTTGCGCTTCATTGCCACGCAACGGTCGGCGATTCATCTGCTGCTCGGTGGCTCGGTAGCGACGTTCTGGAGCTGGGGCTTGATGTGGTGGACCCCCACCTTCCTGCAGCGCTCGCATCACATGACGGTGGGTGAGGCCGGCCAGCTGCTCGGCCCCATGCATCTGATTGCGGGCACGGCCGGTACCTTGCTCGCCGCGTGGCTCATGGCGCGGCGGGCCGCCGCGGATCCGCGCTACGTGACGCGCCTGCTCGGTTGGGTCACGGCGTTGACCACCGTGCCCTCGATATTCCTCTACTGGGTGCTGTCGGCGAAGGCGGCGACCGCGTTGCTGTGGATCTTCGTGCCGTCGGTGTACTTCTATATCGGGCCGATCCTGGGACTGCTGCAGAACGTGATCCCCGCCAACATGCGCGCTACCGCATGCGCCGTCCTGCTCTTCATCGCCAACTTCGCCAACCTGGTCCTGGCGCCGCAGATCATCGGCTGGCTGAGCGATTGGTTCGCGGCGTCCTTCGGCGCCGGCTCGGAGTCGTTGCGCTGGGCGCTGCTGCTGCTCGCACCCACCGGCTTCTGGGCCGCGTGGCACCTGTGGACCAGCGGCGCCACCATCCGCGCGGACGAAGCGCGCGCGACTTGAGCCCGGCTGGCATCGGGCGGCCCCTCGGCGGGGCCCTCAGGGGGCCGGATACAGCCCGCGCACCCGTCCGAACAGGCGCGTGAGCCCGAACAAGGCGTCGCAATGGGGCGTCGCGACCCCCACACGCTGACCGATCTCGCGCACCGCGCCCACGAGTGCGTCGAGCTCGAGCGGCCGCAGCGCTTCGACGTCCTGCAGCATGGAGCTCTTGAAAGCGCCGAGTTTGCGCGTCACGGCGTGCCGGTCCTGCGCTGACTCGCGTACCTCGCAGCCGATGCGGGCGCCGATGGCGGCGGCCTCGGCCATGGCGCGGGAGCAGAAGGCGCGCACCAGCTCGTCGTCGAGCACCCGGTCCATGGTCGCGCCGGTGAGCGCCGAGACCGGATTCATGGTCATGTTGCCCCACAGCTTGTACCAGATGTCGTAGCGGATGCGCTGCGAGCAGGTCACGTCGAAACCGGCGCGCGTGAGCAGCCCGCCGAGGGTGCGCACACGCGGCGAGTCCCCGCCGCCGGGTTCCCCGATGATCAGACCCCGTCCCATGCGGTGCAGCGTGATGCCCGGTGCGGCGGTGGCGGCGCTCGCGTGCACCACGCAGCCGATGACCTGCCGGGCGGGGATCGCCGCCGCGATGCCACCGCCGGGATCGACGCTCTCGAGCGGGCGCGCCCCGAGAGGGGTGCTCCCGTCGCTGAACCACCAGGGCACGCCGTTCATCGCCGGCAGCACCAGGGTGTCCGCCGCGATCAGGGGCGCAAGGGTGGGCGCGAGGGCCGGCAGTGCCTGGCCCTTGACCGTGATGATGACGAGGTCCTGGGGTCCGAGGGCACGCGGGTCGTCGCTCGCCGTGGCCGCCGGCGCCTGCAGCACCGTGGCGCCCTCCTGCAGCCGCCAGCCGTGATCGCGCAGGGCCACCAGCGTCGCGCCGCGCGCCAGCGCCGCAACGCCGGCCTCGCCGGCGGCCGCGAGGCGCGTGCCGAGGAAGCCACCGATGGCGCCCGCCCCGACTACACAGACCTTCAACACGGGGCTTGCGGCGCTGGCGATTGCGGTCCCGGGCCCTCAGCCCATGTGTAGACCGCCGTTCAACGAGAAGTCGGCGCCGGTGGCGAACGCGGACTCCTCGCTCACCAGCCAGGCGACGATCGAGGCGATCTCTTCCGGTTCCCCCAGCCGCTTGACCGGGATGCCGCTGACGATTCTCTCGAGCCGGTCGGGTTTGATGGCGCGGACCATGTCGGTGCCGATATAGCCGGGCGACACGGTGTTGACGGTGACGCCGCGCGCTGCCACCTCCTGCGCCAGCGCCATGGTGAAACCATGGATGCCCGCCTTGGCGGTCGAGTAATTGGTCTGGCCGAACTGGCCGCGCTGGCCGTTCACCGAGGAGATGTTGACGATGCGGCCCCAGCCGCGCGCCAGCATGCCGTCGATCACCTGCTTGGTGACGTGGAACAGCGAGTTGAGATTGGTCTCGATGACTGCGTGCCAGGCCTCGTTGGTCATTTTCTGAAACATGCCATCGCGGGTGATGCCGGCGTTGTTGACCAGAATGTCGATCTCGCCCACTTCGGCGCGCGCGGCGTCGAAGGCGCGCCTGGTCGAGTCCCAATCCGAGACGTTGCCCTCGGAGGCGCGGATGTTACAGCCCTCGGCGCGCATCTCGCTCACCCAGCGATCCCTGCGCGCCGAGCCCGGACCGCAGCCCGCGATGACGGTGTGACCCTCCCGGCACAGGCGCCGGCAGATGGCCGTACCGATGCCCCCCATGCCCCCGGTGACGTATGCGATGCGCGTCGGCTGTGATCCCATGGCTGCCCCCCGTTCTCTTGCAGATCAGTGCGCAGATCAACAGCGCTGATTTTTAGTCGCGTTCCGAAAACGGCGCAAGTACGCGAAGACACCCGCTTTCATGGCGCGCCTTGGCTCAACGCCTTGGCTCAAGGAGCTACGCGCCCGTCGGCCTCAGGCCCGATCCGCCCACCGACCCGCAATCTCCCAGCCAGATCAGCCAGTTGCGGGCCGCAAGGCCGGCCCGAGCCGTCGCAGCTACCGGCCCCGAGCCGTCGCAGCTACCGGCCCACGCGACACGCTACGCACCGCTGGCTTGCCGTTCGGCTTGGATCATAATGCGCGTCGATGGAGACGGCGGCCGAACAGTGCGACGTGGCAGTGATCGGCGGCGGCCCGGCCGGCAGCACCGCCGCGGCCCTTCTCGCCCGCCGGGGCTATCGCGTGATAGCGCTGGAGAAGGCGCATCATCCGCGCTTCCACATCGGCGAATCGCTCCTGCCGATGAATCTGCCCATATTCGAGCGGCTCGGCGTGCTGGAGAAGGTGCGCGCGCTGGGCGTGTACAAGCGCGGCGCGGATTTCGAGGCCGACAACGAGCAGGGCTACAACACCTTCGCCTTCGATCGTGCGATCGGCAACAGTCCGCCGCACGCCTATCAGGTGTGGCGGCAGGACTTTGACGAGATGCTGTTCGCGCACGCGCGCGAGTGCGGTGCGAACGCGCGCGAGGGCCATGAGGCGGTGAACATCGAGCAGCGTGGTCCGCGTGACACGCGACTCGATGTACGCACCGATGACGGGGGCAGTTATCGGCTTCAGGCGCGCTACCTGGTCGATGCCAGCGGCCGCGATACCTTCCTGTCAGCGAAAAAAAAACTGCGCCGCAAGAACAACCGGCATCAGAGCGCGGCGATCTTCGGCCACTTCCGCGGTGCGGCTGCGCGCGGGGGCGAGGACGCGGGCAACATCAGCATGTACAGGTTCGAGCATGGCTGGATGTGGATGATTCCGCTGCCCGCGGGTGTGATGAGCGTGGGCGCGGTGTGCTGGCCGGATTATCTCAAGCAGCGCAAGGGCCGCACGCTGGAGTTCCTGCTCGACACGCTCAAGCGCAACCCCGCACTGTGGCAGCGTGTCAGGGGGGCCGAGCTGATCGGCGACGAGGTGCGCGTCACCGGCAACTATTCCTATGACTCGAAGGAGATGGGCGGGCCGGGCTGGGTGCTGGTCGGTGATGCGTTCGCATTCATCGATCCGGTGTTTTCCTCCGGCGTTTATCTGGCGATGAGCGGCGCGGAACGGGCGGCGGCGGTGGTGGATGCCGCGTTGCGTGAGCCAGCCACCGAGATGCGGCTGCTGCGCAAGCTGGAAAAGCGCCAGCGCACCGGCATGGAGCGCTTCTCGTTTTTCATCTACCGCTTCAATGGCCCGATAATGCGCCAGATGTTCAGCCATCCGAACAATACCTGGCAGTTGGAACAGAGCGTGATCTCCATGCTCGCTGGCGACCTGTTCGATACGCCGAAGGTGCTGAGGCGCCTGCGGCTGTTCAAGCTGGTCTATGCGATCATCGGCATGCGGGACTGGCGAAGCTGGCGCGCCGGGCACAACTATCGGCTGGCGCAGGCGCGCGCGCAGTTCACCGGCGGCAACACCCCGTTGGACCGCTGCTAAGCCGGTTCAATTGCCCGCAGAACTCAGCGTCGACCTGAACACCACCCCGTCCTTCATCACGAATCCCACGTTCTTCAGTACACTGACATCCGCGAGCGGATCGCTCGCCACCGCGATCAGGTCCGCGTACGCTCCGGGTGCAACCACCCCCAGCTCGGCGCGCTCGCCGAGCAGCTCTGCGGCCCGCGACGTGGCGGACTGAATCGCCTGCATCGGTGTCATCCCGAACTCGACCTCGCGGGCAAATTCCTGGGCGATCGGATCGGACCACACGAAGCCGCCGACGTCGGTTCCGAAGGCTATCCTGACGCCGGCCCGCAACGCCTTCTGAAACGAGACGCCATGGACGGCGACGCGCTTGCGGTCGCGAATTCCACTCGGTGTGTCCGGCGGATCGTGATCGTAATAGTAGACAGCCAGCGTGGGTACGTACCAGGTGCCTTGTTTGATCATCTGCGCGATCTGCGCGTCGGTGAGCTCGAGACCATGCTCAATGGAGTCACAACCGCCATCCAGGGCTCGCTGCAGGCCCGGCCCGTTATAGGCGTGGCAGGCGACCTTGCGGCGCCATCCGTGCGCCTCGTCCACGATGGCCTTGAGCTCCTCGACCGTCAGGGTAGGTTGCGAAACGAGTGCACCCTGCTCATCGACCCAGGACCGGTGCGTCATGTACACCTTGATCCAGTCCGCGCCGTGATCCAGCTGCTCGCGGGCAGCCTTGCGCGCCTCGACGGGGCCATCGATCAGCTGCGCTCCTTTCGGCACCACGAGCTCGGGCGCATACCCCTCCAGCACGTAGCCACCGGTCGTCGAGATCGAGCGCGTCGATACGAACATTCGCGGGCCCGGAATGTAGCCCTCGTTGATCGCCTGTTTGATGCCGACGTCGCCATATCCCGCGCCCTCGGTCTCGACATCGCGAATCGTCGTGAATCCCTGTTCCAGCGCACGCCGCGCCGCCACGATCGCGCGCGCCACGCGGTAGGAGGCAGGGAACTTCAGCAATTGCACATCGTAGCCGCCGGCTGCAGGCACCTCGCCCTGCAGGAAGATATGAGTGTGACAATCGATGAGACCCGGAAGAACGGTGGCGCTGCCCAGTTCGATCACCCGTGCCCCTGACGGCCGCGGACGCGTCCCCGCGGTGTACACGTCGACGATACGGTTGCCGCGGATCACGATCTCCGGATTTCGCAGCGGCCGTGTACTCGTGCCATCTATGAGCGATGCGGCTCGGACAATCACCGTAGCTGTCGATGTGTTGGCGGCTGGCGTCGCGGTTGAATCCTGCGCGATGCACAGGCGCGCGAGGCATAAGGCTATGGCGCCGAGGTAAGCCATGGGACGCATGCGCAGACTCCCGTTGCGGCCCCATGATGCCTGCCGGCGGGCTATTCGCAAAGCATCGCCGGGCCCACTTGCGCCTGCCCGCCGGGCGCACGTCTAATTGCGCCGGCAACCCGGGGAGACCTCGATGCACAAGGCACTTGCCGTCGCCGCCGCGACTCTGCTGCTCATCCCAGGCGCACCCGCACGAGCGCAGCCGTCGTCCGCAGAGCAGCGCTTCCGCCAGCTGTACAAGGAGCTGGTCGAGACGAACACCAGTCTGTCTGCCGGCAGTTGCACGCTGGCCGCCGAGCGCATGGCGGCGCGCCTCAAGGCTGCCGGGTACACCGACGAGGAGCTGCAGTTGTTCACCGCGCCCGGGCATCCGAAGGAAGGCGGCCTGGTCGCGGTTTATCCGGGGCGCAACGCGAAGCTCAAGGCGATTCTGCTGCTGGCGCACCTCGATGTGGTCGAGGCGAAGCGCGAAGACTGGACGCGCGATCCGTTCACGCTCGTGGAAGAGAACGGCAATTTCTACGCGCGCGGGGCCGTGGACGACAAGGCCGAGGGCGCGATATGGGTCGACACGCTGGTTCGCTTCCGCGAAGAGAACTACCGACCGTTGCGCACGGTGAAACTCGCGCTCACCTGCGGTGAAGAGACCTCGGGCGCCCTGAACGGCGCCCAGTGGCTCACCCAGAACCGCCGCGACCTCATCGACGCGGCGTTTGCGATCAACGAGGGAGCGCGGGGCGAGCTCGACACCGGGGGACACCGGGTCGCCCTGGAAGTCCAGGCGGGCGAGAAGACCTCGCAGAACTACCGTCTCGAGGTCACCAATTCCGGAGGGCACAGCTCGCTGCCCGTGAAAGACAACGCCATCTATCGACTCGCGGGCGCCCTGAAGAAGATCGAGGCGTACACGTTCCCGCCGCAGTTCACCGACGCCAACCGCGCGTACTTCACCGGTATGGCGAAGATACAAGCGGCCCAGGGCGAAGCGGCCGTCGCCAGCGCCATGCAGGCATTCGTGCGCGACCCGGCCGATGCGCAGGCGATCGAGCTGGTGTCCGCGAAAGATCCTGGTTGGAACGCGACCTTGCGCACGACCTGCGTCGCAACCATGCTGGAGGCCGGACACGCGACCAACGCCCTGCCGCAGCGGGCGCGGGCGAACATCAACTGTCGCATCTTCCCGGGCGTCACGCAGGAGACAGTGCGTGCGCAGCTCGAAGAGCTGGTGGCCGACCCGGCGGTCAAGGTAACGACGCTCGAGACACGAGGGCCGAGTTCCCCGCCCCCGCCACTGACGCGCGAGATCATGGCACCAATCGAGAAGCTCGCGGCACAGTTCTGGCCGGGGGTGCCGGTGCTGCCGATTCTGCAGCCCGGCGCGACCGATGGCCAATTCCTGAACGCGGCCGGCATCCCGACCTACGGCATCGAGCCGCTATTCCTGGGCCCGGATTTCGGCCACATCCATGGCCTCAACGAGTACGTCGGCGCCAAGTCGCTGCTGGAGTGTCGCGACTTCCTGTACCGCCTGGTGAGGATCTACGCGGATCATCCGCGCACGTAACTTCCGGGCGCATCCTCGAGCGCACGCTGCTGTGCGCCGGCAGCCGCGCGCAGGGCGCCGGCGGGTTGTCGCTTCGCGGTGGAATGCTCCATGAGCCAGCGCTGCCAGGCGGGCCACCACGAGCCCTCCAGCGGCGGCGCGCTCTTCAACCACTCATCCGGCGACAGCCTGGCGGTGGCGTTGGACCAGGTGAGCATGCGGTGCCGGCGCCGCGGGTGCAGCGGGCCGCTCACGATGCCGGCGTTGTGGCCGCCGCTCGTCAGGAGAAAGGTGTAATCGGCGCTGCGCGTGAGATCGCGCACCTTGTACACCGAACGCCATGGAGCCACATGGTCGGTCTCGGTTCCGACCACGAACAGCGGCGCACGCAGGCAGGACAGATCGATCCGCTCGCCCCTGACGGTGAACTCGCCGCGCGCCAGCTCGTTCTTCAGGTACAGCCGTTCCAGATACTCGCTGTGCATGCGCCGGGGCATGCGCGTGCCGTCGGCATTCCAGGCCATGAGATCGTTGAGCTTGGGGCGCTCGCCACGCATGTACTGATCGACCGCCGGCTTCCACAGCAGGTCGCGCGAGCGCAGCAGGGCGAATGCCGCGCCCATGCGTTCGCTCTCGAGCACGCCGGACTTCTCCATCATCGCCTCGAGCATGGCGATCTGGCTCGGCGTGATGAACACCGACAGCTCTCCGGGTTCGCTGAAGTCAGTCTGGGCAGCGAGCAGGGTCAGCGAGGCGAACGGCGCGTCGCCCGCCTGGGCGAGCGCCGCCGCGGCGATCGCCAGCAGCGTGCCGCCGATGCAATAGCCGACCGCGTGCACCTGGCGCTGCGGGACGAGGCGGCGCACCTGCGCCAGCGCATCGAAAAACCCGAGCTGCAGATAGTCGTCCATGCCCAGCTCGCGGTCGGCGGCACCCGGGTTCTTCCAGGAGATCATGAATACCGTGTGACCTTTCTCGACCAGGTAGCGCACCAGCGAATTGCGCGGCGACAGGTCGAGAATGTAGTACTTCATGATCCATGCCGGGGTGATCAGGACCGGCTCGGCGTACACCTCGGGCGTCTGCGGCGCGTACTGCAGCAGCTCGATGAGCCGGTTGCGGAACACCACCTTGCCGGGTGTCACCGCCACCTCCTTGCCAACCTCGAACTGCTCGCTTCCGGCCGGGCGAGCGCCGCTCACCGCACGCTGCGCGTCCTCGAGCCAGTGCTTCAGTCCACGGATGAGATTCTGGCCCGATTCCGCGGCGGTCCTGTTGAGCAGCTCGGGATTGGTTTGCAGGAAATTCGCCGGCGAGGCGGCCTCGAGCAGCAGCCGCCCGGCGAAATTCAGGCGCGACAGCTCCGGGTCGCTCGCCGCTGCCGGTGGCTGCAGGGCCTGTTGCCACCAGGAGGCCCAGTTGGCGTACGTGCGTGCGTAGGCGTTGAAGGGCCAGACGTTCCAGGCGGCATCGTTGAACCCCAGCTCTTCATGCCCTGGGGCGAGTGGGGCGCCGCCGGCGGCGCGCGCCATGAACTGCCAGCTGTCGAGGATCTTCTCGTAGGCGCTGCGCGCCAGCTGCACCTGGCGCGGCGGCTGAGTGGCGAGCTTCAGGTACCACTCCCACCAGGCGTTGAGGTAGTCATCCGGAGCCAGCCCTCCGGTGAGCGCGGCAAGCTGAGCGCGCAGGTGGCGCTGGATCTGCGCCTTCAGGCACGCTCTCGCAGCCCCGGCAGCCGCGGACGCCTCGCGTGCGCCGGCGCTGGTGCGCGGCTCGGGCGCTGCCCGGCGTCTGCGTGTCCGGGCTTTCTTCTTCGAATGAACGCTCAAGGCGGTCTCCTCAAAACTCACACCCGGGAGCGTCGGCCCCCGGGTGTGAGATACCGCCAAGATATCAGGCCGCTTTGCGAGCGGGCACTGCCTTCGCAGCGATTTCGCCCCCCAGCTGGGTGAAGCGGCTCTGGATCTCGGACGTGACCGTCGCGAACTCCTCGGCGCGCGCGCGCAGCTTGTCCACGAACTGAGTGGTGAGCTCGGCATGCTTGCTCATCAGCTCGGTGGGGTTGGTCGCGCTGAACGCAACGTTCACGCGCGCCAGGCCGCTCTCCAGCACGTCGCCGGCGACGGCGTACTGCAGCCGCGCCAGGCGCTCGAGGGTCTTGAAGCCTTCCTGCTGCGCCTTGAGAACCGGCGCGAACGCCTCACGGGCCGCGGCAATCATCGTGTTCGGGTCAAAAGTCCGGTCGATCATGTCGTTTCTCCTCTGCGGGTGTCTGTCCAATGGCCGGCATTGTACAGCATTTTGTATGCACTGCAAGAGAAACGTGAACGGCCCCGGAGCGACTCCGGAATAGTCTATGTAAAGTATTAATATATAATATTTTATTGCACAATTTATCAGAAGTCATTTGGGCCTGTTTTCAGGGTATAGTTTTGCAATGCACATAAGGATGATCACATACGCAGGCCGGCGTCGACCTCGAGGCAGCGCCCGGTGAACAGCTCGTTCTCGAATATGAAGCCCACCGCGTGCGCGATCTCCTCCGGCTCACCGAGGCGCCCGAGCGGTATGGGTGAGGTCATCTTCGCCAGCGCCTCGGGCTTCATGCTCTCCACCATGGGGGTGCGAATGAACCCCGGGGCGACCGCGCCGACGCGGATCCCGTAGCCCGCCAGCTCCTTCGCCCACACCACGGTCATCGCTGCGACGCCCGCCTTGGCGGCGGTGTAATTGGTCTGCCCGACATTACCGGCCCGCGAGATACTCGAGAGGTTCACGATCACGCCGCCGACCGCGCGTTTGATCATGCGTTGCGCCGCTTCGCGCGCACACAGGAACACCCCGGTGAGGTTCACGTCGATGACCGCCTGCCACTGCGCGAGCGTCATCTTGCCGACCACCTGACCGTCCTTCACCTTGACGAGCAGTGCATCGCGCACGATGCCGGCATTGTTGATGAGGCCGTCCAGACGCCCGAAATCCGCCGTCACCTGATCAAGCGCGCCCACCACGCTGTCCTCGTTGGCGACATCGGCGACGTAGCTGCGTGCCACCACGCCCGCCTCGGTACAGCGCGCGCAGCTCTCGGCCAGGTCTTCGGCGTTGGTGTCCAGCAGGGCAAGACCGGCGCCCTTGCGGGCGAAGTGCAGGGCGAGCGAGCGGCCGATGCCGCGCCCGGCTCCGGTGACGAGAATGGTTTTACCGCGAACATCCACGGGCGGATCACTCCTGCGGTCTGTGGGATACGAGGGGGAAGCGAGGCTGCGGGCGCCCGGGGCAGTGGGCGATGCGCGCTTCAGCCGCGACGCTTGCCGGAATCGGGTTTGGAGGGCGCGGCGCCGCCGGCGGGCGCCGCGGTCGGGGTAAAGGCCGACAGCATCGATGCCTGCATCTTGGCCCACATTTCCATATTCTGGCGCGCCATCTCCGCGATCGGCGCCATGGGTGTTTCGAGCGCCTTGGCCATCTCGGCCTGCATGAGATTCTGCTGGCGCAGCAGCCCGCCGATGCTCTGCTCCAGGTACGACGTCAGCATCTGCTGTATCGGATTACCGTAGAAGCGAATGATGGCCTCGAGCAGCTGCAGGCTCAGCACCGGGGTTCCGAACTGCTCCTGGCTGGCGATGATCTGCAGCAGGATGCCGCGCGTGATGTCATCGCCGCTCTTGTCGTCCACCACCTTGATCCGCTGGCCGCCCGCGATCAGCTTGCGCAGGTCATCGAGGGTGACGTGGCGGCTGTCCTGCGCGTCGTACAGACGCCGATTGGCGTATTTGCGTATCAGGCGCTCTTCGGCCATGTTTGCGGTCTCTCAGCCGGCCACGCGAGCCCGAGGGCGCGGGCGGCAGTTTCGGCGGCCGGAATGGTAGTCCCTGTGTATGCAGCGCACAATGACAGTCTTCACGGTTCTCGTCCCGGAGCGCCCTGGTAGAAAAGCGGCTTTTCACAGCTCGCCCCTGGCCGCCGCCTGAGGGTGTCATCGTCCTTGCGAGCTGGTTTTCGGCAGCGCATACACCATGGAAACACCCTTCACTCATGCCGCCTTCAAGCCCGACGCGGCTTTTACCGGCGCCGCGGAGCGCTTCTTCGAGCTCCTGAAGACCTTTGGCATGCCCGGGGCGGCTGCGGCGGGCGCGGACCGGGACTGGTCCTCGCTGGCAGGTCCGCTGGCCGGTCAGTTCGAGCAATGGCTCAAGAGCTCCCAGTCGGCCGGTCCCTGGTTCGCCGCCGCCAACCCCGCAGCGCCGGGTCCTGGCGCGGGAGTCGGTGCCGCCCAAGCGGGGTCCTTCGGCCCGTTGCCGCTCGGCGCAGGGGCCGCCCCGCAACAGGACGCGCAACGCAGCTGGGATCTGGTCGCACGGCTCGCGCAGCTGCAGGGACAACTCGCCTCGCACTGGGGCGAGATCGCCAACACCGCCGCGCGGCGCTTCGTCGCGCGCCTCGGTGCGACGGCGGGCGGCGCGCCGACGCTCGACAACGCGCTCAAGCTCTATGAGCTGTGGGTGAATTGCGCCGAGGAAAGCTATGCCGCGACGGTGCGCAAGGATGACTTCTGCCGCCTGCAGGCGGAGCTCGCGAACACCTCGGCGGCGCTGCTGGTGGAGCAGCGCCGGCATGCCGAGACGCTGGTACGCGCCTTCGGACTGCCGAGCCGCAACGAAGTGGACGCGCTCTACGCGCAGCTGAAGGATCTGCGCCGGCAGCTCGCCGAGCTCACCGATGCGGCGCGCGCCGGGGGCTCGGGCGCGCAGCGCCCCGCAGTGCGGCCGGCGGGCAAAGGGCGTCGCAAGCGCCCGCGAAGGCCGCGCGCTTGAGGCCGTTCGCCCCCGACGCCGAGGCGGTGTTCGCGGAACTCACGGTGCGGATCGCGGACACCGTGGCGCGGCTGCGCGAGGTGCAGGGCGTCGCGGTCGGCTGCTCGGCGAAGCGCGCCGTGTGGAGCTGCGGCAAGACGACTCTGTATCAGTATCTGCCGCTCGCGCAGGCGCCGCCGCGCGCCGGCCGCAGGCCGGTGCTCGTCTGCTTTGCGCTGGTGAACCGCCCGTACGTGCTCGACCTGCAGCCGGATCGGTCGCTGGTGCGGCGGCTGCTCGAGGCGGGCCTGGCGGTGTATCTGATCGATTGGGGCGATCCGGACGATGCCGACCGCTGCGTCGATCTGGACGACTACATCGAGCGCCATCTCGGGGGCAGCGTGCGCCACATCCTCGGCAACCACGGCGGCGAGGCGCTCGATGTGCTCGGGGTCTGCCAGGGCGGCGTGCTGAGCCTGTGCTACACCGCGCTGCACGGCAAGCAGGTGGCGAATCTCGTGACACTGACCACGCCGGTGGATTTTCACACGCCCGACAACCTGCTTTCGAAGTGGGTGCGGGGGCTCGACACCGAGCTCCTCATGCGCAGCGGCAACGTGCCGGGCGAGGTGCTCAACGGACTGTTCCTGTCGCTCAGCCCGTTTCGCCTGACGCAGCACAAGTACGTGCGGCTGCTCAGCGGCAACAGCGATCAGCGCGCGCTCGAGGACTTCGTGCGCATGGAGAGATGGATCTTCGACAGCCCGCCGCAGGCGGCGCTCGCGCTGGCGCAGTTCGTCAGGTGGTTCTACCAGGAGAACCGCCTCGCTCGTGGGACGCTGCGAATCGGTGGCCGCCGGGTGGACCTGGGAGAGATCCGCCAGCCGGTGCTCAATCTTTACGCGCTCGAGGATCACATCGTACCGCCGGACGCCGCGGCGGCCATGCAGCGCTACATCGGCAGCGCCGATTACACCGGCTGCGGCATCGACACCGGACACATCGGCATGTACGTGAGCCGCAAGGCCGCGCACGAGATCCCGGCCCGCATCATTTCCTGGCTGCAGGAACGGCAATAGCGGCCCCGCGGCCTCAGTAGCCGCGCTCGATGTCCACCACCGACAGCATCGGCTCGCCCGCGACATAGCGGCGCAGATTCTCGCGCAGCAGCGCGGTGCGCTGCTCCTCCGCCAGCGGCGTATCCGCCGACACGTGCGGGGTGATGATGACGTTCGGCAGGCGCCACAGGGGACTGTCGGAGGGCAGGGGCTCGGGATCGACGACGTCGAGGCCCGCGCCGGCGAGCTTGCCGCCGCTGAGGGCGGCGATCAGGTCCGCGGTCACCGTGCTGCGCCCGCGGCCCACGCTGATGAAGTAAGCACCGGGCTTGAGGCTCTCAAAGAACTCGCGGTTGAAAATACCGGTCGTCTGGGGCGTGAGCGGCGCGCAATTGACCACGAAGTCGGCATCCTTGGCGAGCTTGAGCAGCTCATCGGGCAGTCCGACGTAGCTCACGTAGTCAGGCCCGGTGCGGCCGCTGGCGCGGGTCGCGGTCACACGCATGCCGAAAGCGTGGGCGCGCCGGGCGACCTCGGTGCCGATACCCCCCAGGCCCACCACCAGCACCGTTCTGCCCTCCAGGTCCGCCAGGCGCGGCGCGCTGTCCTGTGCCCAAACTGCCTGTTGCTGCTCCTTGAGGAAGTAGTCCAGGTGGCGACTCAACACCAGCATCATCCCCAGCACGTGCTCGGCCATGGTGGGGCCCATGGTGCGCTGCAGGTTGGTCAGCAGAGGCTGACGCTCGCGCATCAGGGGCTGCTGTACGCAGCGCTCGACACCGGCGGCCGGCCACTGGATCCACTGCAGCTGCTTCGCCTGCGCCAGCACCTGCGCCGAGCACACGCCAATGGTGGCGTCCGCGGCGGCAATCTCGCGCGGCGTCGCCGCGGCGATGTCGATGAGCTTCGCGCGCGGGGCCTGCTGCTGCAGCACCGGCAGCAGGTGATGCAGCTGCTCGCTCACCAGCACGATCCGCGGCGGCCGCCAGCCGGGGCGCGCGCGTACCGGCTGCGCAGCGGTGCGCAGCCCGAGCCGCTCGATCAGCTGGGCGGCGGATGGCTCTTGCGCGGAAGCGTTCGCGGCGAGCGAGTGCGCGGGCGCCAGCAGCGCATACAGGCTCAAGGTGGTGGCTGCCGCCAGAAGCACGCGGGGCCTGATCGGCATGCGGAGCTCTCCTGCAGGGGACGCGCAGTCTACGCCATGCCGCCACTCACCGAGATGATCTGTGCGGTCAGGTAGGAAGCATCCTCCGACACCAGAAACGACACCACGCCGGCGATCTCCTCGGGAGCGCCCAAGCGGTTCATGGGCACCAGCCGCTCGATGGCCTCGGCATCGAACAGTCCGGCCGTCATCGGCGTGTCGACGATGCCGGGGGCCACGGCGTTCACCGTGACGCCGCGGGTCGCGACTTCGAGCGCGAGCGCCTTGGTGGCGGAGTTGAGGGCCCCCTTGGCGGCGGCATAGTTGACCTGGCCCTTGTTGCCGATCAGCGCGGCGATGGACGACACGTTCACGATCCGGCCCCAGCGGGTGCGGATCATGGGCAGCAGCAGCGGCTGCGTGGCGTTGAAGAAGCCGTTGACCGACACGTCGATCACCCGGTGCCATGCTTCCGGACTCATGCCCGGCAGCACCGCGTCATCGTGCACGCCCGCGTTGTTGACCAGGATCTGGATGGGACCTGCCTCGAGCACCGCCTCGAGCGCCGCACGTGCGGCGGCGGCTTCGGTGATGTCGAAGTTGATGGCGCTGGCGTGACCACCGGCCGCGACGATGTCGCGCACCAGCGCCTCGGCCGCCGCCACGCCGCGATGCGAGTGAACGTACACGTGGTGACCATCACGCGCCAGGCGGCGGCACAGCGCACCACCGATGCCACCGCTGCCGCCCGTCACCAGGGCGCGTCGGGGAGCGGCGCTCATGCGTGGGTGCCGGCGTCGAACACGATGCTGGCGCGACCGCTCACGAGCGACTGCTGCGCGCTCCACACCGAGAACTCATAGAGCACCGTGCGTGCATCGCCGGTGACGCGCTCGGCGGCGGCGATGAGATCCGCCTGCAGATCGTCCAGGCGCGCCACGTGCAGCGCGACGTTGCGCACGCTCGCCAGGTAGCCGACGGTCGCGCCGATGCTGCCGCGCACGCTGGTGGAAACGGTGCTGGCGAGCGGCGCGCTGGCGGCCACCAGTGCGCCATGCACCGCCATGGCCTGCGCGGCGTACTCGATGCCGCAGGCAGCGCCCAGGCGCCCGTGCAGGCGCAGCGGATTGTCGGGGCTGCGGTGCGTCGCGCTGCGGCAGCGAATGCGCGTGGCGTCCCAGGACAGCACTTCATCGAGCAGGCACATGCGGCCCTTGTGGGGGATGTGCTGCTCGATCCACTCTCGGTCTAAGGGCATGCGCTCAGCTCCACGGCGAGGCACTGGCCGCCGAGGTAGTCGAGCACCACGCGGCCGGTGGTGCGCCGCGCCAGGTGTGCGAGCAGCGGCAGGCTGCGGGCCGCGGGAATCGATCGGCGCAGCGCCTCGAGCGCGCCGTCAGCCATGTCATCCGCCGGCGCTGCGGTGAGTGTGGCGCTCACGCTCGCCTGCGACGCCGCGCTCACCGCCGGCGCCAGCACCAGCGCTACGCCGAACGCGTCCGGGATGGGACGGTGGCGGTGCAGGGGTTCGGGGTAACCCACGTCGTAGGCGACGAGCAGTACCGCGGTTCGCTCAACGGCCACCTGAAGTAAGGCCTCCAGCAGTCCGGCTGCAAAGCTCGCATCATAGGCGCACAGCGCACTGGAGGCGGGAGTGGCCTGGGTCGCAATGCTCCAGTAGCCGGCGGCGGCGTTGTGCACGCAGTTATGAAAGCGGGTGGGCGACAGCTGCCGCTCGGCGGAAGCCAGCACCTGGCAGATCTCGTGACAGTTCTGACCGTCGCCGCCGGAGGAGGCGAACACCGCCGCCAGAGCCGCCGGATCCGCGCCGGCGCGGGCGGTGGCTTCCAGCCCGACCGCCAGCGCCAGCCGCACGACGGTGCCGGTGCGCCGGCGCTCGGCGCTCGGCAGGCACTCGGGCGCCGGCAGCACCGTCGGCGCGCGCGCCCAGGGTGCCTGCCCCGTGAGCACTCGTGCCCCGGCCGGCCAGTCACCGATGCCCGGTCCGAGCAGCCCGATGCCCTCCACGTACGCCGCGAGTGCCGCCATCGCGCTCACCCGGCACGGCCGAAGATCAGGCTGCAGTTGGAGCCGCCGAAGCCGAAGGAGTTGCTCATGACGCGCGACAGGCGCGTGACACGGTTATCGCGCAGGTAGTGCACGGTGAGCGCCGGGTCGAGCTCGGTGGTGTTGACGCCCGCCGGCATCACTCCGTGCTGCAGCGCGAGCGCGCAGATGACCGCCTCGAGCGCGCCGGCGGCGCCGAGCGTGTGACCCGTTGCGCCCTTGGTCGAGCTGCCGGGGGTCTCATTGCCGAGCACGTTCGTCACGGCGCGAGCTTCGGCGTCATCGTTGCTCGGCGTGCCGGTACCGTGAAAGTTGATGTATTCGATATCCTGCGGAGCGAGTGCCGCGGCCTCGAGCGCCTGCAGCATGGCGGCGCGTGCACCACGGCCTTGCGGATGCGGGGCGGACATGTGGTGCGCGTCGCTCGATTCGCCGACCCCGAGCAGCAGTACCGCATTCGCGTCCAGGCTTGCCCCGGGACGCTCGAGCAGCGCGAACGCCGCGGCTTCGCCGATGGAAATACCGTCGCGCGCGACGTCGAAGGGCCGGCACGGCCTGCTCGACACCAGCTGCAGGGAGTGAAAGCCATAGAGCGTGGTGAGACACAGCGAGTCCACCCCGCCGACGAGCGCGGCGTCGATCAACCCGGCCTCGATGGCGCGCCGCGCAGAGGCGAACACCTTGGCGCTCGAGGAGCACGCGCACGAGATCACCACGGCCGGGCCCGACAGCTGCAGGGCCTGCTGCGCGAACGCCGCGAGCGAGAACGTGTTGTGCGCGCCGCGGTAGCGAAAGTGCGCCGGCAGCGCACCGCTCAGCGGGTCGCGCTCGCGGTAGGCAAGCTCGGTCTCGAGGATCCCTGAGGTGCTGGTGCCGAGAAACACCCCGACGCGCTCGCGCCCGTAGCGGGCGGCGGCGCGCTGCACGGCCTCGGCAAGACCGTCCTGGGCGAGGCCGAGGTGGGCCAGGCGATTGTTGCGGCACTCGAACTCGCGCAGCGTCGCGGGGAGCGGGGCCTCATCGACGCCCGCAACCTCGCCCACCCAGGTGTCGAGCGTCACCGTCTCGAAGGCGCACGGGGCGAGCCCGGTGCGCCGCTCGTGCAGCGTAGCGAGCGTGGCGGCGACACCGCGACCGATGCAGCTCGTGGCGGTGAAGCTCGTGAGCGCGAGCGGATTCATGCGCCGGTAGTTTACGTCAGTGTCGCCCGGCACGATCCGCGGCCGTGCGCAACGTGATGGGCGTGAGCCGCGCGGCGGCCACCGCCGCCAGCAGGGGCGGCAGCACCTCCAGGATCACCGCGCCGCCGGCGGCGGTGCGCGCGGCGTGTCCATCGTGCAGCAGCAGGATGTCGCCGTCTGCGAGGTGGCGTGTGAGTTTGCCGAGCAGGCGCGGCGCGCTGCCGCTCACGGTGTCAAAGCCGCGCCGGGTCCAGCTCACCAGGCGCAGACCGGCGCGCGCCAGCACCGGCTCGAGGAAGGGATTGCGCAAGCCCGCGGGCGCGCGGAAGAACTGCGCGACTTCGCCGGTCGCCGCCGCGATGGTCTGCTGCGCGCACCCGATCTCCTGCGCCAGCGCGCGGGGCCCGAGGAGCGAGAAGCGATGCAGATGGCGCTGGCTGTGATTCTCGATGGCGTGGCCGCACCGCACGATCTCGCGGGCGAGGCCCGGGTGTCGGGCCACCCGCTCGCCGATGCAGAAGAAGGTGGCCCTGGCGCCGTGCGCCTCGAGGAGCGCGAGCACGCGCGGCGTGACGTCGGGATCGGGGCCATCGTCGATGGTGATGGCGATCGCCCCCGCGCCGCCGCCGCCGGCAGCCGGCGGCAGGCGGGTCCAGTTCGGGCCCAGCAGGCGGCTCCTCGGCCACAGGCCTGCGGCGGTGAGCAGCAGATGATCCGCCAGCACGGCGCCGAGGGTCCAGGGCCACCAGTGCGGCCGCACGAGCGTCACGGCCGCGGCGGCGACGTGCCACGCCACGGAGCCGCGGATCAGTGCCGAGGGTCCGCTGCGATGTTGGCTCGAAGGCTCGGCCATATGGGTGTCCGCCCCGCTCAAAGACCAGGTCGACCTCGGCGCCATCCTCCGTGCGTAGGGTGGGGCGTCAAGCGCGCATCCAGAAATCGTTCCCAGAGCGTGCGCCAGGTGGGCCAGTCATGCCCGCCGGGCACCGTGTCGACGGCCTCGGGGGCGAGCGCGGCCGCCATCAGGCGGTGACGCGCCGCGAAGCGATCGTCGCGCCCGAGGCCGAGATGCACGCTCAGGTGAGCGGCGCCATGGGTCCTGATGAAGCGCCACAGGTGGCGCTCGTCTTCATCGTCCGCGAGCTCGCCGGGATTCCAGCGGTGCACGCCGCCGGCACGCTCGATCTCACCGGTGATGATGTGGCTGCCGAGGTAGGGGGCGAGCACGCACACACCCGCGAGCTCCCGTGCATGTCGTGCCGCATACGACAGGGCAATGTAGCCGCCGAGTGAGATCCCGCCGACCCACACCGCGCAGCCCGCCCGCTGCGCCGGCCGGACGAGGTCCTCGTGCAGACTATCGAGCACGCCGCGATCCAGGACGTGCGGCAGCTCCGGCGCGGCGAATACGAGATCGACGGCTAAGGCCCGCGCGCGCACCGCCTCGACGAAGCCCTCGCGCACGAAGTCCTCGGGGCGCGAGTACGCCCCCGGCAGCATCACCACGCGGATGGGTGCCGTCCGGCCGATGTGGGCTGCTTGCAGGATCGTGCGCATCCGGCGGCCAGCGCGGCATCAGCCGCGCGCCGCGCCGGGGCGCAGGGCTGATCCGGCCAACATTGCCGAGAACAGCAGCGCGAGCAGCGCCCCCGGGGCCACCGTGGAGCCGAGATCCGCGAGCACCGCCACGCGCGAGACGGCCAGCACTCCGAATGCCACGACGGTGGCCAGATTCGCGACCAGGAGGGAGGCGAGCGTGCGCGGCACCGACCCGGCATGCGGTTGTGCGCGGGTGCGGTCGAAGAACAACGCGTAGTTGGAGCCGACCGCCACGATGAGGAGCAGGCCCACGACATGCAGGATGGTGAGCGGCCGCCCCGCCGCCGCCAGCAGCCCCACGACGGCGAGCACCGACAGGGCAAGCGGCAGCACCACCCGCAGCATCCGCGAGAGGCTGCGCAGTGCGATCACGAGCAGCAGCACGATGGCGGCGAATCCGGCGAGTGCCAGTCGCAGCGCTGCCGAGAGATAGCCCGAGTAGAGCCGGTCGGCTTCCCCCTTCAGATCGAGCACCGCGGCGTGCGCGGCGGGGTCGGCCGCGACCGCGGCGCGCAACTGCGCAATGGCCGCGCTCGACAGATCCCCCGAAGTCGCCGACACCGGCAGCAGTGCCGACCAGCCGCCGGACCCCTTTACCAGCAGCGCATCCAAGGCGGCGCCGAGCGATGTGCCGGCCAAGTCGGCAGGGGTCAGGGGTGGAGCCTGACGCGCTGCCTCGACGTCGTCGATGAACGGCGCGAACACCGCGGCCCTCACCGGCAGGCCCGAGAGCGCCGTCGTCAGCCGCGCGCGCAGCTCAGGGGCGGCCGGAAGAGCGTCGCGGCGCGCGCTCTGGGTGGCGAGTGGCGGCAGGAAGCGCGCCGGGGACTCGAAGCCGCCGATCACGCCTGACTCGACGAGCGCGGCGAGCCGCTCGCTCAGGGCTTGCGCGGCCGCGAGCGCGGCTTCCCGGTCGGGGCCGGATGCGATCGCCAAATAGCGTACCTCCGGGGCGCCGGCCTCGGCACGCAGCCGCTCATCGAGCGCCTGGTCCGCGAGCGACACCGGGTTCAGCGAAGCCAGCTCGCGGCTCCAGAGCGCGCCGCGATGCGCGTACAGCGCTGTGGCGGCGAGCACCGGCACCAGCACCAGCACTGCGCGTGCGCTTGCGGCGCGCTCGAGCACCCGCGCCACTGCCGCGCCTGCTGCCGTGAGGTCGCGGATCGAGTGCACGCGCTGCCTCCAGGCGGGCAGGACGAAGCGCGTGACGAGCGCCGCCGCGATGAGTCCGGCGATGGAATAAAGGCCGAGCTGCGCGAGGCCGGGGAAGGCCGACGGCAGCAGCGCCGCGAATCCACAGACTGAGGTCAGGACCCCCAGGCGGATGGTGGGCCACACCAGGTGGCGAAAGTCGGCAGCAGCCTGGATGAACAGGTAGATGGAGTAGTCCACCGCCTCACCGATCAGCGTGATGCCGAACCCGAGCGTGATGCCATGCACGGCCCCGAAGCCGGCCGCGACGCAGGCGACGCCCGCGAGCGCGCCCGAGGCCACCGGCACGAGGGTGAGAAGCAGCGCGGGCAGGGAGCGATACACCGCGAGCAGCAGCACCACGATGAGCGCGGCGCTGAGCGAGGAGAGCCGTACGACCTCGCTCTTGATGATGGCGCGCGCGGCGACCGCGAACACCGGCGGCCCGCTCATGAGGAGCCTCACCGCGCCGTCCTGGCCTTCAGGGAGCGCGGCCACCACGGCCGCAAACGCGCGCCGGATGGCTTCGCATGCCGCCTGCTGCGCATCCGTATCCGATCCCGCCGCCCGTGTCTGCACCAGCAGCAGCGCGCGCGTGCCGTCGGGCGAGCTCCACACGCCCTCGGTGGTATGCGGAGCCTGCCCGGGTCCGAGGGAGTCGATGATCCCGAGCAGCTCGCCGGTCGGATCGCGCGCGAACAAGGGCTTGACGAGGAGCCCCTCGGGCGAGGCCAGCCTGTCGAGGGAGTCGCTGATCGCTGCGCGCAGTCCCTCTGCCGTGAAGCGCTGCCGGGTGACGTCCGCGCTCAGCAGATAACGATGGCGAAACAGAAACTCCCGATCGCGCGCGAGCCGTGCGGCATCCCCGTTGTTGACGGCGACGAAGGCAGGATCGGACGCGAGTAGCCTCGCGAGCTGTGTCGACGCCCGCGCCCGCGTGCGTGCATCCGCACCCTGGAGCGCCACGATCATGAGGTGCGCCGCCGGGCCCTCGCGCAGTTGCTCGATGAGGAGGCGCTGCTGCGGGCTGGGGGTGCGCGGCAGAAACGCCGAGAGGTCTGCGACGTAGGTCGCGCGCGCGACGACCACCACACCGACGAGCACCAGCAGCACCCAGATCAGGGTGGCGGCACCGGCCGTGCGCCTCATGGCGGGATTTCGGGACCGATGGTGAGGACGGAGCGGTCGCCGTCGTTCTGTCGAATCTCTACCGTGCGGATCGCCTCTCGAGCGCCTTCGATGCGGATGTCCTTCACGGCGCGCGCGAGGGTCGAGTCCGCGGGCGTGAGCCGCAGCGTCCAGTGAGCGAGATCCCCCGTGAACCGGACGCGAAAGAGGCGCTCGAGGGCGGCGCGATCGCCTGCAAGCGTGGCGCGGATGCTCTCGACGAACGGTGCGACCTGCGGGTACTCGCGCAGCGGGAGAGTGGTGGTGCGAGAGCCGCGGCGCGCGGTGAGGACGCCGTGATCGAGGACGAGCGTCTCGACCCTGGGGGCGAGGGTGCGCTCTTCGAGGTGATCCGGCGCCTCGTACACGAGCTCGCCCGAGGACTCGAGCGGACGCTCGAGCATCGCGATCTGGTGGACTTCCTCGAACCTGACGTGTCCGTGGCGGCGCGTGGCGAGGAGCCGCATGAGCTCATCGAATGCGGCCGGCTGGTCGGATTGAGCGTTGCAGGCGGGCGGCGCGCGAGGAGCTGCGGGGGCCGTGGAAGCGTATGCGCACACCCACGCCAGTGCGAGCGCCGTATGGGGCGCGTGGATCTCACGGGTGGTCACGGGGGCGACCCTATCACGCCTCGCGCGGAGGCGGTCGCGCCGACATCGCCCCCGTGCCAGAAGTCGTAGAAGTTGAACCAGTTGTAGGGATCGCTGCGGCAGTACGCCTCCAGCAGGGCGACGTAGCGCGCGACCGCATCACGCACCGCCGCCTCGCGGCCGGCGGGGTCGGGCCGTGAGAAATCGGCGATCTGCCGGAACACCACGTGGTAGTGATTGCCGCCGCGGTAGAGGCCCGTCATGAAAATCACCGGGCGCCTCAAGGCCGCCGCGGCGCGCATGGGACCCGAGGGAAACAGCGCCGCATGTCCGAGGAAGCTCACGAGCTGCGCGGGCGCATCCGCCATGGTGCGGTCGGCGAGCATGCCGACGAACTTGCCCGCATCCAGACAGTCGCGGATTCGCAGCATCGCCCCGAGCTGCCCGAGCGCGATGATCTCCGGCGCGCTCACCCGGTTGCCGGCTCTGAAGAAGGCGGCGACCCGGCTGGCGTTGCGCTGGTACATCGCCATCACCACGCGCAGACCCGGCTGGCGCCGGCCCACCGCGCCCATGATCTCGAAGCTCCCCAGGTGCGCGCCGAGCAGAAACGCCCCGCTGCCGCGCGCGGCCGTGGCGCGCATCAGTTCCTCACCCTCGATCGAGATCGCGAACAGGCCGTAGCGCTCGTGCATCAGATAGAGGCGATCGAGAATGGTCGAGGCAAAGGCAAACACCTGCCGGTAGCGATCGAGGGCGCCGGGCTCGCGCCCGAGCGCCCGGCGCAGGTACTCGCGCGCGCTGCGGCGCGCGCCGGGCGCGAACGCGAAGAAGTAGGCCGCGATGAGATGCAGGAGGCGGCGCGCCACGGGGCGGCCGAGCCGCAGTGACAGCAAGATCATGATCCGCAGCAGGGTCGCGCTGCCGCGCTCGGGTGCGTCCGCCCATTGCGCGGCGCTCGCCCGCGGGCGGGCGCGGACGGCAGCGCCCCGGGCGTCGTGCGACTCGGTGGGGGCGATCACGGGCACGAGCACCCCGTGCGCGACCGCTTGTCCGGCGCTCGCGATGCGGAAAGCGATCGAGCCGTTCGGCAGCGGTTCGTGCTCGAGCGTCAGCGTTTCTCCCGGGCGCACCGGCTTCACGAACTTCGCCGCGCCGATGCGCCAGAGCATGCCGGTGGACGCCCGCTCCTGCTCCACCGCGCGCAGCATCTCATCGAGCAGCAGCACGCCGGGCAGAATCGGCGCGCCGGGAAAGTGTCCGGCGAGCGCCGGGTGCTCCGCGCCGATGGTGACGGTGACGGCGCTCACGGGAGCCCTCCCGACTGCAGGTGCGCCGCCGCCAGAGACCGCAGCGCCTCCTGCGGGAGCTTGCCGGTGCTGGTGCGCGGCAGGCGCTCCACCAACAGCAGCGGGCGCGGCAGGAAGGCCGGATCGATCCGCCGGCGCAGCTCCTGCACCACCCGGGCCGCGTCCAGCTGCGGGGCGACCACGCAGGCGGCCACGCGGGCGACGCCGGCGTGCGAAGCACGCGAGTCACCGAAGTGGAAGAAGGCGCCGTCGAGGACGCCGGGGATGGAATTCAGCTGGTGGTTCAGATACGCGAGCGAGCTGCGCTTGCCGGCTATGTTGACCAGATCCGCCACCCGCCCGTGCAGCAGGAAGGTCTCCTCGCCCGTCATCTCCAGCACGTCGCACATGCGCGTCGGCTGCTCGATGTGACCGCCCTGCGCCCAGGTCTCCCCGTCCCTCACCGACAGCGTGACGCCGGGCCACAGCCGCCACTCGGGGGTGTGCGTCGGACGGCGGGCACTGATCTGGCCGGTCTCGGTCGAGCCGTAGATCTCCAGCAGCCGGGTGTTGAAACGCTGCTCCACCTCGGCGGCGAGCTGTGCGGTGAGAGGCGCGGTGGACGATACGATCAGATCCGCCGGGGGCAGCGCAGTCCCGGACTCCAGCAGCGCGCGCAGGTGAATGGGAGTCGAGATGAGAATCCGTGGGCGCGGCACGGCGGCCAGCACGCCGGCGATATCGGCCGGGTAGAAGGGACGCTCGGCGCACAGCGCGTGCCCGCACGCGAGTGCCAGGAGCACGCTCGATTCAAGGCCGTACATATGCTGCGGCGGCACCGTGGCGACGATGGTGCACGAGCTGCTGCCGGACAGTCCCAGCCGATTGGCCTCCTCGCGCACGCAGGCGAGCAGCCGGCCCCAGGTCTTGCGGTGCGGGACCGGCGTGCCCGTGGAGCCGGAGGTGAACACGCAGGCGGCGAGCTGCGCGGTGTCGATCGCGGGCACCGGCGCGGGGTTCGCGGTCAGCGCGGCGCCGCCGCCGGGGAACGGGACGCGCGGCAGGTCGATGTCGCAATCGACTGCGTCGGTGAGGCAGACCACATCCGGGGCGAAGGCAGTGAGCTGGCGGATGACTTCGGGGGTGTGCGTCGAGGGCAGCAGGCTCACCTTGCCCGACACGAGGCTCGCGGCGAGACCCACCGTGAACTGATAGCGGTCCGCGCACGCGTTGAGCACGTGACCGCCGCCGCCCAGGACCTGTGCCACCCGGGTGAGGTCGGCGAGGAACTGCGTTGCGAGAATCGGCACCCCGCCGCGGTAGGCGATGACCGCGTCGGCGGAGGTGTGCGCTATCAGCGGCAGGGGTGCGATATCTACTTGGTCCTGTGCGCGGCGATGTAGTCGGCGAGCTGGCGCAGCGAGCCGAAGATGCGCTCGTTCTCCTCGCTGTCGGCGCGCAGCTGCACGCCGTACTGCTTGGATACGACCAGCGCTATTTCCAGGATGTCGATCGAGTCCAGACCCAGGCCCTCACCGTACAGGGGCGCGTCCGGATCGATGTCGGCGGGCGCCACGTCCAGGTTCAGGGCCGCGACGATGAGGCCGGCGACTTCGCGCACGAGTGTGGTGGCGCTGGCCGGGGCGGCGGGCTGCCGGAGGGGCGACACTTTCTCGGACATTGAGACCTTAGAGGAGCCTGGGCGTTGACAGGCGCGCATTATACAAGGCGCCGCGCGATGAGGAGCGGCAGGCGGAGCAGGAAGGCGGGAACGAGCCGCAGGTACATGGATGTCAGCAGCACGTTGTCGCGCCAGTAGTTAAAGTGTGAGACGCCACCCTCCTCGGCGGTGAAGTAGCGCACCGGGGCGGGCAGGTTGACGGCGGGAACGCCGCGCCAGCTCAGGCGCACCACCGCCTCGGGATCGAAATCGAAGCGCCGCATCCAGCGGCTGGTGCGCATCGAGGCGAGGAGCGGCGCGATGGGATAGACACGAAAGCCGAACAGCGTGTCGTGGATTCCGGCCCACAGCGTCTCGAGATTCGTGCACCAGTTGGCGATCCTGTGTCCGCGCAGGCGGACGCGCGGCGCGCTGGCATCGAATACCGGCTCGCCGAGAATCATGGCCTCGGGCGCCGCGATGGAGGCGGCCATGAAGGCGCCGATGCACTGCGCCGGGTGCTGGCCGTCGCAATCCATGGCGAGCGCGTGGGTGAAGCCGGCGCGCTGTGCCTCGATGAGCCCCTCGAGCAGCGCCGCCCCTTTGCCGCCGTTTCTGGCGCGCACCAACACGCGCAGCTGCGGATCGCCGCGCGCGAGCTGCGCGAATGCTTCGCCCGAGCCGTCCGTGCTGCCATCCACGATCACCCACACCGGAGCCCAGTGCGCCCGCGCGGCGCGCACCGTCCCGACACCCCTGCGGCCCGGGTTGTAGCTCGGGATCAATACGAGGTGGGTGTTGGAGGGGGTCAATCTTCGCTGTCCACGAGCCGTGAAGAGCGCCGGATGATCCAGGCAATCCCGAAGCCACCCGACCAGTAGCTGTCGCGACTGATGAGCGGGCTGTCGGCAAAGCTCGCGCCGCCGAGCGTGTCGTGGCGCAGGTACGCGCCCAGCCAGCAGGCGGGGTAACGGCGCGTCAGCGCGGCGATGAACTGGGTGCCCGCGTAGCCACCGTGCGCCCGAAACGCCGGCCGCTCGGCCGTCGCGTACCGTGGCGCGACGCCGTAGAAGTAATTGTCGTAGCGGCGATTGGCGAACAGCGGGCCGGCGAGCAGTCCCAGCTTCCAGCCATCCGGTCCGCGCCGCTGTGCGAGGTCGAGATTGAGGTGCGGTGCGAGGAACAGGCCGATCATGCTTGGTGCGGCCTCGACCGTGAACGCGGCGCGCGCCGGCATGCGCAGGTCGAGCCTGAGAAGCGCAGCGGCGCTCTTCCACAGGTGCACATCGAGGGACGGCCCGATCTCGAGCGTCGGGCGCAGGTCCGGCATGCCGTGCCTTGATGAGTCGCTGCGCACCGGGGTGGTGCCGTTGACACTCAGGTTGAGCTCGATCCGGTCCTGGTCGAGGAGCCTGCCCCGCAGGCCGCGCTGATCGGATCTGAGGAACTTTCCGCGGTACACCAGATAGGGCACCGGCACCGGGTACACGTGCACCGAATCGGCGCCGCGGTAATCGTTGAATACCAGCGCGCCGGCTCCGAGGCCGAATTCCCACAGCGGTCTCGGCTCGGCGCGCACCGCAGCGCAGGCCGCCGCGGCCAGCGCCGCAGCCGTCAGCAGCACAAGCGACGGAAGCTTCGGGGTGTACATGTCAGACGCGGCGCGCACCTTCAGGCAGCGGTGTGCAGGGGGCACATTCCCGCCGCTTCGATCTCGACCAGCAGATCCTGGCGGCAAATGTCCGCCTGCAGGTAGATGACCCTGGCGCCGGCGCCGAGCGCGGCAGCGAGTTCCGCCTTGATGACGGGCAGGTCCGCCGGCCGGCGCACGTACACCTTGCAGGCAAGCGCACCGAGCTCGAAGCGCGCGCCGTGCGCCACGCGGTTGGCTTCCGCGAGCAGCGCCTCGATGTTGGCGAGGGTCTCGCGCGTCTGGGCGACGGTGTCGCCGACGTGCAGCGAAGTGTGACCGACGATACTCGCGGTGCCGGAGATGAACAGAGCCAGCCCGCCGCTCTGGCGCAGCAGCGTCGCGCGCGAGAACAGCGGGCTATGACTGCCGTACTGCCGCGGGTAGTGATAGGCGCTCACCTGGCGGGGATTCTCGAGGAAAGTGGGCGCGGTGCGAGCAGCCAGGAAGTACACCACCAGGGGACTGTCGCTGGCGGCGCCGAGCGCGGAGGCCGCCGGCACGTTGCCGGTGAGCGCGCGGCCGCACTCGCGCAGCACCTGCTGGCGCGCGCTGTTGAACTGCCGGTAGCGCTCGGTGCCGTGGGAATCGCGGTTGATGTCCGGCAGGTAGTTCCACACGCGCAGCAGGTGCGGGTAGCGCTCCGCATCCAGGGTCGCACACATCTGCCGATAGGCCTGCGTCGTGGCTTCGTGCAGGGCGCTGTGCTGCGGGGCGCCGGCCGCCGGCGCGGGGCATTCGGTCGCTTCGGTGAGGGCGATGCAGCCAAACAGCATGTCGGCGGTGCTGCGGAAGCGCACCCGCTCGCGCCGGCCGGAGGTGGCCGGCGTGTCGCAGCGCCACACTTCGCAGACATGTCCCGTGCCCGGCAGCACCGGGGTGCTGACCTGCGCGACGGGGATTTCCGCCGCCGCGGACGGCGAGTCCGCGGCGCCGTTGAAAGTGGCGACACCCAGCACGTCGCCCCACCGTGCCGTCCGGTACTCGGCCGGTGAGACGTAGTCCAGATGCAGGCCCGGTGACGCGCGCATCGGCCGCACGATCGAAGCGCTTAGTTCTTCGGCTGCGGCTCGTCGGACTTGCGCGTCACGGTCGTCTTGACCTTCTCGGCGCTGTCCTTGACCGTCCTGCCGACGGCCTTGGCGCTGTGCCCGACCGCGTGACCGGCCTTCTTCGAGTCAGCGCGGATCGTGTCCCGGGCCTTGCGGCTCCTCTCGGCAACCGAGTGTCCGACGGTGCGGGCGCTGTGCGCCACGGCGTGCCCGACCGTCTTGGCGTCTTCCTTGACGACCGTCTTGGTGTCGGAGCCGGGCGCGCCCTGGGCGTGCGTCGCCCCCGCCCAGGCCAGTGCGAGTGTGGCGGCCATGACCGCCTGGAGGAAGTTTGCTTTCATGACAAAGTATCGTACGACAGTCGCACGGTGTTTTGCACGGCGCGGCTCATCACGAGCGTGCAGCGCCCGCCGGCGCCCGGGTAAAGCGGTGCCAATCGTCACCTCCTTCGGGCACACTTCCCCGGATGCGCATCGAGCGGCTGCCGATCTCGGTTCTGCGAACCCGCTACGTGCCCGGCGGCTGGGATCTGCTCGCCTTCGTGCTGGTGTTCGCCTTCTTCGTGTATGTCGCGCAGGCGGCGCACGGACTGGCCGGCTCGCTCGCGCGACTTGAGGCGACGCCGATCTCGCTGGCGCCCGCGGCGCTCGTCGGCTACGCCGCGCGCACCGCGCTGCGCATGCTGATCGCGATGCTGGCGTCGCTCCTGTTCACCTTCACCTACGCGACGCTCGCCGCCAAGAGCCGGCGGGCGGAAGTGATCCTGGTGCCGCTGCTGGACTTCCTGCAGTCGGTGCCGATCCTGGGCTTCTCCATCACCATCCTGTTCTTCCTGCAGCTCACGCCCGGGCGCGTGGCGGGCGCGGAAATGGCCGCCGTCTTCCTGATCTTCACCAGCCAGGCGTGGAACATGGCGTTCAGCTTCTATCACTCGCTGCGCAGCATTCCGGACGAGCTGGTGGAGGTGGCGCGCAATTTCCAGTTGAGTCCCTGGATGCGCTTCTGGCGCCTGGAAGTGCCCTTCGGCATGCCGGCGCTCATCTGGAACATGATGATGTCCATGTCCGGCGGCTGGTTCTTCGTCGTGGCCTCCGAGGCCATCAGCGTCGGCCACACCACGGTGACCCTGCCGGGCGTCGGCTCCTACATCGCGCGCGCCATCGAGCAGAAGAACCTCGCGGCCATCGGCTGGGCGATCGCCGCGATGTTCGTGGTCATTCTGATATTCGACCAGCTGCTGTTCCGTCCGCTGACCGCGAGTGCCGACTGGTTTCGCCTCGAACAGGAGACCGGGCTCACGCCCAGCCACTCGTGGGCACTCACCATGATGCGCCGCTCGCGCGTTCTCGGCCTCGTCGGACGCGCGTTCGCCGCCATGCTGCGCGCCGGCATGAAGCCGCGCGCGCCGGCGGCGGCGGGCCAGGCACGTCGTGTCAGCCCCTGGAATGCGCGCTGGGTCGACTGCGCCTGGTACGCGCTGCTCGGGCTCATCGGGCTGGCGGCGCTGTGGAAGACTACGCGCTTCGTTCTCGGGGAGGTGCACGCGGCCGAGATCGGCCGGGTCATCCTGCTCGGGTTCCTCACGCTGCTGCGCGTGGCGGTGCTGATCGCGCTCGCCAGCCTCGTCTGGGTGCCGATCGGGGTGTGGGTCGGGCTGCGCCCGCGCGTCGTCAGCATCGTGCAGCCGATCGCGCAGTTCCTGGCCGCCTTCCCGGCGAACCTGCTGTTTCCCATCGTGGTGTCCGGCATCGTGCTGCTGCGGTTGAACCCGGACATCTGGCTGAGCCCGCTCATGATCCTGGGCACTCAGTGGTACATTCTCTTCAACGTGATCGTCGGCGCCTCGGCGCTTTCCCCGGACCTGCGCTACGCCGGGGAGAATCTCGGGGTGCGCGGCTGGCTGTGGTGGCGCCGGGTCGGCCTGCCGGCGGTGTTCCCGTTCTACGTGACCGGCGCGATCACCGCCTCGGGCGGCTCCTGGAATGCGAGCATCGTCGCGGAAGTGGTCAGCTGGGGCAAGGAGAAGCTCACGGCGCACGGGCTCGGCGCCTATATCGCGGAGGCCATCAACGCGGCGGATTTTCGGCGCACCGTGCTCGGCATCGTGGTGTTGAGCCTGTTCGTCGTCACGCTGAACCGGCTGTTCTGGCGGCCGCTGTATGCGCGCGCCGAGCGCAAGTTCCGCATCAGCTAAAGGGTCTTCAGGTGAGGAGGACACCGTGAACGTCACCGCCCCGGCGCTGAATCTCGCGCCACTGCTCGACGTGCAGGGCTGCTGCAAGTCCTTCCGCAAGCCCGACGGGGACGAACTCGTTGTGCTCGAGAACGTCAGTCTCACGCTGCGGCCGGGAGAGATCGTGGGGCTCTTGGGGCGCTCCGGTTCCGGCAAATCGACGCTGCTGCGCGCGATCGCCGGACTCGAGGAGCCCTCCGCGGGCGTGGTGAATTATCTCGGCCATGCGGTGACCGGCCCGGCCGCGGGCATCGCCATGGTGTTCCAGAGCTTCGCGCTGTTCCCGTGGCTGACCGTGCTGGAGAACGTGCAGCTCGGCCTCGAGGCTCTCGGCATGCCGGAGCCGGAGATGCGCCGGCGCTCGCTGCAGGCGATCGACCTCATAGGCCTCGACGGCTTCGAGTCCGCCTATCCGCGCGAGCTGTCCGGCGGCATGCGCCAGCGGGTGGGCTTCGCGCGCGCGCTGGTGGTGCATCCCAACATCCTGCTCATGGACGAACCGTTTTCCGCTCTCGATGTGCTGACCGCCGAAACGCTGCGCAACGACTTTCTCAACCTGTGGGGCGAGGGACAGCTGCCGATCAGGTCGGTGCTGCTGGTGACGCACAACATCGAGGAGGCGGTGGAGATGTGCGACCGGCTGCTGATCTTCTCCACCAAGCCGGGCCGCGTGGTGGGCGAGATTGCCGTCGATCTGCCCCAGCCGCGCCATGCGCTCGACCCGCGCTTTCGCGCGCTCGTCGACCGGGTGTACGTGGAGATGACGGCCAAACCGCGCGGTGAACGCGTGGGTCCGAGGACCGAGCGCTTTCCCGGCACCGGCATCGGCACCACCCTGACGCACGTGTCCTCCAACGTTCTTGCGGGCCTCATGGAGGCGGTGAGCGAGGCGCCGTACGACGGACGGGCGGATCTGCCGGCGATCGCCCAGGCGCAGCGCTTGGAGGTCGACGACCTGTTCCCGGCGGCGGAGGCGCTGCAGCTGCTGCGCCTGGCGGAAGTCGAGGGCGGCGATATCCGCCTCACGGAGGCCGGGCTGCAGTTCGCCCGCGCCGACACCGACGATCGCAAGAAGCTCTTCGCCCGCCACCTCGTTACCTACGTGCCGCTCGCCGCGCACGTGCGCCGGGTGCTGGACGAGCGCGCCAGTCACTCGGCGCCCAAGAGCCGCTTCTTCGATGAGCTCGAGGACTACATGGCGGAGGAGGCGGCCGAGCAGACCCTGCGCACCATCATCAGCTGGGGCCGCTACGGGGAAGTCTTCGCCTACGACGACCACCGCCAGGCATTCAGCCTGG
>Ga0209156_10000298_pt1 | contig 42173 bp, 30 predicted proteins | sample GraSoiAngelo_124_FD_185881 | JGI IMG/M metagenome (GOLD analysis project Ga0209156, IMG submission 185881) | Grasslands soil microbial communities from the Angelo Coastal Reserve, California, USA - 14_0927_05_20cm (SPAdes) (version 2) | ecosystem: Environmental > Terrestrial > Soil > Grasslands... | reverse complement strand
GAGGAGGAGGCGGGGAATGTCCGTTCGCCGGCTCGGGTGCCTGATGCTGCTCCCCTGGAGCGCGGTTGCCGCTCAGAAGCTCGAGAAGCGACCGCTCACACCCCAACAGCTCGAAGCGCAGCTGCATTACCAGACGGGACGGATCAAGGTCCGTAACGGGCTCGCCACGCTCGAACTGCCGCCCGATTTCCGATACCTCGACGCGCGCCAGGCCGCCATGGTGCTGCAGGCGTGGGGCAATCCCCCCGGCAGCCGCACGCTCGGCATGCTGCTGCCATCCAGCCGCAGCGTGTTCGCGCGCGAGGCGTGGGCCGTCGTAATCACCTACGACGAAGACGGCTACGTCAAAGACGACGACGCGGCCAAGATCGACTATGACGATCTCCTGAAGAAGATGCAGCAGGGGATCCGCGACGAAAACGACGAGCGCAAGCGCGCCGGCTATCCCACCGTGGAGCTCGTCGGCTGGGCGGAGCCGCCCCGCTACGACAGCGCCAGCCACAAGCTGTATTGGGCAAAGAGCCTGCGGTTCGGCGACGACACGGCGCGCACGCTCAACTACAACATCCGCGTGCTCGGGCGGCGTGGCGTGCTCGTGTTGAACGCCGTCGCGGAGATGGACCAGCTGGATCAGATCAAGAGCGCGATGAGCCAGGTGATGGGCTTCGTCGAGTTCACCGATGGACATCGCTACGCCGACTTCGTGCCCGGATCCGACAAGGTCGCCGAATACGGGATCGCCGCGCTGATCGCCGGGGGCGTCGCGGCGAAGGCGGGGCTCTTCAAGGTGCTGCTCGCGGCGCTGATCGGACTCAAGAAGCTGCTCGTGGTGGCACTGGCCGCCGTCGCGGCGTTTTTCCGCAAGTTGACGGGAGGCAAGAAAACGGGAGGCGTCGGTGCGACGCCTCCCGCTTGACTACCAGCGATCGTGGTGATGGTGACGGCGCACGTAGCTTCGAGGAACGACGACGACGACGGGCGGCCGATAGAAGTACGGCCGGTGGAAATACGGCCGATAGAAGTACGGCCGCCCAACCACGACGACGCCCGACACGTACGGCCGCGGGACGCCGAACCCGACCGCCACACTGACGCGCGTCTGCGCCGGGGCCGGGGCCGGAGCCGCGGCGAGGGCGGCTGCCAGTGCGATTACCAAAGCCATCTGTCTCATAGGTCACCTCCCTAGGCGCAGACCCTTTGGAAGGGTCATGCCAGGCCGGACGGCCGGGCGACGCGCGCACGGCTGTCACCTGGCGTGGTCACCGTGTGGTTGTGGCCGGCGGGGCTCAGTCTCCCAGGGAGATCCCCAGGTCGCGGGCGGTCGCGATGGTGTCGGAGTCGAGCGGTACGGTCTTCGGAGCGGCCAGCGCCTCGTCGATCGCGATCGGCGCGATCGTAGGGGGACGCAGCGCCACCATGGTGCCGAACTTCCCTTCGGCGATGACGCGCACCGCCGCGGCGCCGAAGCGCAAACCCAGCAGGCGGTCGAACGTCGTGGGGCTGCCGCCGCGCTGGAGGTGGCCGAGCACCAGGGTGCGCGTCTCTTTGCCCGTCATTTCCTGAATCGAGTGCGCGACTTTGTCGCCGATACCGCCGAGGCGCTGGTGCTCCGGGTCGATGAGCGAGACGGTCCCGCCCCGGGGAGCGGCTCCTTCCGCCACGACGACGATGCTGAAGTGGCGTCCTTCCGCTTCACGCCGAGCGATCTTCTCGCACACCTTGCCCATGTCGAAGGGAATCTCGGGCATCAGGATCACGTCGGCGGAGCCGGAGATGCCGGAGTGCAGCGCGATCCACCCGGCGTGGCGTCCCATGACCTCCACCACCATCACGCGCTCGTGGCTCTCGGCCGTGGAATGGACCTTGTCGATCGCTTCGGTGGCCGTCTGGACTGCGGTGTCGAATCCGAACGTGAGCTGGGTCCCGCCGACGTCGTTGTCGATCGTCTTGGGCACGGCCACCACGGGAATCCCCTTCTCGCGAAACAGCCGCTGCGCGATGCGGAGCGAGCCGTCGCCGCCGATGGCGATGAGGGCGTCGATGCCCTTTCTGTGGAACGCCGCGACCAGCTCGTCGGCCCGATCGTGCTCGATCGCGCTGCCGTCGGCGCGCTGCCCCCGCCAGCGGAACGGGTCGCCGCGGTTGGTCGTGCCGAGAATGGTGCCGCCCAGGTGGGTGATGCCGCGGACGGCGTTGGCGTCGAGCGGCACGACGCGGTCCTCGTCGAGCAGCCCGTCGTAGCCGCGGCGGATGCCGACGCATTCCCAGCCGCGGTGGATCGCGGCGAGCACGGCCCCACGGATCACGGCGTTCAACCCCGGGGCGTCGCCGCCGCCGGTGGAGATGGCGATTCTCAACGCGCCGGCGGCGCCATCTTCTCGATCAGGCGCAGCACTTCCCCGGGCTCGGCGTGGCGGCCGAGCGATTTCTTGGAGAACACACGGCGCCCGTCGACCTCGACTTCGAACACGCCGCCCGACGATTGGATCAGCTTGACGTCCGCGTGCGGGTGGGCCTTGCGGATTTCGGCCGCCAGACCGGCAGCCCGAGGCTCGTAGTTTCAGACGACACAGTATTCGATCGTGACGCGCATAGGTTGGGAGCAAACGGGCTCGGTTGGGTGAAGCATAGCCGCGCTTGACACGCCACGCCACAGTCCCGAGCTTGCGCGACAGCGACCCTTCATGAGCCCCCTTCCTCGCCCCAATGCTGCGCCCGGCGTGCTGGTGCGGGCGCTCGTGTCGCTGGGCGCCGTGTCGGCCGTGGCGGCCGCGGTGGCCGCCATGGCTACCGGGCGGGCGGTGCCGGGCCCCGGGTTCAGCGCCGAATTCGCGACGCTGGTGATGATCGGTGCCCTGGCGCGGCGCTACGGTGTGGCGCTCCCCGGGAACGGCTTCTCGTCCTACATCCTCGGCGTCACGGCGTTCGCCGTGCTCGACCGCGGCTGGGCCTGCGCCGTGCTGGCGGGCCCGACGGCGATACTGGCCGGCGACCTCGTGTTGCGGCGACTGCCGCCGCGCGCGGCGCTCGGCAACGCCACCCACCTCACGGCCGGCACCGCGGTCGTCGGTCTCATGTACGACCGGCTGGGGGGCGTCACCGGCCCGGACGCGTTCGACCCCACCAACCTCGGGCAGCTTGTCGCGCTGCTCACCCTCCTGCCGGTCGTGGTCAACGCCACCTTCTACCTCGAGCTCGCCCTCGGCCGCTCGCTCGCCTGGGTGGACGCGTGGCTCACGGCGCGCTGGGAGACGATCGTGTACGCCAGCTCGGTCGGGCTGGCGCTCGCCTGGCTGCGTCTCGCCCACGCCGGGCTCGGCCCGCTCGAGACGGCAGTGGTGGGGGCGGCCATCGCCGCGGCGACCGCGATCAGCGTCTACGTGATCCGGCTCGGGGTGCGCGCCGACGAGCTCGCCCTGATCCAGGGGCTGTCGCAGGCCATCGCCCGGGACATCTCGCTCGCCAAGAGCTTCGGGCGTATCCAGGAGCTCACCCGCCGGCTGGTGCCGTGGGAGCAGATGGGGTTCGCGCGATACGACGCTCACACCAACGAGATGGCGCTGGTCGCCGATACCGCCACCACCGGCCGCAGCAGCTTCCGCTTCGACGCGAACGCAGGACTGACGGGCGAGGCGGTGCGGCTGCGCCGCCCCGTCGTGGCGCACGGCCTGCAGCCCGACCAGGTCGTGGTCCCCGGAGCGGAGCACCCCGGCGCGGAGGTGCTCGTCCCGCTGTATCACGCCGGCCAGCTCGTCGGCTTGTGGAGCGTACGCCACTCGGATCCTCTGATGTACCGCGAGACGGACGGGGAAGTGCTGGCGCTGCTCGCGCCCCAGCTCGCCCTGATGCTCGCGATCGAAGCGTCGGTCCAGCCCGTGGTCGGCGCCTCCGAACGCACCACCACCTACATCGAGACGCTCACCGCCACGACGCAGCAGATCCATGCGTCGAGCCAGGAAGTGGCCGCGGCGGCGCAACGGGCCAGCCACGGGGCCAAGCAGGCGGCGAGCCTCGTGAGCACTGTGACGCGCGAGTCCGACCAGCTCAAGCAGCACGCCGCCGAGGTCGCCACCGCCGGGGACCAGACGCGCGAGTCGGGCGCCGCGATGGAGAAGACGACCGAGAAGGTGCGCCACGCCACCGCGGACGCGGTCCGTCGCCTCACCGACCTGGGCGTGACGACCGCGCAGAGTGCATCGGAAGTGCGCCGGCTGCGCGACGTCGCCGAGCAGGTGGAGAAGTTCTCCGAGACGATCGGATTCATCGCGAATCAGACCAACCTGCTCGCCTTGAACGCCACGATCGAAGCGGCGCGCGCCGGCGTACACGGGCGCGGCTTCGCCGTGGTGGCCGACGAGGTGCACAAGCTCGCGGAGGCGAGCGGGCGCGAAGCCCGCGCGGTCGGCAAATCGGCGCAGGACACGCGCGGGGCTCTGGACCAGGCCGCCCAGTTGCTCGAGCGCGTCCGCGAGGACCTGACGGAGGTCGTGCAGGGGTCCTCGGCATGGGTCGCCGACCTGACTCATATCGCCACGGCGGCCTCCGGCACGGCCCGCGCCGGCAAGCGGGTCGCCGAGCTGGCGCGCGGCATCGCCGACTTGTCCGGGCGCATCGGCGCGTCGCTCGAGCAGGCGCGGGCGGGCGCCCAGACGTCGGCCGTGGAGACGGAGGCCGTGGCGGCGGCCGCGGCGGAGCAGCTCAAGGCCATTGCCGAGCTGACCCACGGGGCCAGCGAATTGACGCAGCTCGCCGACAACCTTGCGAAGGCCGTGCGGTTCGTTCGGGGGGAGAACGGTCACCGGTAGGCTCTCGCCGGCTCTGGCCGTGCTGCTCGCGGCGTGCAGCAGCACGATCGGGCCGCCCGCCCCCGCCGCGCCCCGCATCGATTACGTCGATGGCGCGATCGAGCCCGTGCTGGGGCGTGGCGGCACGGCGGTGATCGAAGGCTTCGGGTTCGGCGCAGCACAGGGGACTGGCGGCGTCACGCTCGCCGGGACGGGCGGCGGCACCGTTCCGGCCGCCGTGGCCGCGGCCGGCAGCTGGAGCGACCTCACAGTCCGCATCACCGTTCCGGACGGCGCGGTCTCGGGACCGCTCACGGTGACCACCGCCACCGGCCTCCGCCTCACCGCCCTCGTGCACGTCATTCCCCGCGTCTCCTTCAGCGCGGACACGCTGCGCTGGCAGGCACGCGCCGCCTTCCCGAGCGCGCCGGTCGGCGTGGGCGCCGCGGCGGCGGAGATCCCTGCCGGCAACGACGTCTCGACCACGGTGTACGCCGCGGGCGGCGCGGAGCTGATCGGCGCGCGGCTCGTGCCCGACTCCGGCGTCCACGTTGCGCGCGCACTGCCCGGTGGGGCGGTCGCCGCCTGGGTGCGTCAGCCGGACAACGCCGATCCGGTTCAGAGCCGGGTCCTCCCGGCCCCCCGCGCGTTCGCCGCCGTTGCGGTCGCCACGCGCTACAACTCCCACTTCACCGGGAGCGCGCTGTATGTGATCGGGGGCGTCGACTCCGCAGGGCGGGCGCAGTCGTCCGTGTTCGCCGCCGACGTCACGCCCGACGGCGTGGCGGGGCGGTTTGCACCGATCGAGCCGCTCCCCGCGCCCATCGCGGGCGCGACGGCGGTGGTGCGGCGGGGGCGGATCTATGTGATCGGCGGTGCCGACTCGGTGGGGCGCCCGCAGCAGTTCGTGTTCGTCGGACGCGTCGCGGCCGACGGGCACATCGACGGCTGGTACCGTCAACCGGTGCTCCCGACGCCACGCGCCTACGGCGGCGGCGTGGTGCTGGACGACCGGGCGGTCACCTTCGGCGGCGTGGCGGACAGCGTTCCGCCGGGGGGCGGCCTCGACTCCGCGACCACGCGGCTCGCCTCGAGCGACACGGCCCCGGTGAGTCTCGTCTCAGGCTTCTTCGCCGGCGCGTGGGCCCCCGGTGCCACGCTCTTTCCCACGCCCCGCTCGCAGTTCGCCACCCTCGACCTGGGCGACGTCGTGCTGCTGGTCGGCGGCATGTACAGTGGCGCCGCCACCAACGCGGCGGAAACGATCGCCGCCCGAGTGGTCGGGGACTCGCTCGGCCCGTTTACCGGGCCCGTCGGGGCGGCCACGATCGCCGGGCAGCGCGGCGGCACCCTCGTCGGGCCGGCGGGCGTCACCTGGCGTGAAGCGGACGGGGCACGCCACGCGCTCGTCATCGGGGGGATCGACCTGAGCACGGGCCGGCGGCAAGGGGGCGTCTGGGGTTTCTAACCGGTGCCGGACTTATTACCGTAGGGCCACCCTTTGGGGAGGGAACCCGTTCGTGCGCACGCTCGCGATCCTGGGACTGGCGCTCACGGCCGCCGCCGGCACCGCCGGCGCGCAGCGCGCGCATCAGTTCGAGCTCGGCGGCTTCGGCTCGTACACGCACTACGATAAGACGTTCGGCCTCGAGAGCCGCGTCGGCGGCGGCGGGCGACTCGGCTATTTCTTCACCGACATCGTCGCCGCCGAGCTCGACGCCGGTTACCAGGACCTGCGGCCGAGCACGGGGACCACTTCCCCCTCGTTGACGCTCGGCAGCGCGAGCTTGAGCCTCAATTTCGGAAACGCACGCCACCTGTTCTACATCCTCGGTGGCTACTCCCGGCTCGATTTCGAAAAGACGGCGCCGTACCGCTTCACCGACGACGCGGTGCACGGCGCCATCGGCGAACGGGTGTTTCTGGGCAATCGCGCGGCGCTGCGGGTCGAAGTCCGCGGCATCTACACCCCCAATAGCGGCTTCGCCGGCGCCGACTGGGCGGGGCACGTGGTGGGCTCGCTCGGCCTGTCGATCTTCACCGGCACGGGGATGCTCGCGGACGAGGACCACGACGGCATCCCCGACAAGCGGGATACCTGCTCCAACACACCACCTGGCGCCACGGTCGACGTGCACGGCTGCCCCACCGACGCCGACCACGACGGCGTGTACGACGGACTCGACCAGTGCCCCGGCACACCGAGCGGGGCGCGGGTGGACGTGAAGGGCTGCCCGATGGACTCGGACCACGACGGGGTGTACGACGGGCTCGACCAGTGCTCCAACACCCCCGCCGGCGCTCACGTGGACGCCAAGGGCTGCCCCACCGACGCCGACGGCGACGGTGTCCCGGACGGGATCGACCAGTGCCCCAACACGCCGGCGGGCGCGACGGTGGACCCCGCAGGCTGCCCGCTCGATTCCGACAAGGACGGCGTCCCGGACGGGATCGACAAGTGCCCCGGCACACCGCCCGGCACGGAAGTGGACAGCACCGGCTGCCAGCGCTTCAAGGACTCCGACGGGGACGGGGTCGACGACACGAAGGACAAGTGTCCCGGCACGCCGCCCGGTAGTCGCGTCGACGCGAACGGCTGCGTGATCCTGTTCACTCCGGAGCGGACGCCGGTGATCCTGCGAGGGGTGACGTTCGAGACGGGACGAGCGGTGCTGCAGCTCGAGTCGTTCACCGTGCTCAACATCGTCGCGCAGTCGCTGGTGGCGAATCCCGCCATCCGGATCGAGATCGCGGGCTACACCGACGGCACGGGCTCGGCGGCCACGAACCTGCGGCTCTCCCAGGCTCGGGCGGAGGTGGTACGCGCCTATCTGGTGAGCAAGGGCGTGGCGCCCGGGCGGATGGTGGCGCGGGGGTACGGGGTGAGCAATCCGATCGCGGTGAACACGACGGTCGAGGGGCGGGCGCAAAACCGGCGGGTGGAGCTGCACCAGTTACCCTAGGAGACCGGGCGTGAGACGATACGCGGCGCTGGCCGCGCTGCTGGCGCTCCCCGCGGGACGCCTCCGGGCGCAACACGCCGGACAGTTCGAAGCGGGCGTTTTCGGCAGTTACACGCGCTACGCCGCCGCCCTCGGGCTCGCGGACAAGCTGGGCGGCGGTGGCCGGCTCGGCTACTACTTCGGTGACGCGCTCGGGCTCGAGGCCGACGTGCTGTGCCAGCCGCAATACACGGTCTCCACCGGCGGCACGCCGACCACGCTCCAGCCGCTCATCGGCAGCGCCAGCCTGGTGTTCAACGCCGTCCACGCCAGTCGCCTGATGATCTACGTGCTGGGGGGCTATTCGCTGCTCGATTTCGGCACCCGGGCGCCGTATCGCTTCACCGACAACGGGATCCACGGCGGCGCGGGCGCCCGCATCTTCCTCACGCCGCGCGTGGCGCTGCGGGTCGAAGGGCGCGCTGTCTACGTGCCCAGCACCAAGTACGCGCCGGCGTCCACGACCGCCACGCATGTCGTCGCGACGGCGGGGCTTTCGGTCTTTCACCTGGGCAGCGGACCGCCGCCGGACTCGGACAAGGACGGCGTGCCCGACAAGAAGGACGCCTGCCCCAACACGCCGCTCGGGGCGACAGTGGACGCGCGTGGCTGCCCCACGGACTCCGACAAAGACGGCGTGTACGACGGGCTCGACAAGTGCCCCGACACGCCCGCCGGCGCCACGGTCAATGCAACCGGGTGCCCCAGCGACTCTGACTCGGACGGCGTGCCGGACGGGATCGATCAGTGTCCCAACACGCCGGCCGGGGTGCACGTCGACGCGAAAGGCTGCTCGAGTGATTCGGACGGCGACGGCGTCCCCGACGGGATCGATCAGTGCCCCAACACCCCCGCCGGCGCCACGGTCGACGCCGTGGGGTGCCCGTCCGACGCGGACAAGGACGGCGTGCCCGACGGGCTCGATCAATGCCCCAACACAGCCGTCGGCGCTCTCGTGGACGCGAAGGGCTGCCCGATGGATACGGACCTGGACGGCGTGCCGGACGGTCTCGACAAGTGCCCCAACACGCCCGCCGGCACGCCCGTCGACACCGCCGGCTGCCCGCTGCCGCGACAGCTGATCCGCGACTCGGACGGCGACGGCGTCACGGACGACCGCGACAAGTGCCCCAACACGCCGGCCGGCTCGAAGGTGGACGCCACCGGCTGCATCATCCTGTTCCAACCGGAAATCGTGCCGGGCGCACCGGGCGCGCCGGCCCGCCCGACGCTGATTCTGCGCGGCGTGACCTTCGAGTGGGGCCGGTCGGCGCTGACCCGCGACTCCTACGCCGTGCTCGACCAGGTGGCGGGCTCGCTCGTCGCCAACCCGGAGATCCGAATCGAGATCGCGGGCTACACCGACAACACCGGATCGGCGCCGCTCAACGTCCGGCTGTCGCAGGCCCGGGCCGCCTCGGTGCGCGCGTACCTGGCGCGCAAGGGCGTATCCCCGGACCGGATGGTGGCGAAGGGGTACGGGGCGAGCGGATCCATCGCCCCCAACACGACGGCCGCGGGCCGCGCGCAGAACCGGCGGGTGGAGCTGCACAAGTTGCCGTAACGGCGGCGGTCGATAGTTTTCTCCGTCCCGCAACTGCCGGAGCACCACATGAACGCCCGCTGGCTGCCTCTGGTCGCGATCGGCCTCGTGGCCGGTTTGCATGTCCGCCTCCGAGCGCAAGCGAGTCCTTTAGGGGCCGCCCAAGCGTCTCCCCATCCCTTCCAGGCCACGGATTACTACAAGCTCGCCAGCGTCGGCGAGCCGCGGCCCGCGCCCGACGGGCGACGCATCGCCTTCGTCGTGACGACGGTGGTGGAGGACAAGGACCGGCGCCATTCCGAGATCTGGATGGCGCCCGCCGATGGCTCGAGCCCGGCGTTCCGCTACACCAGCCCGGCCACCGAGGCGTCCGGTCCGGTCTGGTCGCCGGATGGCTCGCTGCTCGCCTTCACCAGTAAGCGCGAGGGCTTCGACGACGACGTGTGGTTTCTCCGGACTTGGGCGCCCGGCGGCGAGGCGTTTCAGGTGCGCGGGGTCCACGCGTTGCCGTCGTTCTCGGGCGACGGCAAATGGCTGTTGTACAGCTGGCGCGGCGCTGAGCCCGACAGCACGAAGAAGGATTCGTGGCGAAGCCGGGTTTCGCCCAGCGCGATCACCCGCGGGCCGGACCCCAAGCGGTTCGACGGCCGGGTGTACACCTCGTTGCCGTTCGTGGAGGACGAGCGCGGGCTGGTGCCGCCCCGCGAGACCCGGCGCCCCAGCCACCTGTACCTCGTGCCATCGGGCGGCGGCGAGCCGAAGCAGCTCACGAGCGGCGAGTTGAGCCAGCGGGCCCCCGACTGGTCTCCCGACGGCCGGGCGATCGTGTTCGTGCAGGACTCGACCGACACGAGCGAAGTGAGGAACCAGGTCCGGCCGCAACTCTACGTGCTCAATGTGGCCGACGGCGCGGTGCGGCGGCTCGCCACGCCCTACGTCGAGAACTCCGCGCCTGCCTGGTCGCCCGACGGCACCGCCATCGCCTTCAGCTGCTCCAAGGGCCGCGGCGAAGAGAACGACGTGTGCGTGATGCCGGCGGCGGCCGGGGGGGGCGGGGGGGGACCCGTGCGCAATCTCACGAGCGGCTGGGATCTCGATCCCTCCGGCCCCGCCTGGTCCCCCGACTCGAAGACCGTGTACTTCACTGCGGAGACGCGCGGCAACATCCACGTGTTCGCGGCGCCGGCGACGGGGGGCCCCGTCCGCCAGATCACGACGGGCGAGCGGCAGCTCACCGGTCCGGCGATCACGCGCGACGGCAAGTGGCTCACGTACGCGGCGAGCGACGCCACGCACCCGGCGGAGCTGTTCGTCGCCCCGGTCGGGCGCGCCGCGGCCGGGCCCGACCGGCGGCTGACGTCATTCAATGACTCGTTGCTCGCGCAGCTCGTGACGATCCCGGCCGACACGTTCTGGTTCACGAGCGTGGGGGGCCTCTCCGTCGAGACGTTTGTGATGCGCCCCCACGGCTACCGTCCTGGGAAGAGCTACCCTTTGATCCTGTACATTCACGGCGGTCCGCACTGGAACTACGGCAACGTGTTCTTCCCCGAGATGCAGCTGCTCGCCGGACAGGGGTACTGGGTCCTGCTCGTCAATCCGCGCGGTTCGACCGGGTACGGGCACGATTTCACGTTCGCGACGCGCGGGCGCTGGGGGATGGAGGACTACCAGGACCTGATGAAGGCGGTGGACGTCGCGATCGCCCGAGGCGGCGTGGATACGACGCGCCTGGGGGTCGCGGGGGGCTCGTACGGCGGCTTCATGACCAACTGGGTGGTGGGGCACACGCACCGCTTCGCGGCGGCCGAGTCCGATCGGTCGATCTACGACTGGTACTCGTGGTACGGCTCGTCGGACGCGCAGGGCCTCACGGATTACGAGTTCTCCGGGCCGCCGTGGGATGCGGACTCGCTGTACCGGGTGCTCTCCCCGATGACGTACGCGACGCGCATCCGCACGCCGCTGCTCATCGTGCACTCGGAGGACGACCGGCGCACGCCGATCACCGATGGCGAGCAGCTGTTCGTCATGCTGCGCAAGCGGGGCGTCCCGGCCGAGTTTGTGCGCTACCCGCGCTCGTACCACGGCCTGTCGCGCAGCGGTCCGCCGTGGCTGCTGGTGGACCGGCTGGAGCGGATTCGGACGTGGTTCGCGCACTGGCTCGGCGGCGGCGAGACGCCGCCCGCCGCCGGCACGTTGCGCTGACCCGCGTGGCGCCGCGCGCGCTCGTCGCCCTGCTCGTGGCGGGGCTCGTCGCCCTGCCCGGGACGCTCGCTGCACAGCAGCGCCACCGTCCGCGGACCGCGCGCCGGCCGCAGGCGCCCCCCGCCCCTGCCCCCACCGCGGGCCGCGTGCCCACTCCGAAATCGATCCTCGGCTTCGAGCCCGGCGAGGACCGGAAACTCGCCGACTGGCCCGTGTTGCTGCGCTATTACCAGGCGCTGGCGCAAACCGGCGACCGGGTGCGCTACCACGAGCTCGGCAAGACCACGTTGGGCGCGCCGCTCGTCGCGCTGGTGATCTCGAGCCCGTCCAACTTGAAGAACCTCGACCGCTACCGTCAGCTCAACGCTCGACTCGCCGACCCACGCACCATCCACAACAGCCGCGAGCAGCAGGAGGCGCTAAGAGACGGCCGCGCCATCGTGCTCATCACCTCGGGCATCCATTCGAACGAGGTCGGCGGGCACCTGACGCCCGCGCTGCTCGCCTACCGCCTCGCGAGCGACACCGGCACTACCACCCGCCGGATCCTCGACAACGTGATACTGCTGCTCGTTCCGTCGCTCAACCCCGACGGCGTGTCGATCGTCACGCACTGGTACAACCGCACGCTCGGCACCGCCGCCGAAGGGACCGACCCGCCCGAGCTGTACCACCACTACACGGGGCACGACAACAACCGGGACTGGTACGCCTTCACGCAGGTCGAGACCCAGCTGGTGGTCGACTCGTTGCACAACGTGTGGCATCCCGAGATCGTGCACGACATTCACCAGCAGGACACGGACGGCTCGCGCCTGTTCCTGCCTCCCTACCTCGACCCGGTCGAGCCGAACGTGGACCCGTTGCTGGTGGACGGGGTGAACGCCCTGGGGACGAGCGTGGCGTGGGAGCTCGCCGGCGAGGGGAAGACGGGCATCGCGATCAACGCGATGTACGACGCCTGGACGCCTGCCCGCGCCTACCAGCACTACCACGGGGGGGTGCGCATCCTGTCCGAGGCGGCGAGCGCCAACCTCGCCTCGCCGATCGACATTCCGTTCGACCACCTCGCGACCCGGGCGCGCGGCTTCAACCCGCGCGAGCGCTCCTGGAACTTCACCAACCCCTGGCCCGGCGGCCGCTGGACGCTGCGTGACATCGTGAGCTATCAGACCGACGCCGCTTACGCCCTGCTCGAGAATGCGGCACGCTACCGCGATGTCTGGCTCGCGAACTTCCTCACGGTTGAGGAGCACGGCGTGCACGGGTGGCGCGGCTGGCCTTACGCATACGTGATCCCCCGCCAGCAGCGCGACACGGTGGCGCTCGCGACGCTGCTCGGCATCCTGCACCGCGGGCAGGTAGAGATCCGCACCGCTCTCCATCCCATCACGCTCGCAGGGCAGCGCTATGCCGCCGGGAGCTACGTCGTGGTCCTGCGACAGCCGTACGCGGGGTTCGCCAAGACCTTGCTCGAGCCGCAGCACTATCCCGACCTGCGGCTCTACCCGGCCGGCCCGCCGCTGCCGCCGTACGACGTCACGGCCCACACGCTGCCGCTCCTGATGGGTGTGACGGCCGTGCCGGCGCGCGACTCGCTGCGCATCGGCCTCTCGGCGCCGGTCGAGCCGCCCACGGCCACGCCGGCCTACACCGGCATGGCCGGCCCGGAGGGACCGCGCGTGGGGCTGTACCGCTCGTACGACGCGTCCATGGATGAGGGATGGACGCGCTGGGTGTTCGACACCTGGCACGTGCCGTACGTCTCGGTGGTGGACTCCGTGGTGCGCGCCGGCAACCTCGCGGCGCAATTCCACGTGATCGTCTTGCCCGATCAAGCCCCCGACGAGCTGCTCAACGGCCTGCCGCGCGAGTATCCCGCGCCGTACGGGGGCGGGCTCGGCGCGGACGGGGTGAAGGCGCTGAGTCAGTTCGTGCAGGACGGCGGGACGCTGGTCGCGCTCAATGACGCCAGCCGGTTCGCGGCCGAGCAGCTGCTGCTTCCGGTGCGCAACGTGCTCGCGGGGGTGGCCGACGACGAGTTCTATGCCCCGGGATCGATCTTTCGACTCGAGCTCGACACGGCCGCGCCGGTGGCCCGCGGCATGCCGGCCCAGAGCATCGCGTGGTACGAAGGTGGTCCGGCGTTCGAGGTGCTCGATTCGAGCGCCGCGCGGGTGATCGGCCGCTACCCGACCGAAGCCGACAAGGTGCTGCTCTCCGGCTGGGTGCTGCACCCCGAGCGCATCGCCGGCAAGGCCGCCCTGGTCGAAGTGAAACAGGGGTCCGGGCGGGTCGTGCTGTTCGGGTTCCGTCCCCAGTACCGCGGCCAGAGCATCGCCACTTACCCGTTGCTGTTCAATAGCTTACAGCTCACGGCGCGGTAACGTGATCCCCGTCTCTTGTCTGGTTGACGGGGTATTCCTATCGTGTAGCCCCCTATGGCTGTGGTCCGGCAGGCTGGTGCTCTCTTGCTGGCCGCGCTCTTCATGAGTCGCGGCCTTTTTGCACAGGATAGCGTACCGCCGCCGCCCGACGTGCCCGCACCGTCCGAAGTGACCGGCGCACTGCAGCCGGCTGCCGCCGATCAGGCGCACGTGACGTTGCGACCGATCGAGCTGCGCTACGTGCAGCAGGAGACGCTGCTCATACCGCAGACGTCGTCGATCAAAGGGTTGTACGTGAATGCCTGGGCGTTCGGATCGCCGAAGCTGTGGCACCTCGTGCGGCTCGCCGACGAGACCGAGATCAATGCCTTCGTCGTGGACGTGAAGGACGACACCGGCTGCCTGCTGTACCCGTCGGCGGTCCCCACGGCCCAGCAGATCGGCGCGAACGCCTGCACCCGCGCCAAGGACGCGAAGGCGCGGCTCGACACGCTGGCGGCGCACGGGATCTACGCGATCGCCCGCATCGTCGTCGCGAAGGACCCGTTGCTCGCGGAGCGGAAGCCCGGCTGGTCAGTGAAGGATCGCACCACGGGCGGGCTGTGGCGCGACCGGATCCACAGCGCGTGGGTGGATGCGTACAACGATTCGGTGTGGATCTATTCGGCGCAGCTCGCCGCGGAAGCCGTGCGGATGGGATTCAGCGAAGTGCAGTTCGACTACGTGCGCTTCCCAGATGAGCCGCGCGAGCGCATGGCGACCGCGATCTTCCCAGCGCACCATGGAGAGACACAGCGCGAGGCGGTGCGCGCGCACATCACGCTGCTCCGGAACCGCCTGAAGCCGCTCGGCGTCCCGATCACCTTCGACATCTTCGGCCTCACCGCATCGGCGACCACCGGCGACTTGGGCATCGGGCAGGTGTGGGAGGATTTCATCAACGTCGCGGACGTGGTGCTGCCGATGGTCTATCCCAGCCACTACTACCGCGGCGCGTTCGGCCTGGCGTGGCCCAACGGCGAGCCGTATCGCGTGGTGCGCTATGCCTTGAGCGACGCCCTGCAGCGCTCGCGGCCGCACCCCGCCGCCGCGGAGATCCGGCCGTTCTTGCAGGCGTTCACGCTCGGCCGCCGGCTGCCACGCTACTCCCCGACCCAAATCCGCGATCAGATCCGCGCGGCGGAAGACCTGGGGATCACGTCGTGGGTGTTGTGGAACCCGCGCAGCGTGTACCAGCGCGAGTCATTGCGACCAAAGCACAGCGGCGCCCCGTCTTCCGGCCGGGAACTCTCCAGCACGACCGGCGGCCGCTAGCTCCGGCGTCAGGCCGGGGCCCGAGAATCACTCGACAGGAGCCAGCGCCATCCCCGGCTGCCACTCCGTGATGTACCCGGTAATGGCGGACGCCGCGACGCTGTAGGGGTTGGCGAGGTAGAGCTGCCCCGGACCCGAGCGGCCGGGGAAGTTGCGGTTGATGGCGCTGATCGTCACCTCGTCGCGCGTCTTCGACACGCCGGGCCCCGCGTTGATACAGGCCCCGCACGACGGCTCGAGGAACGTCGCACCGACCTTCTGAAACAGCTCGAGGTAGCCGCGCTCCTCGCAGTAGCGCTTCACGTCCTGCGACCCGCACTGGATGTAGAATCGCACCCACGGCGCGACGCGTGCTCCGCGCTCCGCCGCCTCCGCCACCACCCGGGCGTACATGTCCATGTCTTCCTTCTTGCCCGCCGTGCACGAGCCGGCGTAGGCGATGTCCACGCGGATCCGCGCCGCGGCGTCGATGTATTGGCCGTTCCCGGGATCGCCCGGCAGCGCCATCATCGGCCGAATCGCCGCGGCGTCGATCTCGATGACTTCGCAATACTCGGCCCCGGCGTCGCTCGCCAGGCCGGCACACAACCGCTCGGCCTCGCCGCGCGCCATGCCGCGGTACTCCATGAGGTACTCCACCGTCTTCGCGTCCGGAGCCACGTAGCCGGTAAAGCCTCCCACCTCCGCCGTCATGTTGGTCATCGTGGCGCGCTCGTCTACCGACAGCGACTCGACAGCATCCCCACAGTACTCCACCAGTTTGCCGATGGCGCGGCCGCTCTTCACGTACGGCTGGCGCAGCACCTCGAGCATGAAATCCTTGGCGGTCACGTTCTCCGGCTTCCGGCCGCGCACCACGACCTTCACGGTCTCGGGAACGGTGAGCCGCACGTCCTTCGTGATCCAGGAGTTGAAGATCGCGGTCGTGCCCACCCCGAAAGCGACACAACCGACCGCTCCGGCATGGGGCGTGTGCGAGTCCGAGCCGATGATCACCATGCCCGGCTCAGCGTGTCCCTCGAGGATCTTGGAGTGGCAGATCGCCTCCGAGCCCCGAGCGCCTCCATGGTGGCCAAGCCGCAGCTCGCCGTACAGCTTGATCCCCTGCTTCTGGGCGAACGCGCGCTGCTTCTTCTCGAGCTCGAGCGCGACATCGAGCAGCCCCTCCTTGACGCGCTCGGGGGTCATGGCTTCGGGAAGGAAGGTGAGGTGATCGCGAAACATGAGGATCGAGCCGGGATCGACCACGCGCTCCCCGTCGCCCACGAGCTGCTCGAAGAAGATCGCCGCCATCGGCGTCACATATTCGTGGCTGAACCGGATGTCCGTGACCACGAACCCTTCATCTCCCGGCTGCACGGCCGGCACGCCGATTTTGCCCCGTGACGGGTCGACCACCCAGTGGCGCGCGATGATCTTTTCGCCGAGCGTCATCGGCCGGCGCGGCGTCCGGGGCGGCGCGAGCACGACCTTGCCCTGGAGCCGGGCGACGTTGAAGTTGAACAATCCTCCATACTCGATGATGCCGCGCGTGATCTCGCCCTCACCTTCGGTGAAAGCGGCGAGCGGGATCGCCTCGCCGCGGCGGACCCGGTCGATGATCGAGAAGTCGGTGGTCGTGAGAACGCCCAGGTTCTGGCAGTTCTCGCGGTAGATCCGCTCGATGTTCTCGGCCACCACCAGCTTGATGCCGGCGCACATCTCGGCGTAGGGGGACTGCTCGCGCGACGAGCCCTTGCCACGCCGCTGGCCGCTGACCGAGGCGACGAAGCCGCCGCGCTTCACCGACCCTCGCGTGATCGGGAACTCCTCGCCGCACTTCAAGCCCAGGTAGGGGAAGTCGCCGAGGGTTTCGTCGTAGTAGTAGCAGATGTAGGCGGGAGTGATCTCGTCGGTCGAGATGTTGTCGCGCAGCTTACTGGTCGGGGTCCAGTCCAGGTCCTGCCCGGCGAGTTGGCTGCGCACGAGTGCGGGGTCTTCGGTCAGAAACAGGATGCGTCCTTCGAGCCGGACGAGGTCGGGGAGTCGCTCGACCGGGCGGGACTGTAACGCGTGCAGCATGTGCGAAAATTGCACCGCGGGCTCGGGGCGGAGCAAGGCAAACCCGGAGGAAACTCGATGCTGTCCACGAGATGTCGGTTTACTGTCACGATACTGATCGTCACCTGGCTGGCCCCACTTCATGGGCAACGACCGACCGCCGCGCCAGCGTCTCTCCCGCCGGTAGGCGGCGCGGCATTGGACGCGCATATCCGCTACCTCGCCGATGATTTGCTCGAGGGACGCGCCCCCGGCACGCGGGGCGGCCGGCTCGCCGCGCGATACATCGCGGCGCAGTTCGCGGCACTCGGGCTCGAGCCCGCGGGCGCCGACAGCTCGTACTTTCAGCCGGTCGCTTTGGTCGGGCTGACTCCCCATCCCTCTCTAGTGTGGGGTCCGAGCGGCGCACCGCAGTCTCTCCAGTACTTGGACGACTTCGTCGCGTGGGCCGAGCGACCGGAGCCCGAGATCACGGCCGACGGTGAAATGATGTTCGTGGGTTACGGCATCCGGGCGACCGAGTGGAGGTGGGACGACTACAAAGACGACGACGTGCGCGGCAAGGTCGTGCTGATGCTGGTGAACGACCCCGGACTACAAGACTCGACCGTGTTCAACGGCCGCGCGCTCACATACTACGGCCGCTGGACCTACAAGCTCGAGGAGGCGGCCCGACGCGGCGCGCTGGGCGCGCTCCTGATTCACACCACTGAGAGCGCGACGTACCCGTGGGAGGTGGTGCGGGGCTCGTGGTCGGTGGAGCAGTTCAAGCTCGACCGCCCGGCGGCGCAGAGCCTCGCATTCGCCGGGTGGGTCACGGCCGCCACCGTGCAAGCGGCGCTCGCGCGCGCGGGCTTGAACCTCGATTCGCTCACGCGCGCCGCAGCACGGCGCGACTTCCGGCCGGTCGCCACGGGTCTGCACGTCGCCGTGGACATCGCCAGCGCCGTGCGCCGGGTGACGTCGGAGAACGTGGTCGCGAAGCTCACGGGGAGCGACCCGACCCTGGCGAAGCAGGTGGTGTTGTTCACCGCGCACTGGGACCACAAGGGGATCGGCCCCGCCATCCGCGGCGACTCGATCTACAACGGCGCGGAGGACAACGCGTCCGGCGTCGCCGCGCTGCTGGCGGCCGCGCAGGCGTTCACCCAGGTGGCCCCACGGCCGCGGCGCACGCTGCTGTTCGTCGCGACGACGGCCGAAGAGAGCGGCCTGCTCGGCAGCGAGGCGTACGTGGAGAGCCCGCTGGTGCCGCTCGAGCGCACCGCCGCGGTGCTCAACCTCGACGTGGCCAACGTGCGCGGCGCCACCCGCGATATCGACGCACTCGGGATCGACCGGTCCACGCTCGGGGCGATGTTCCAGGCGGCGGCGAAACTCGAATCGCTCACCGTGGTTCATGAGCCGGACGTGCGCGGCTCGTTCTACCGGTCGGATCATTTCCCGTTCGCGCGGGCAGGCGTGCCCGCGCTGTCGATCCATCCCGGCAGAGATTTCGTCGGGCGACCCACCGGCTGGGGCAAGGAGCAGGACGAGCTGTACAATCGCGAGCGCTATCACCAACCGAGCGATGAATACCACCCGACCTTCACCTACGCCGGGCTCGCCCAGGAAGTCCGCGTCACCATGCGCCTGGCGTTGGCGATCGCCAACACCCCGGAGCCGCCGCGCTGGTTGCCCAGCTCCGAGTTCCAGCGCCCGACCACCCGCTCGCTGCCGTAACAGCAAGCGGTATCGGGTATCTAGTGCGCGGTGACAAAACCGAGTAGGTTTGCGCCGCTTTTTGACAGCCGGACCTGCCGCCCTCGTCACCGCGGAGCGCGCACCTGGAACTTCCCACGTCGCATCGGTTGCCCTTGTCCTGGCTGCTCGAGGCCGCGAGCCCGCCGCTCCAATACCGGGCATACGCCGAAGTGGTGCGAGAGAGCGACCGCGATCCGGAGCGACTCGCCGCGCTGCGTCAGGCGGTGCTCGAGTACAAGGTCGCCCAGGCGATCGCCCGGAAGCAGAAGTCCACGGGCCTGTGGGGAGGCAACCTCCTTGGGCCGGCCGCCTCGAAGGCACACGGCTGGAGCGAACCGGGCACCGTCTACCAGTACCGGCGTTTGATCGAGCTGGGCTGGCCTACGACCGAGCGGCCGTTCCGTCTGGCGGATCGCATGTTGTTCCAGCTGTTGTCGCGCATCGAGCCGGACGACCCCGACCGCACCGTCGCCCAACGGGCGCAGGAGCTGCTGATCGAGTACCAGAAGGCCGCCAAGTCCGACCCGGGGCTGGGCCACTGGGCGCGGCGGCTCGGCCGCGAGGCCGCGGCGTGCGCGCTGGCGCGCGCCGGCCATATCGACGACCCGCGCGTGCGCGGGACCGCGCACACGATCGCCAGCAACATCTCCCAATACCTGCGGAGCGAGCTCGCAGCCAAGCCGTTCAAGAAGGCGCAGGGCAAGACCGTGCTCGAGCCGGCCGCTTACCCCCCCACGGTCTTCGCGGTCGAGATGCTCGCCTTCCTCCCGCCGGTGCAGCGCGAGCGTGCCGGATTCATCGAGCGGCTGGGGCACTATTTTTCCACGCCGGCGCCGCGCCGGGCGTTCTTCATTCTGGCCGGCAAGAAGCTGTTCAAGCCGATCTTCGAGCTGCTGGGCGACCCGCTGCGTTCGGACGCCCAGGGCCACGTCAGCGACGTTCCCTTCGCCCTGTACTGGCTCGAGCTCCTCACCCGGCTCGGTCTGGTACGCAACATCCCGAGCGCCAGTCGGGTGCTGGCCCGTCTGTTCAATGAATGTGACGAGCAGGGGATCTGGAGCCCGAAGAGCCTGCGCGCCCTGCCCAAGACGCTCAATCCCGTGACGGCCCATTACTTCCCCCTGGAGGGGCCGGGTAAGAGCCCCGCACAGCGGCAGACCGACGGTACGTTTCGGCTGGCGCTGATCGCACGGCTGATGGGGCTTCCGGTCGAGGTCGTGTGAACCCGGCAGCAGCAGGCAGGGACACCTTGCGGTAGGCCCATCGCGTAGTAGTAATTACTACTACTGTATGACAACTGTGGACCTTACGCCGTTCGGCTTCACCGCTACCGAGTCGGCCGTATACGCTGCCCTGCTGCGGCTCGGCCCTGCTACCGGGTACGGCGTCGGCCGCGCCACCCGGCTCGCCCGCGCGAACGCCTACGCGGCGCTCGAGGGTCTCGTGACCCGTGGTGCGGCGCAGCGCGCAGCCGGCCGCCCGGCCCACTACCGACCCGCCGATCCTCGCGCCCTGCTCGCCCGGCTCGCCGCCGAGCAGGGAGAGGCGCTCGACCGGCTCAGCCATGCCCTGGAGGACGCCAGCCACCCTGCGGAGCCTGAGACCCGAGTCGTCGCCGGGGCCCGGGCCGTCGCCAACGTGGTGCAACAGCTCGTCGCCCGGGCCACCGCGAGCGTTCAGGGGATCCTCGCCGCCGAGTTGTGGCGCCCCACCCTCCCGGCGTGGCGGCGCGCAACCACGCGGGCCGCGATCGACGTCCGGCTCGCTGGGGAGGGCGCGGAGCCCGAGGGCATCGCGAAAGGCACGGTGGCGGCGGCCACCCCGACACTGCTCGTGATCGATGACTCCCAGCTCCTCACCGCCGCAGGGACGGGCGAGCAGATTACCGCCCTGTGGAGCTCCCATCCGCTCCTCATCACGCTCGCCCGGGTCGCGTTGCGCAACCTCGCGTGATCCGCCGTCGCCGGCGTGTCGCCCTGCTGATAACGCTCGGCGCTGCGTGCCGCGCGGCACCGATTGCAGACGACGCGCGCTTCCCCGCCGGAACGCAGTTCACGGCGCACTTCGTCCGGATCGGCGACGCCAGGATCCGTTACGTCGCCGCCGGTGCGGGAACGCCGGTGGTCTTCATCCACGGTCTGGGCGCGTCGCTGTACGCCTGGCGCAAGAACCTCGCCCCGGTCATGGCCGCCGGCTACCGGGTCGTCGCGCTCGACCTGCTGGGATTCGGCTCCTCCGACAAGCCGGCACACGGTTACACGAACACGGCCTACGCGCAGCTCGTCGTCGCGCTGATGGACTCCCTGCACCTCCCCGACGCCGTGCTGGTAGGCCACTCGATGGGGGGGGCGATTGCGGCGGAGCTGGCGATCGCTTCCCCCACGCGCGTGCGGGGACTCGTCCTGATCGGGGCGGCCGGGCTCGGCACGCGCGAACCGCTGCTGTTCCGAGTCGCCACCTGGCCCGGGGTGGGCCCATTGGTAGTCGCGTGCCGAGGCCGGTCCCTGACAGGGCGGCTCCTCAGGGCGACCTACGCCGATCCGCACAAGGTGACCGATTCCGACGTCGACCAGTACTACGCACCGGTGGCCGAAGCCGGCTACGGCCGCGCCCTGCGAGGCGTGCTGCGCGAGTTCCGCTTCGGTGCACTGGACGGGCGCCTCGACGCCATCACAGCGCCCACGCTGGTGCTGTGGGGCGAGGCCGACCGGTTGATCCCCATCGCCCTGGGCCGCGCGCTGGCGGCTCAGCTCAACCGCTCGGCGTTCCTCTCGGTGCCGCGCGCCGGCCACTCGGTGCAAGAAGAAGCGCCCGACGAGGTGAATCGCCTGGTGATCAAGTTTCTCAAGGAGGGTTTGCCCCAGGTCCCGGGAAACCTCGCGGCGTGGCCGGTCCTGGCGCGACCGGGCTGGCGCTATACATTTCGTCAACCAGCTGGTTGAGAACAGGACACTTGAAGCCTAAGCTCAGCAACACCAGGGCAATACGGATCATCGCGGCCGCACGAGACGAGTTCGCCCGCCACGGCTTCGAGGGCGCGCGGGTGGACCAGATTGCCCAACGGGCCGGTGTCAACAAGCAGCTGTTGTTCTACTACTTCCACTCCAAGCGCGGGCTGTTCAACGCGGTGCTGACGCGGGGCGCCGCCGAGCTGGAGCAGGCACTCGCCACGCTCGCTGTTGCCGGCGACGGGCCGCTCGATCGCATCGCCGGCGCGCTTGCGGCGCAGTTCGACTTCCTCGCCGCCCATCCCGAGCTCGTCACGCTGCTCACGCAAGCCGGCCGATCGGACGCGCGGCCGTTCGCGCCGGCGATCAAGCGGCTGGTCATCCTGCTCGCAGAAGGACAGGGGCGAGGACAGGTGCGCGACGACGTGGATCCCCACCTGGCGGCGGCGCAGGCGCTCGTCCTCATGGTAGCGTATCTCGGCCTCGAGTCGCTGATCGCCGCGAGCGCGCCCCCGCTCGGCGCCGACGAGCCGGCGCTGCGCGAGCGCTGGAAGGAAGCCGCCGTGAAGCTGGTGCTGGAGGGGGTCCGGGCCTAGAAGGACACTTCGAGGCCGACTACCAGTTCAGCCAGTACGACGCCTTCACGAGGAACGTGTTATCAGGATGCAGGCCGAAGAGGTCGCGGAAGTCTCCGGCGAACGAGCGCGTGCCAGGCGCCGGCTGGAAGTCCCCCCGTCCCTGGGACCAGACCACGAACAGTATGGAGCCAGGCCGGTATTCCCAGCGCAGCACGACATTGGAGTTGAACTGCTTGGAGTTGACCCCAGGGTCTCCCGTGCCGGTGTACGGCCGGAAGCGGTCCGGATACCGCTCGGCACGAGGGTCCGCGAGCTCTCGATAGTTCGTGTACGCGCCTTTGCTCACGAACGGCTCGACGTACACCTGCAAAGTCAGGTCTGGCGTGATCGTGTAGTCCACGCGGCCCGTGAGCCTGAGCTCCTTCTGCTCCAGGTGCGCGAACCTGTAGTGGGGTCCCGTGGCATCGGTGACGGGGCCGCGCGGCTGCGCGTCGTTGACGTTGTGTGAGGCTTTCACGCCGATCGTGGTATTGAACTGCGAAGCGACGCGAAACGACACCTGCGAGCCCACCCAGACCGCCTCCGATCGCCCGCCGTCCCCACGCCAGTACTCCGTCCACACGGCCGGCACCACGATCGGGCGAGCATCGCCGTCCCATTCCGCCCACGTGTCGAAAGACGGATCGACGCGCAGCGCCGGGCCGCCACGCGTGCAGTTGAGATCACAGAACGTCGTGCCGAGCTGGCCCAGCGTCGCGCCGACGTGCACCCAGGAGCGGTTGTTGAGCTGCACGTGCCCGTTAGTGTTTGCCGCGCGCTCGAGCGGCAGGCCGCCCGTGGTCCAATACTGCCACCAGTTGAAGTTCCAAAACGCCGTCTGATAAATCGAACTGGGGTGTAACGACTGTATGCCGAACCAGTTGTTCCAGCTCTGCTGGTCGGCCCGGAGCAGGAACCCGAGATCGTTCACCTCGAAGCCCGGCGAGCGGCGCAGGTAGCTCATCTCGAACCGGGTGATCCCGCCACCCACCTTGCCGAACAACAGCTCTTCCGCATCGCCCCCGAGAGACGTCCGCGTCGAGTCCAGCCGGAGACCGGCGTCGGGGCGTTGGTAGTAGTGCACCGCGTCCAGCTGCGTGGCGGTGATTGCCGCCCGCGTGCCCAGCACGTGGCTCAGGTCGAGCGAGCCCGAGACCTGATAGCGGCTGTTCAGGAACCGGTGCCGGAAATCCAGCGCCCCCACGTACGCGCTGCGCCGCAGCGCGGCGTCGGTCAACGGGTCGAGGCTGCGGTTCACCGCCGTGAGCATGACGCCGATACCGCTCTGTCCCTTGCGGAAATCCTGCTGCCCGCGCAGCACCGCATAGTTGGTGGCGGGTTCGGTGGTGCGGTCGGAGCTCCCGGTGGCGCGCTGCGTAATGGCGTCGAGCACGCCAACGGTCTGGCCGCCCGGCAACCGGCCGGTCACTTTCGCGGCGCCGTAGATCGTCGTGGCGATGGGCGAGCCCGGGTCGTTCCCGGGTAACTGCGGCGCCCGCCCGATGCGCCGCGAGTAGAACAGCCGTTCACTCCTGCAGTTCACCTGGCTGCAGTTCACGTCGAAGCGAAAGATTCCGGTGCCGGCGACGAAGAAGGGGCGGCGTTCCTGCAAGAATGTCTCGAACACGGTGAGGTTCAGAACCGCGGGATCCGCCTCCACCTGTCCGAAGTCGGGGTTGACGGTGGCATCGAGCGTCACGTTGGATGTGAGCCCATACCTCAAGTCCGCGCCCGCCGTGAGTTTCTGAGACCGGTCGAAGCCGGGGCCCGTCGGGACCGAGACGTTTTTCGTCACCATATACGGCGCCACTTCCAGTCGGCGCGGCGCCGGCAGTCCCACGAGACCCGTCACATCCCCGAGCTGGGAGGCGAACCCCGATTGGGACTGCCGGTACACCGGCCAGCTGACCCGCTCGGTGTAGCGCTGGATGTCGCGCCACACGGCGAAACCGAAGGTGTTGGTGTCGGCGTGGGCATACCGCAGCTGCGACAGCGGAATCCGGAACTCGGCCGTCCAGCCGAGCGAGTCGACAGCGGTGGCCACTTCCCAGACGCCGTCCCACGCGTCGTCCTCGCGATTGTCGTTGTAGATCGCGTAATCACGCTTCACCCCGGCGGGGTTGACCGCGAACTCGTACCCCGTGCGACGGTCGTGGTAGGAGTCGATCACGATCTTGAGCTGGTCGGTCGGCGCGCGCACGTCGCGGCGCGCTAGGATCTTCAAAATGCTGTCGGGGTGGGGATCGAAGGCTCGGATGAAGGCGTAGAAGTTGCGCTCGTCGTAGGCGACCTTGGCTTCCGTGGCGAATCGGGGTGGCCCGTCCTCACGCGGAGAGAACTCGCGAAACGCCGTGATCGCCGGCGCGAGGCGCCAAACGGCGTCATCGTCCCGGCCGTCGATCACCACCGGGCTGGTCGCGCGCACCGCCGACGCCCGTGTGGCGTCCGGCGAAGGGCCGGCGCCGCCAGCGCCGGAAGACGACGTGACGGACTGCAGTAGCATCGCGAGCAGGGCGACAGGCGGCATGACGGGAGCCCCGTTACTGGTCGGACGGTTAGACAGGTGTTACGGGGAAAGGGTTGGGCGGGTTCCGGCCTTGACCAAGTCATGACAAAAGCCCCCGGGCGACGCCCGGGGGCTTCCAGGATCGGCAGGGAAGGGTGTGGGTCAGTTCTGCTTGGCGATCAGGCTCGGCTCGAGCGGCACGTCGCCCTCGAACACCAGGTGACCCGACTCGAACCGGGCACCACGCAGCGCCAGGCTCAGCACCTCGCCCAAGTCCTCGACCAAGTGCACCTCGAGCGACTTGCCCACCTCCTCGGGGAGGTCCTCCAAGTCGGCCGCGTTCTCCTTGGGGAGCACGATGGTCCGAATGCCCGCACGGACGGCGCCCAGCACCTTCTCCTTGACGCCGCCGATCGGCAGCACGCGTCCGCGCAATGTGATCTCGCCGGTCATCGCCACATCGTGGCGCGCCGGCCGCCGCGACAAGGCCGACACCAGCGCCGTGGCCATCGTCACGCCCGCGGACGGGCCGTCCTTCGGAATCGCGCCGGCCGGGACGTGGATATGCACGTCGGTCGCGGCGAGCACCTCCTCCGGGATGCCGAGCTGGTCGGCGTGGCTCTTCGCGTACGTCAGCGCCGCGCGCGCCGATTCTTTCATCACGTCTCCCAGCTGGCCCGTGAGCACGAGCTCGCCCTTGCCCCCCATCACGCTCGCCTCGACGAACATGATGTCGCCTCCGACCGGCGTGTAGTACATCCCGGTCGCGACGCCCAAGTCGTCCGCGCGCGCCATACGCTCCGGATGCACCTTGGGCCGCCCGATCAAGTCGTCGACATCGGGCGTATCGAGGGCGAGACGCTCCACCTCGCCCACCGCCACCTTCCGCGCCACCTTGCGGGCCAGCTTGCCGATCTCACGCTCCAGCTGGCGCACGCCGGCTTCGCGCGTGTAGCTCGTGATGATCTCGCTCAGCGCCCCATCGGACACCGTGAGCTGCCCCGGAGCGAGCCCCGTTTCCTGCAGCTGACGCGGCAGCAGGTAGCGCTTCGCGATCTCGAGCTTCTCGCGCTCGGTGTATCCGGCGAAGTTGACGGTCTCGAGCCGGTCGAGCAGCGGCGCCGGGATGTACTGCAGCAGGTTCGCGGTCGCGATGAACAGCACCTCCGACAGGTCGAACGGCACCCCGAGGTAGTGGTCGGTAAACGAATCGTTCTGCGCCGGATCGAGCACCTCCAGCAGCGCCGCCGCCGGGTCGCCCTGGAACGAGACGCCCAGTTTGTCGACTTCGTCGAGCAGGAACACGGGGTTCTTGGCGCCGGCCTGCTTCATCCCCTGGATGATGCGCCCCGGCATCGCACCGACGTAGGTGCGGCGATGGCCGCGGATGTCGGCCTCGTCCCGGGCGCCGCCCAGCGAGATGCGCACGTACGGCCGGCCCATGGCCCGGGCGATCGACTTCGCGATCGACGTCTTGCCCACGCCCGGCGGCCCGACGAACAGCAGGATCGATCCCTTGGACTGCTTGTCGTCGTCGTTGCCGCGCGCGTCGCCTTCCGGCGTCCGCTGCCGCAGCTGGCGCACCGACAGAAACTCGAGCACCTCGTCCTTGACGTCCTGCAAACCGTAATGATCCTCGTCGAGGATCGCGCTCGCCCGCTTCAGGTCGAGCGACTCTTCGGCCCGCTTGTTCCACGGCAGCTCCGCCACGGTCTCGAGGTACGTACGAATGACCTGGGCTTCCATCGAGTCCCGGGCCGCCCGCTCGAGCCGCGCCAGCTCGCGGTCCACTTCCTTCTGGGCGGCTTCGGGGAGCTCGAGCGCCGCGAGGCGCTTGCGCAGCTCCTCGACATCAGACGCCTCGTCCCCCTCGCCCAGCTCCTTGCGGATCGCCTTCATCTGCTCGCGCAGGACCAGCTCCCGCTGGCGCTCGCCCAGCTCCTCCTGCACCTGCGACTTGATGTGCTCCTGAGCGTCCAGCACGCCGATTTGCCGCTGGACGTGCACCAGCACGCGGCGCAGCCGCTCCTCGACCTCGAGGGTTTCGAGCAACGCCTGGCGCTCGGCCGGGTCGATCTCCAGGTAGCCGGCGACCAAGTCGGCGAGCTGCCCGGGCTCCGCAACGCCCTCGAGCACCTGCCGCACGACCTCCTCCGGCAGCCCGGACTTCTGCCCCAGCTCCGCGGCGCGCTCGCGCGCCTCGCGGTGCAGCGCCACGAACGCGGCATCGTCGGGGCGGAGCGGCGGCAAGTCCTCCACCTCCCGCACCACGGCCTCGAGATGCCCCTGGTTCTCGACGTAATGCAGCGCCACGCCGCGCTTCTCGCCGTGCAACAGCAGCTGCACGCCGCCCAGCCCGCGCTGAATCTGGCTGATCTTGGCGATCGTCCCGGTCGTGTACAGCACGCCCGGAGTGACATGGTCAACGTTCTCGCGCTGCGACACGGCGAAGATGAGACGGGAATCGCCTTTCAGGGCCGCTTCGATGGCGCGCAGCGTCGTGGGACGGCCCGCGCCGATCGGCGTAGACACGCCCGGAAACAGCACTATCTCCCGGAGCGGCAGCACCGGGAGCGTCAAGCGTTCAGACATAAGTTCTTCCAGTTGAGAGTTGACTCGAGCCTCACGGCCGCACTGGGTGAGCATCGTCCGTGCCATGGAAAAACGCTCGAACGAGCACCTTCGTTCCGCGCGGAGCGGTCAATAAGGCAGAAGCTGCCGTTTAGCCACCGGCGACGGGCCGTCGGGCGGTCAGGTTGGCGCCCGGCGCGGAGGACTCAAGCGTAAGTCCAAATGCTTTTGCTGGTTGCAGGGTGGGCCTCGCACGGCTAAATCTATGCGGCGCTCACTGGCCGAACCCCGATGAATGACGCCGACAAGTCGCTCGCCGGACGCCTGATCCAGGCCTTGGGAAGCTCCTACACCGTCGAGGGGGAGCTCGGTCGCGGCGGCATGGGGGTCGTCTACAAGGCCCGGGACGAGCGGCTGAAGCGTCAGGTGGCGATCAAGGTGCTGCCCCCTGAGCTCGCCTTCCGGGAGGAAATCCGCATCCGGTTTCTGCGCGAAGCGGAGACCGCAGCGCGATTGTCCCATCCGCACATCGTGCCGATCCATTCCGTGGGCGAAGGGCCCGACGGGCTCGTGTACTTCGTGATGGCGTTCGTGGACGGCGAGTCGGTGGCGGGAAAGCTGAAGCGGCGGGGCCGCCTGCCCTCGGAGGAGGCGCGTCGCATCATGCTGGAGACGTCGGACGCGCTCGGCGCGGCGCACGCGCTCGGCATCATCCACCGCGACGTGAAGCCCGACAACATCCTGCTCGAGGGGAGCCGGGGCCGCGTCGTGGTCACGGACTTCGGGATCGCCAAGGCCTTGTCGTCGACCACCGGCTCGGCGACGCTGACCGCGACGGGGGTGGCGATCGGGACGCCGCACTACATGAGCCCGGAGCAAGCCGCGGGAGATCGTGAGATCGACGGCCGCTCGGACATCTACAGCCTGGGCGTGGTGAGCTATCAGATGCTGACGGGGGAGCTGCCGTTCCAGGCGCCGACCGTGCCGGGCATTCTGATGAAGCACATCACGGAGCGGGCGCCGCTCGTCACGGAGAAGTGCGTCGATTGCCCCGACGATCTGGCGGCGTGCGTGATGCGCTCGCTCGAGAAGGACCCGGACGACCGCTGGCCCACGGCGGACGCGCTGCGGCGGGCGCTCGAAGCACGCAGCGCGACGATGTACCGGTCGCGCCGCCCCTCGGCCGGAGCGGCCGCGCGGGCCTCACGCTTTCCGCCGCCGGCCGCCTTCCCGGTTCCCCGCAGCCCCGACGTAGGCGGGCGCGGGCGGCGCCCGACGCGCCCGCCGCGCGAGCCGGTGCAACTCGCGCCCGCCGGCGAGGCCGACGTGGTCCGCAAGATGCGGTCGAGCTTCGTGTCGTGGGCGTCGGTGGCGGGCGGGTGCCTGCTGTTCGACGCGGCGACGGGATGGCATGGGTGGTCCCTGTTCGTAGCGGTGCCGTGGGGCGCGTTCGGCCTGCTGCCGATGTACATGAGGCTGTGGAGCGCGGGCTATTCGTGGCGCGACGTGTTGCGCCGCCCGGCGGCGCCCGAGTCAGCCGAAGCCCAGCTCGCGGCGGCGGGGTCGCGGCCCCTCGACCTCCCGGCCGCCACGGGAGAGGAGTTCGGGCTCCTGGCGACGGCGGTGCAACAGGCACGGAACGACCGCAAGGCGATCCTCAAGATCATGGAGCGCGTCCCCAAGTCCGAACGGAAACTGCTCCCGGATGTGATCGCCACGGTGGACGGCCTGCTGAAGCGCGCCGAGGACCTGGCGCGGGCCGCGCACGCCATGAGCGGTGATGTCGATCAGAAGGCGCTGTCGCGGCTCGACGACAAGCTCGCGCTGACCAAACGGGAGCCGGAGAGCGTGGAACGCGAGCGCCAGCTCAACCTGCTCCAGCGACAGCGGCAAACCCTCGCGAACCTGATCACGCGCCGTCAGCTCGTCGAGGATCAGATCGAATCGTGCGTGCTCGCGATGCAGAACGTGCGGTTCGATCTGCTGCGGCTCCGCTCGGCAGGGGTGGCGGCGGTGCTCGACGATCTGACGCATGCCACCCAGCAGGCCCGGGCCCTATCGCGCGACGTCGACCACGCGATCGCGGCGGCGGGCGAGATCCGGGAAGCGCTGGGAGAGCAGACCGGCGCCTAGAGGGCCTCGCCCCGCCGGCATCGCGCGACGAGCGGCGGCCCGTCGTCGCGCTGGATCCCGAACTCGAGCAGTAAGACGAACTGCTGCACCGCGTCCTCGCAGCGCCCCGCCCGGAGCGCCGCGACGGCGAGGAGCTCGTGCAGCTTCGACCAGCCGTCGCGCCCCGCCACCGCCTGGCGCATCAGGGTGTCGGCGACCCGCGGCGGTCCCTCCAGGGCAATGCGCGTGAGCGCGTTCCCCAGCCATTCCCGGGGGTAGGGGTGCCGCAACGTGCCGCGCGCGGTCGCCAACGCCGCCCGCGCGTCGGCCGCGGCTCGAGTCCAATCCTTCGCGCGTGCCGCCACCACCGCGAGAGCGGCGCGCGCCTCCGCGCTGTCGGCACCGGCCGCGAGCGCCCCAGACAACAGGGCGGCCGCGCGCGGGCCTTGTCCACGCTGAGTCGCGACCAGCCCGGCGACGAGCCACGCGCCGGGGTCGCGCCCCGCCCGTACCAGGCGGCCGAGCGCGCTGTCCGCCAGCGTCGAATCGCCGAGCCCCAGCAGGATCGCGGCGGCGTTGACGGTCCAGAGCGGCTCGTCCGGGCGCGCCCGGCGCGCGCCATCGATGTAGCGGAGGGCGGCAGCATCGCCGCGCCGCACGGTGAGCGCCTTGGCGAAGAGAAACGGCGACGCGCCGTCCGCCGCCTGCGTCGCCGCGCGCAGTGCGACCAGGGAGTCGAACACGCCCTCGGTGCCTTGGCTGTCGAGGAAGCGACGGGCCGCGACGAACTCGAGGCGCGGCAGGTCGTCGCGATGGACCACGCCGCGGCGCTTGAGCAGCTCGGCCACGCCGGTCGGCCCGAGCAGCAGGTGGCCGAAGTAATCGGCGGACTGGTCCACGCCGAGATACTCCCGCCCGAGCTCGCCGAGCGCGCCGTGCGGGCCGACCAGCCGCCCGAGCCACGCGGGGTCGTAGACCAGCGGGCGCGCCGAGCCGAGCAGCATCACGTCGCCGGGCGAGCTGAACCAGATCTCGACGTGCGGGAACACGGCAGCGAAGTTGCGCACGATGCCCGTCACGACCGACACCGGCAGCTGGTAGAGCTGCACCCACTGGCAGAAGACGCCCTCGTCCGTGAGTCGTCCGCGCACGATGCGGAAGAACTCCGGGGTGTAGAGCGTGGCGACGCCCGCGAGCCACGGGTTCGAGGGCTCGGAGACGATCACGTCGTAGCGCGCCCGGTCGATCTGGAGCGCGCTGCGCGCGTCGTCGACCACGACCGACACGTTCGCTCGGGCGAGCACAGTGTCGTTCACGTGCAGGAAGAACCGGCTCATATCGAGCACGGCGGGCTCGATCTCGACCACGCGCACGCGCTCCATCCCGGGGACGCCGGCGAGCACGCGCGTCGTCACCCCGCTGCCGTAGCCGATGACCAGTGCCCCGGTTGCGCCGGGGCGCGCCGCCGCCGGGGCGAGGCCGAGCAGGATCTCGGTGTCCATGTCACCGTGATCGGACGCGTCGGCCTTGCCGTTGACCTTGAGCGTGCGGCCGGGGCCGCTCTCCCACACCGAAATGGTCGCGTTCCACCCTTCTTTGAAGGCGAGTTGGCGCACGCCGCGATGCGCGAGGAAGTCTTCGACGGCGGCGGCGTTCATCGGCTGGCGGGCGTAGATGCTCGGCCCCAGGTCGATGAGCCGGGTGCTCCAGCGCGGCATGGCGAGCGCGACGGCGAGGCCCACGCTCGCGAGGCCACCCGCGCCGAGCACCCGCAGCTGGAGCCGGCGCTGCTGCGCGGAGTGCTCCGGAACGCCCCGCGCCGCCAGTAGGGCGAGCGTCAGGGCGGCGGCGGCGTTGATCGCGACTCCAATGCGCAGCGTCAGATCCGTGCCGAGCGCCACGACCAGGACGAATCCGGTGAGCACAGCGCCCACGATGCTGCCCAGCGTGTTGAGGGCATAGGCGCGACCGACGTCCGCGCCGCGCGCGACGTCGCGCGGGGCTACCAGGTCCGTGAGCAGGGGGAACGTCATCCCCATGCCGAGTGCGGGAATGAGCACGACCGCACCGACGGCCAACCCCATCGCGAGCAGCCGTTCGGTGGCGCCGAGCGATGGCGTTTGAAACACGGCGATGATGTAGCGCGGCAGCACGCCGAAGACCACGAAGAGGACGGCGGCACCGGCCGCGGTCACCGCCTGCGCGATGGCGGCGTCCGCCGCCGTGTCGGACGCCGGCGCGCTGCGACGCGCGACGACGGCGCTGCCGGCGCCGATCCCGAGGAGGAAGACGAGCAGCACCAGGGTGAAGGCGTAGGTCGACCCGCCAACGATCATCACGAGCACACGGGTCCAGGCGATTTCGTCGAGCAACGACGCGAACGCCGTGAGCGTGAGCAGTACGAGCGCGGCACGGCGCAGCGTCTGCCCCGGCGGCTCCCCGAGTCGCCCGGGCTCAGCCGCTACACCCTGAGTGCCAGTCTGGGGATCGGGAAGCCGAAGCGCCACGACCCCGATGCTCAAGTTCACGAGCGCGGTGCCCCAGAGGCTCGCCTGGATGCCGACCCATTCGATGAGAAAGAACCCCGCGAGCGCCGTGCCGACCACCGCACCCAGCGTGTTGAGGCCGTACAGCCGCCCCAGCGAGTGCTGCAACTCGGCGCGGTCCGGGCCCGTGAACGCCCGCGTGAGCACCGGGAGCGTCCCGCCCATGAGGGTCGTGGGAACCAGCAACACGAGGGCCGCGAGGCCGAAGCGGAGGGCGACGCTGGCGCCGCCGCTCAGGTGCCACGCGCTCGCGGCCGCGACGTATCCCTGGTGCACGAGCGCGAGAACGAGCGGCGAAACGAGGCCGAACACCCCGATGGCGATCTCGAGCCGACCATACAGGGCCCCGGGACGCGGGTGGCGGTCGGCGCGGCGGCCCAGCAACCAGGCGCCGAGACCGAGGCCTCCCATGTACGCCGCCACTACCGTCGTCACCGACTGGATCGTGGACCCGAACGCCTGGTAGAGCAGGCGCACCCACAGGAGCTCGTAGACGAGCCCCGTCGCACCCGACAGGAAGAACAGGAGAGCGTAGGCGCGCGCGGCGCTAGAACGCATGCAGCTCGCGCATCGCCTGCGTGAGATTCTCCACTTGCGGCAGGATGAAGTCTTCCAACGCGGGCGCGTAGCCGACGAACGTGTCGGTCGAGGCCACGCGCTTCACGGGCGCGTCCAGCCAGGAGAAGTGCTCGCCGGCGATCTTCGCCGCGATCTCGGCGCCGTAGCCCCAGGAGAGCGCGTCTTCGTAGGCGACGAGCACGCGGCTGGTCTTGCGCACGGATTCCCCGATGACCTCCCAGTCCACCGGCGTCAGGCTGCGCAGATCGATGACCTCGACGCTCACGCCGTCCTTCTCCTCCAGCTCCTTGGCCGCCACCAGGGCGCGCTGCACCACGGCGCCATACGTCACGACTGTCAGGTCTGTGCCCGACCGCACGACCTTCGCCTTGCCGAACGGAATCAGGAAGTTCGGACCCGGGTTCGGAGCCTTATTGTAGGTCTGGCGATAGAGGTGCTTGTGCTCGAGGAAGAGGACGGGGTCGTCGCAGCGGATGGCGGTGCGCAGCAGGCCGTTCGCGTCGAGCGCCGTGCTGGGACAGATGACGCGCAATCCGGGAATGGCGGTGAACACCACGGCCCCGGTCTGCGAGTGGTAGATGGCACCGCCCTTCAAGTATCCGCCGTAGGTGACGCGGACGACGGCGGGGGCGCTGAACGCGTTGTTGGAGCGCCAGCGCATCGTGGCGAGCTCGTTACGAAGCTGGTGATAGGCGGGCCAGATGTAGTCGAAGAACTGGACCTCGACGACCGGCTTGAGCCCGCGGGTGGCGAGCCCGATCGCCCGACCCACGATGTTGGCCTCGGCCAGGGGCGAGTTGTAGACGCGCCCGCTGCCGAACTGTCGCTGCAGCCCCCACGTGACCTTGAAAACGCCCCCCTTGCCTTTCACGTCCTTGAGGTACTGCTCGCGGCTCACGTCGGCGACGTCCTCACCGAACACCAGGATGCGCGGATCCCGCGCCATCTCGTCCTTGAGGCACGCGTTGAGGAGGTCCACCATCGTCGTCGGGTCGCCGGAGAACTGGGGGTCGTCTTCGGTGTCGAACTGCTCGGACGTCGGGTCCACATCCGGAGAGTAGACGAACCGCAGCGCCGATTCCGGGGTCGGTTGCGGGGAGCCCAGGGCCATGTCGGCCGCGAGCTCGACCTCCTCGTCCACCTGCTGGCGGATCTGCGCGATCTCGGCCTCGGTGGCCACGCCCTCGGCGATCAGGCGCTGCGGGAAGGTGAGCGTGCAGTCGCGCCTCGCCTCCTCCTCGCGCTCCTTGGGCGGCTTGTAGACCACTTCGTCGTCGGAGAGCGAGTGCGAATAGGGGCGCGTGACGTGCGCGTGCACGAACGCCGGGCCCTGGCGCTGCCGGCAGTAGTCGGCCGCATGCACGAGCGCGTCGTAGGAGGCGACCGGATCGCAGCCGTCCACTTCCGCGACCAGGAGATCGGGGAAGTTGGCGACCAGCTTGGACACCGAGCCGCCGGCGGTCTGGACTTCCACCGGGACGGAGATCGCATACTTGTTGTCTTCTACGAGGAACAGCACCGGCAGCTTCAGGTTGCTCGCGGTGTTGAGGGCCTCCCAGAACTCGCCTTCGCTCGTGGTGCCGTCGCCGACCGAGACGTAGACGAGCTCGTCGCCGTGGACGGGCTTCTCCGCGATGCCGTCGATGCGCGTGTAGCGGAGCCAGGCCTCCGCGCAGCCGACTGCTTGCAACAGCTGCGTGCCGGTGGGGCTCGACTGACTGACGATGTTGAGCGCCTTGTGACCCCAGTGGGACGGCATCTGGCGGCCACCCGAGTTGGGATCCTCCGCCGCGCCCACGGCCGAGAGCAGCATCTCCGTGGGGGTCATGCCGAGGGCGAGGCAGAGCGCGCGGTCGCGGTAATAGGGATAGAACCAGTCGTAGGCGGGGCGGAGCACGCGCCCCGCCGCCGCGAGCACGGCTTCGTGGCCGGCGCCCGAGATCTGAAAGAAGATCTTGTTCTGCCGCTTGAGCTGAATCTCCTTGTCGTCGATCCGGCGGGACAAGAGCATCAGCCGGTAGATGTCGAGGAGATCCGGTTTCGCGAGGGCCTTAGCGGCCTTGGATCTCGGCTGGGTCCGGGTCGCCATGGGCCTAAAGATAGCCGATATTTCGCGCATGGACGAAGCCGCCAAAAAGACGGTCCTCCGCCTGTTCCCCTACGGCCTCTACGCCGTCACGGTGAAGCACGGCGGCGAAGAGCACGGCATGACCGCGAATTGGGTCACGCAGGCCTCCTTCGACCCGCCGATGGTCGTCGTGGCCGTGGAAAACACCTCGAAGACGATCGGCATGATCCGGGACACCCACCACTTCGCCGTGAACGTGCTGTCGCAGGGACAGCGCGAGCTGGCCGGCAAGTTGGGCCGGTCCTCGGCCAACACGCCGCAGAAACTCAAAGGAATCAAGACGAAGCCGGCGCCCGTTTCCGGAGCGCCGATCCTCGCCGAGGCGTTGGGGTGGATCGAATGTCGCGTCGTCGCGACGCTGCCGTCGGGGGATCACACGCTGGTGCTGGGCGAAGTGGTCGAAGCGGCCGTGGAGCACGACGGCGGCCAGCCGTTGACGCTGCAGGAGGCGGGGTTCAAGTACGCGGGTTAGCGCTTCTCGTACACGACCTTCCCCCCGACGATCGTGACCCGCACCCGTGCCGTGGCGAGCGACTCGGCCGGCATTGCGAACAGATTGCGGTCCACCACCACGACGTCCGCGTAGTGTCCGGGTGCGAGCGCGCCTCGTTTCTGCTCGTCGAAGGTCGCGAATGCGTTCCCCGCGGTGTATGCGCGCAACGCCTCTCCCACCATGATCTTCTGCTCAGGCACCCATCCGTTCGGGTTCTTGCCATCGAGCGTGCGGCGGGTGACGGCGGCGTAGACGCCGGCGAGGGGGTCGAGCGGCGCGACGGTCCAGTCCGAGCCGAATGCCAGCTTCGCCCCGGTGTCGAGCAGCGTCCGGAAGGCGTACGTCGTCTTGATGCGGACCGGGCCGATGCGCCGCTCCACCCACCGGCCGTCGTCGATGGCGTGATAGGGCTGCATGGACGCGATGACGCCCAGGGTACCGAACAACGGGATGTCCTGCGGCCGCAGGTGCTGGGCGTGCTCCACGCGAAACCGGCGATCACGCGGCCCGTGCGCTTTGGCGACGCTGTCGTAGATCGCCAGGATGATGGCGTTCGCCCGGTCGCCGATGGCGTGCACCGCCACCTGCAACCCGGCCGAGTCGGCGTTGCCGATCCAGCTGCGCATGTCCTGCTCGGGGTTCTGCATCAGGCCGCGATAGGCGCCCGAGTCGGCGTAGGGCTCGAAGAACAGGGCCGTCCGCGAGCCCGCCGAGCCATCCATGAAGCCCTTGAGACCGCCGATCTTGACCCACGCGTCACCCGCGCCGTGCGCCTTCACGGATTCGGCCACGGCGCGCCACGCATCGACCGGTAGGTACACGGCAACGCGTATGGTGAGACGCCCCGCGTGTTCCAGGCGGCGGTAGCTCGCGAGGTCGGCCCAGGACGCGGACATGTGCGCGGTGGCGGTGACGCCGAGCGACGCGGCGTGGGCGAGCGCGCGGGCCAGCGCCGAGTCGCGTTGCTCGGCCGAGGGAGCGGGCTGCGCCCGGCCGATCAGATCGAGCGCCTGGTCCTTGAAGATCCCGATCGGGTCGCCGGTCTTCGCGTCGCGCAGGATCTCACCGCCCGGCGGCGTGGGCGTGGCCCTGGTGACGCCGGCGGCCCGCATGGCGGCGGCGTTCGCCAGGGCCTCGTGTCCATCGAGCCGGCTCACGAACACGGGATTCGCGGGCGTCACGGAGTCGATCCATTCGTGGCGGGGGAGCGGTTGGCCAGGCCACAGGGTGTGGTCCCAATCGCCGCCGGTGATCCACTCCCCGGGCTTCAAGCTTCGGGCGTACTCGCGAATCCGCCGCACGAACTCCTGCGGCGTGGCGGCGTCGCGCAGGTCGACCGAGGCCAGCTGGAACCCGCCGTCGATGAAATGCGTGTGCCCGTCAGTGAAGCCCGGCAGCACGAGACCGCCGCCCGCCCGAATCACACGGGTGCGCGAGCCGACGTATCGGGCCACGGCCCCCGAGTCGCCCACGGCCAAGATTTCGCCGTCGCCGATGGCGACGGCGCCCGGCTGGGGAGCGCCGCTGGAAAGACCGGTCCACACCATGCCTCCCTGAATCACGATGTCGGCCGCGCGGCCGCAGGCGGCGGACGCGGCGAGCGCGAGGCACAACAGTCCCAGGCCGGGGCGTCGACTCATACCGTCTCCTTCAACGGAGCTTGGTGATGCGGCGGATCGTCTCCAGCGCCGCTACGGGGTCGGCCGTGCCGCGGGAAGGATTGGCTTCGGCCTCGGCGGGCGGGACGGCGAGCGCGTCGCGGATGTCGAGCAGCACCTCGAGCAGGAGCTGCTCGCGCTGATAGGCGGCGTCGACGTCGGCCATGCGGGTCTGGTCGCCGGCGGCCTTGGCGCGCTCGTAGGCCTCGCGATAAATCGCCTCGAGATTCCCGAGGATGCGCTCGCGCGGACGTGGACTCATGGCCGGGAAAGATATAGCTTCGCCACATGAGCCTCAAAGGCAAGACGGTACTCTTCTTCGCCGGCCCCCTGTACGAGGACCTCGAGCTGTGGTATCCGAAGATCCGGCTGGAGGAAGAGGGCGCCGTGACGACCGTGGCCGGCTTGGGCGAGAAGACCTACGCGGGGAAGCGCGGCTATCCGGTCACGGTGGACACCAACGTCGCCGACGTCGCAGCCGGTGACTTCGACGGCCTGGTCATCCCGGGCGGGTTCGCCCCCGACCAGCTGCGGCGTTACGACGCGGTCCTCAAGATCACCCGCGAGATCTTCCTCGCGGGGAAGCCGCTCGCTTTCATTTGTCACGCCGGGTGGGTGCCGATCTCGGCGAAGGTCCTGAAGGGAAGGCGCGCGACGAGCGTGCGCGCCATCAAGGACGACATGGAGAACGCCGGCGTGATGTGGGAGGACGCGCCGGTCGTGGTCGATGGCAACTTGATCTCCTCGCGCACCCCGGCCGACCTGCCGCAGTTCTGCAAGGCGCTGATCGCGGCGCTACGCCAGGGGCCGCAGGACTAGCCCCGCCGGCACCTTCGGCGCGAAGTAGGTGGATTTGGGTGGCATGACGTCTCCCGCATCCGCTACCGCGAACACCTGCTCCACCTTCGTCGGGTTGAGCAGCACCGCGGCGGCTGCCCGCCCGTTGCGCACCGCCTCGAACGCGGCCCGCGGGTCGGGCGTGTACGCGAGCGAGGGGGTCGCGGTCCCCGCGCCCAGGATGTATTGCACGACGAGGGTCTCGATCCGCACCACGTCGAGCGCGCGGACCGCGGGCGACCTGGCCATGCCCGGGACGCGGTCGAGCGCGGCGTCCTGTTTGAGGACGAGCGTGACGTCGTAGTCGTCCGGGAACGCGACGATACACGCGGTGCGGTCGCGACCGAGCTCGGCGAGGCGCTCTACCCGATCCATGCACGGCGCGACGCGTCCCACCTCGAACCACGCGCGCCACTGGTCGATCAGTTTCTCGGCGTCCCGGGCCACGCCGAACACGATGCGGTGCGTCGGCAGGATGGCCAGTCCCGGATCGTGGCGCGAGACGATGAACGACAGCACCCGGTCGGCCCGGGGGTCTTCCGCGGCGAAGGCGACCGCGGTCTCATAGCGGTGATGACCGTCGGCGATGTAGAGCTGGGCCCGGCCGGCGAGCGCCGCGAGCTCGCCCGCGGGCGCCCCGGTCACGCTCCACATGCGGATGCCGACGCCGTCGAGCTCGGCGCGCGCCACCGGCACGCCGCGCGCGGCCTGCGCCAGGGCCCGGGCCAGAGCATGGTCGAGGTCGGGAGCGAGCAGGAAGATCGACTCGAGGCTGGTCCCGGTCGCCCGGAGCAGCGCGAGCCGATCAGCCTTGGGCGCGGAATGGGTTTGCTCGTGGGGTCGCACCCGGCGCGTCGCGAAAGGCTCCGCCCGGACGGCGGCGAACATCCCCAGCCGCGTCCGGCGCTCGCCCGAGGCGAGGGCGTAGTCCTGGGCAACCACGTACACCGCTTCGCCCGCGTCCCGCCGGAGCACTCCCTCCCGCCGCCACGCGGTCAGGCGCGCCGCGGCCTCGGCGTATTGATCCGCGCCGCTGGGCGCTTCCGGCAGGATCAAGTGCACGATATTGTGAGGATCCCGCGCCGCGTAGCCCACCCGTTCGGCCCGGGAGATGACGTCGTAGGGCGGCGCGAGCAGCGCCGTCAGCTGGTCCGTCGCGGCGTAGCGCTCGCCCGCGAACGGGATCACGAGCGGCGGCAGATCGACACTCACGACTCCTCGGAGCCTCCCTTGTCCCTGCGCGAAGCGCAACAGACGGTCGACCGCTGGATCGGCCAATATAAAGAAGGATACTTCCCGCCGCTGACCAACCTCGCCCGGCTGACGGAAGAGGTCGGCGAGCTGGCACGCGAGATCAACCACCGGTTCGGGGAGAAGACCAAGCGGGCCGACGAAGCCGAGGGCTCGGTGGCGATGGAGCTCGCCGACGTCCTGTTCGTCGTCATCTGCCTCGCCAACTCACAGGGGATCGACCTGGACGAAGCGTTTGCAGCGATGATGCGGAAGGTCACTTCGCGCGACGCCGACCGCTGGACCAGGAAGGAACGCTGACTTCTTCGTACATCCGCTGATAGGAGACCAGCCGGTCGGGGTCGAAGGTCCCCGCCTCGGCGGCGCGCCGCACCGCGCAGTCCGGCTCGCTGAGATGGCGGCAGTTGTCGAACCGGCACCCGTCGAGGAAGCGGCGGAACTCGGGGAAGCAGCCGCCGAGCGCGTCCGGGTCCACGCCCCAGGTCCCCACTTCCCGCAACCCCGGCGTGTCCACGACGAAGCCGTGCTCCGCCAGCGGCACCAGCAACGCCGCGCGCGTCGTGTGCTTCCCCTTCCCCCAGTACGCACTCACCTCGCCGATCCGGAGGTTGAGCCCCGGGTGGAGCGCGTTCATGAGACTCGACTTCCCCACCCCCGATTCACCGGCGAGCACCGAGGCCCGGCCCCGCAGCAGGTCACGCAACGCCGCCAGGCCCTCGGCCGCCTTGACCGACGTCGGCAGGACCTGGTAGCCGGCGGGCGCGAACCTGCTCCGCAACACCTGCTCCGCGCCCCGCTCGAGCTCGATCTTGTTGAGCACGATGACGGGCGGAATCTGGTTCGCTTCCGCGATGACGAGGAAGCGGTCGAGCAGCCGCAGGTTGGGCTCGGGGTCGCGCACCGCCGCGACGACCACGACCTGGTCCACGTTCGCGGCGATCGGCTGGGCCCGAGGGCTGCGCTCGCCCGCGGCGCGCCGCGCCAGCACGGAGCGCCGCGGATGAATCCGGGAAATCGTCGCCGGGCCGTCCGACCGCAGCTCGAGATCCACGACATCCCCCGCGACGACGCGATCGTCGTCGCGCCGCCGCAGCCTGCCGCGCAGCACGGCCGTCACTTCGCCCCCGGCGGTGTGCACGCGATAGCTCGACCCGGTGCGCACCAGCACGACGCCCGAGCTCAGGGCCACCGCACGTCACCGCCGGTGGCTCCGGCCGCGTCGATGCAGCGGTCGAGCTGTCGCTTTACCTCCTGCAGCGTGAGGGCGAGCACCGGGGCCAGCGCCTCAGCCGGCGTCGCTCCCCAGGCGAGGTATTCGGTCTCGAGGTGCCCCACCGGCCGGTCGCCGCTGTCAGACCAGCGCACGAACAGCAGAGCGGCACCGTACAGGCCCTTTGCGTTCGGCGCATCATCCACGAACGTGGCCACCGAGTACGCCCGGCCGTCCGTGCCGCCGAACGCCGGCGCCCGCTCATGCAGCCGCTGGTAACCGCCCAGGGTGCCGTCCGTCAGCTCCGCCGTAACGACTCCCGGACGATGTTGCCGAGCAGGAAGACGACGTTCGCCGGACGCTCGGCGAGGCGTCGCATGAGGTAGGGATACCAGTGGCTCCCGAAGGGCACATAGACGCGCACGTTGTAACCCTCGCGGCGCAGCCGCCGCTGCAGGTCGCGTCGCACGCCGTACAGCATCTGGAACTCGAAGCGCGGCGGCGCCACCCCCCTCTGGCGGGCGAAATCCTTGGCGTGCGCGATGATGGCGGTGTCGTGCGTAGCGATGCCCGGGTAGTTGCCGCGTTCGAGCAGCCACTCCATGCAGCGGACGTAATTCGCGTCGACGTCGCGCTTGTTCGGGAACGCGACGGCCGGTGGCTCCTGATAGGCGCCTTTGCAGAGGCGCACCCGAGCACCCAGCGCGATCATGTCCTCCACGTCGCGCTCCGTGCGCCGCAGGTAGGACTGCAGCACGACGCCCACCGCGTTGCCGAACTCGGGATGGAACGTCCGCCGGAACAGCTGCAGGGTGCGCTCCGTGTAATCCGACTGCTCCATGTCGATGCGTACGAACGATCCATCGTCGCGAGCTTTGGCGATGATCGCCCGGAGGTTCTCGACGCACAGCCGCTCGTCGATGGCGAGCCCCATCTGGGTGAGCTTCACCGAGACGTTCGCATCCGCGCCGGCGCGGCGAATGCGGTCGAGCGTCTCGAGATAAGTGTCCCGCGCGGCGCGCGCTTCGGCCGGACCCGCCACCGATTCGCCCAGCAGATCGAGGCTCGCCCTGATGCCAGCGGCGTTGAGCCGCGAGAGGGCGGCCACGGCGGCTTCGACCGTTTCGCCCGCGACGAAGCGGGAGGCAAAGCGGCGGGCGAGACCGTTCCCCCGAATGACGCTGAACAGGCGCGGTTGCTCGCTCAGCCAGAGGAGACCAGTGCGGAGCATCGAGGACGGTGGTCAGGGATCAGAGGTCAGGGGTCAGGGGTCAGGGGTCAGCGTAAAACCTGGTGCCGTCGCGCGCCTGCTCCTGCAGCACCTCGCACGGAGCGAAGCGCGGCCCGAGGCGCTCGGTGAGGCGCTCGAGCTCCGCGACGAGACGCTGGGCCCCGAGGTCGTCGGCGTGGCGCAGCGGGCCGCCGCGGAACGGCGGAAACCCGAAGCCGAACACCGCGGCGATATCGCCGTCGCGCGGACGCGCCACGATGCCCTCTCCCACCGCGCGCGCGGCCTCGTTGAGCATCGCGAGAACGAGCCGTTGGATCGCCTCCGCCGGGCGCGGGCCGCCGTTCGGCTGCGTGCCGATGAGCTGGTACACGGCCGCGTCCACGCCGCCCTTCTTGCCGCGCGCGTAGGTATAGAACCCCTTCCCTGCCTTGCGGCCGAGACGACCGGCCTTCACCAGTTCGGCGA